>ENA-ORXI01001154-ORXI01001154.1-sediment-metagenome-genome-assembly--contig:-NODE-1154-length-20977-cov-5.464737_pt1 | contig 20977 bp, 9 predicted proteins | sample MGYA00237861_ERZ511468 | MGnify/ENA primary metagenome ERZ511468 (study PRJEB26299, sample SAMN06266213) | sediment metagenome | isolation source: Hudson Canyon methane seep mesocosm | place: USA:Hudson...
CTCTTAATTCACCGGCTAACTTCATTTCACTTAAGTAAGTTTTCCAGAGTTTCGTTTTGTGCCTTGTAACAAAATCAACGCCATCACTAAAATCTTCTTCAGTTACTAAGGCTTTAAATTCATCACTATACATCTCACCAGCAGTTATATTTTCGTTACTAGAGGTTTGACTCTCTATTTCAGTAATTGTATTTTTAATATCGTCAACTTTACACCTATATTTATTAGCAGCTGAAATTAGTAATTTCTTTTTCTTTAGTGGCTTAGTCACATCATGTAAATTCTTAAGTAACGTAGAGTCACAAGATAATTTATAAATAAGAGAGGTTTTATCAACATTTGACTCAGGTGGAATTACAATAGCACTACTTTTTTTTGTACTATAAACTCTTGGATCATTTACCTCCATAATTGTAAATAATTTAGGTTCATCTGTTTCACTTTTCTCGGTAACCCATGGCTGATAATTACCCTTCAAGCACCTATCTTCTTGCGAAAAATTATGACTTTCTCCGCAGATAGTACAACTAACTTTTCTTTTGCCACCTTGGTTAGTGATTATTTCAAGATAAGCACCACTATAGTTTGCTTCACATTTATTTTTTGATCCTGTGTGACAAATAGAATGCCATGGTACGTCCTTTAAATCACCAAAACTACTAACGGCACACCAGAGGACTTGTTCTAATTCTGGTTTTTTGCAATTATCACATAGTAAGTCGTTAGTAATTTCTAAGCTCTGAGAGCTCCACGGCTTAAAGTGTAAGCGATGGCAATTTTTACAAATGGCATAGCTAGGAAAAATAACAGCAGGAATTGTATGTCCAACTACTTTTTCATTATTGATTTGTGCTGTGGGAGGAATTCGTAGTTCTTTGTTAATTTTTAGGTGTTTTTTTACTCGCCCAACAAATTGAAGTGGCTTTGAAATGTCATTATTCTGTATATCTTTCCAGTAGCGAATATCCGTAACGGTCATTAAAAAATCATTATTATCTCTAATAATAGCGCCTATTCCTGCATACCCAGTTAAGTGTGAAAATCTAACAGGGGTATATTGTTGGTTTCTTTTCATTAATGCACGCCCTTTACAAGTTTTAAAAGCCCTGTTTTTTCAACGTTTCTCATAGAATTTAAAGTTTTCCATAACCCTTGTTTCGCTTTCCCTTCTTCATAGGGAATTAATAAAGCATCAGCAGATTTATCTTTAGGGTCATAACGTAGATTAGTACAGTTTTTAATTTCAGATGCCCATTCATCAATTAAATAATCGATATGCTCATACGCTTTATTAGCAGTATCTTTACTTTGACAAGCATGACCTATTCGATTTTTAAGTATTTTGATTACCTTTTTTACTTGCGGATTATTAGGATCAAATTTTTCCGCACCTTTGTTATTTAGCAAGCCAATACCTGTATGGCGAATAGCAATAACTAATGCTGCGTGCAGCGCTCTTTGTCTAACCTGGAAAGTGAAAGGAGTTAAACTTGATGGCTCTACATACCGATAAAAAGTACTGTGATAGGACTTAAAATTTTCATAGTGCGATAAACTTCGCGCTTGTGTTTTATAGTAGTTCACAAATACTAATCCAGGTGTCTCACTACGGCCCACACGGCTACTTGCTTGAATATATTCAGCTGTAGTAAGGGGTTGTCCATTTATTATCATTAATGCCAATCTAGATACATCTAAACCAACCGAAATCATATTTGTTGCCAGTACAATATCAATTGAGTTGCTATCTTCACGAGGCAAATTTAGATTACCAAAAATTTCTGCATTTTCTTGTGCTGACTGGTTGCTCGATAATGACTTTATGTTTAAATAACGTACAGGGTAGTATTGGTCGTGAATGCTTTCTAATGATGCGCTTCCTTTAATACCATCTGGATATTTTTTATTTATCTTAGAATTTCGATTTTTTTTAATGCTACGCCCTAAACCTGGCTTTTCCTCCTCTAAGTCAGTTAAAAAATTTATTTCATTTATTTTATTTAAGTAGGTTAACACTCCACCACCATAATTTGTCCTACTGCTTCCCACTCCTTTTAAACTTCCATGATAAATAACATGGCTCCACCATGCATCTAGTAAAAGTTCATTATTTTTAAACAATGCTGTTGGGGCAGCAAGCAAAGCCCCCGCCAATGGTTCAATTGCCTTAACCCTAGCTAGACCAAAAGCTAAATAACCAATATACAAACGCCCTGGCTTTTCTGTCAGTGGTACCGTTTTTGCAAAGTAGGAATCGGTATGTCTAAGGCCAATTGGCGGGAATACAGACATGTCCCGAGCAAACAGTGACTTTATTTGATCTTTAGCATTTTTAATAGTGGCGGTTGATGCTATATATTTTGTTCTGATACCTTTATATAGAAGAATGCTTTCTATACCAACTTCGTACATTCCCACAATTGAGCCTAATGCACCTGATATTAAATGAAGCTCATCTTGGATAATTAATTCAGGAGGTCGGTTTGCATTTTGGCCAAAAAAGGCTGTTGCTCTATTTTCCCAGCATAATCTGGCAAATTTATCGACGGTTGCAATTAGTAAGGTAGGGGGTGTACTGTAAAGAGCGTCATCAACTACATTGTACGGCAACACATTATTAGGTTTTCTCCCGAAATCACAGCCTGTGTTAAGGCAGGAAAAATGAAAACTATTCTCGCTACAGATATAATTTTTTACGGTAAACTGCTGCTGGCACCAAGGGCAACAAGTTAGTATTAACTTACTAAATTGCTTTGAAGCTACTTTTTCTTGTGCTTGCTGAAATGTATTTGGTGAGGATGCAGAACCAAGCCACAAACCTACAGTAAAAGCATCCTTTCCTAAAGTTGTTATATTTGTTTGCCGAATTAACTCTAACGCAGAAATAACTTTACATGCCCTCATAAATTGCTGAGTGGTAAGCAATCTAAGCGTGTACCTCATGATGGCTATAGTTCCACCCGAACTAGCTGAATACTTTTGACGCCTATAAGCAAATAGAAAAGCCATTAACCCCAAGTAAGCTTCAGTTTTTCCACCACCAGTAGGGAACCAAATGAGATCAACAACATCTCTGAAATCACTATCCTCATTAATAGTAGATTCTAATACAGATAAGATAAATGCTAATTGAAAGGGGCGCCAGTTATATGTAGATGTTTCTAAATTAGCAGGATCACATAAGGACCCACGCATTTGAATTAACATGGCTTGATTCATGATGCTAAATGATCTTTTAGCACATAAGTCCTCGCTAAGAAGGTTAAGGCCTTTTTTCATTCGCTGCTTAGTTATAAGCATTTGCTTGATAATTCTACCTGCAGTATCTTTTTCATCATCGGATTCCTTTGCAGATAGTTTTTGTTGTTGTATTATCCACTCCTCATATTTATTAACAAAGCTATTTAATTCGTCTAGAACAGACTGATCATCTTCAATATTTTTTAAAAAATCAAATGATAGCGCTTTAGATAAATGCTCAGAAATATCAACGGTTACTTGGGGTACCTCGACCGTAGGCATAAAGTCACTATATATTTCTAAGTAACCTCCTACTTGTGTATTTAATTGCCAATCTACGGCTACACCATGTCCAACAGCATAGACATGTTCATCTTTATAGCGTAATTCAATTTCTTTTTCTTCATCAGATAGGAGTGCTTTATTAACAGAGGGGTAGTTAAATACTATTTTGTGATCAATAAAGCATTTTAATACAACTTCAAATAATGACTTCTTAGCGGTTTCCTTTCGATCATTTGGACTATCGTTCTGCTGCGCGTTTGTTAGTGTTACTGTAGCAATTTGGCCTTTATCATGCTGTCTCCAAATAACATCTATACGCCCTTTTCCATCAAAAATTTCTTGTCGCTGTGTAGCCCCATTTTTATTATTAAAAATAATTTCTTCCCCGTCATCACTACATAAACTTTCCTTTTTCCATGATTGAATGTAATTTTCTTTACCATTATAGGTGTAAGTATATGCTTGAAAAAAGACTCGTAATGACTGCTCTCCTCCTTTCATATAAAAAGAAAAACCCAAAGAAGAGGGAGGTTGATAGCGTATAGTTTTTAATTCTGCCTTTACTTCCTCCGTATCTTCTTCATTACTATTTTCATCCAATTCCTCTTGTGGCTCTGAAATGGGGAATAAGATTCCTGTGAAATACCGATCAAAGGGGTTATTTTCTATCAGGATGTTATCAGTTAACTTATCCCCCATTAACTGCTTTTTTGTCCAATCTAGTAGTTCAATTCTATTTTCACGGTAATTCATAAATTTTATTTTCTGCTGTATTATTTGCGTAGTTATACTTTTCTACTTAAGTAGCAGGATTATAGTATTTTTAGGTTATTTCCCCTTTATTAGCTTTACTTTTTTAACTCTCTAATGCCCCATATTAAAAACTTCATTGTCCCAACAAGAGGGGACTTTTAAGGCATTACAGTTTAATAAAACGGTGACATAGCCTTACCTTTTAACTAATTACAGCTCAAAGCCATCACCCACCCAGCATATCTAGATATTTTTAGAAAACAACTCCATTTCACCAAGTTATCAACTAACCACCTAACGCTAAAATCTTTTGAAGTGCATTAAAAATTTCTAATTTAGCTTTTTGTGAAAGTCGTTCAATTCGAACAATGATGTCCTTTACACTTAGTTGGTCTAATCTTGTTGTTAGCTTATCTTCTAATGTAGATAATTTTTTTTGCTCCTCACTGGTTAATGCAACAGGTGGACTTTTTAATTGATTTAAAAGCTCCCCTAACTCATAGTTAGTCAATTCTTCAAAATCAGTAATTTCAGTAAATTGCTTCTCCCAACTTAATACAACCCTCTTTCTAGCCTCCTCTTTTAATATCACAACACGGGCAGCTGATAACTTTCTAAACTCTGTTACTTTAGATAAGTGATCTTTTGATATATATACTGGTGGAGAAGCCAAATCATTATCAAGGTCTTCTGTTTCGGCTAACATTAATTTTTCTAGCCTAGAAATAAGTGTCTCTCTACGTTCAAGCCAATCACTTGATTTTCTCCTAATGACAGAAGCTCGTTCAGTAACTATCGCTTGATAAATAATATTAATGTCCCATGCAGGATCAATTTCTTTTTCGTCTAAAATCACCAACAACTCATCAGCCTGTCGTTTAACTTGTGGCAATAAAACTTCTTGGAAATTTTCAGCATTTATACTGCCGCACTCCCATCCCTCTATGTCTGCAATAATTCTATCTAATTGAAATATTATATCGGTTACCTCAGCTTCATTCGCTGTCCCAACAAAAATCCCTCTTAAACTTTCTGCCTTAGCTAGAGCTGCATGCAAATCATCTTCTTTTTCGAAAGCCAAACTAAAAAAACCACCTAGTTGATTTTGCTGATGTTTTAACATAGCTTTAGCAACTATTTTGTATGCTTCTATTGCTTTAATTCGAGCTGAAATTTCATGATCTTGTAAGACCACACTAGCCCCTTTTACAGCTTCAATTAAATTATCTCCCTTAGAAATTAAATCTCGAAGTTCACGTTCAGATGTGGACTCTGTCGGAGCAGATTGTCGTGGATAATCACTTGATTCAGCTAAAGTTATAGTAAATTGTTGTCGCGCTTCAACTTGAGAAATACTTCGGTTAGTTTGTTCCTCTAAAGATTTGGCTTCTCCCGAAAAATTCAGCAAGACTAAAGACTCAATAGCCATACCCATTCTTCTACGAAAATCACCAACCTGAACAGTTGAATGACAGGTTTGCCTAGACATCCAATCTACAACAATCGGAGATAGCATTTGTCTAACTTCAGCTACTAGGACTTCATGCTCTCTAATTAGCTTATCTGGCCAACATTGCGTGCTCTGTAAATCTCTATGTTTTTTTATTAACCTACTTCCTGCTCTAAGCAATTGACCTGCATCATTTTGACGCTCTGCGCGTTCAATATCACGTTCAATATTTTCTAGTTGATTTTCAACTTCAGATATAGCTAATAATGCTTTATCTGAACGATCCCGTAAATATAAATAACTCCCCTCTAATACCTCTGGAATAGGGTCTACTGTCTTTAAACGCTCTACCTCTTTAGAAATAAAAATAATATTTTCGTAACTTATTTCAGCTTCCCATTTACTAAGAAGGTTTCGCCAAATACTTTCAGCCCCCTCAGTCAAAAACCTTAATGTACTCTGCTTTAAAACTAATTTATCAAAGAAATGCTTCCCTCTTTTATCTGGAAAAGCTTGATTAACCCAGTCACTCGCAGAAATTAATTCATTATTATACTGAAGCCGCTTAGGAGGACTTACTGAACCAATCATTAGGCCTAGCAACAAACCTGCCGAAGATGTATTCATTCCATATGGCGGAGCAATTAATGCTTTATAGGAATCTAATAGTGTTTTCTTAGGGGATTCTTGATGTGCCGTCTGCAACCAATCAAAAACTTCTTTAACTTTTGGCTCAATTGGATCAATAAGGTTGCCATCCCTATTCAGTACTTTCCACCCCTTAACCAACAGTGTGCTAGCCCTATTCTGAAGACGTCTTGGCTGAGCCTGCATCCAATTCCCATCAACTTGGCTGGCAATTAAACTACGCGTTAACTGAGTACAATCTCCTGGACCACCGCCAGAAGATGTAGCAAACCCATCGAATGGAAACTGAATAACATCTGGATAAATGGATTTAAAAATAGTATTTGCAACCATTTTCATCCTGCCCGAGGGAGCATTTTCTAACCCAGCCACCCAAAACTGGCGCTGTTTCAAAGCATTTTTAATATTATCTTTTAATGCAAATTGGCTACGTTCAATCTCTTCTGGAACGAAACGACGATACCTCTCGCGATCATCAGCACTCATCTTCTCAGAGTATAGATGTAAGCGCCCTAAATGTGTTGCAATAGAATCATCATTATCTGACAAGCCAACAACCCATATGGGTGAAACTAGTATCTTTCGCTTTGCTAACTCAACCTTAAAAGTAGAATTAATAATTTCCTCAACACTTTCTAAGCCCTCATCTCCATGTATATATACATAGATAATCTTTCCTTTAGCATCGGTAGGGGAAATGGCTAAATCCCACTCTTGAAAAACACGCTGAATGATTTTCTCTAAAATTTTAGTATAGGCAAACTGCGCATCAAAATACCATTCCTGAGTTGAAATATCATTACTTTCAGCAAAATCTGAATTGATATTACTCAGTCCCGTATTAACTGCGCCATGCCGCACAAATAGGTCTCGTACTGCATCAGAAGTTAATTTAGCCTCCTGTTTACGCAACCACTGCTGGAACTGGCCCCTTGTTGAGGCATCAGCGATAAGTTCATACTGCCCGAGATCTGAATTCCACTCTATTGCTCCTGCATCCTGACTTAAAGCAGTAACAGCCTTAGAAAGAGATGGTAAAGATAAAGTAGTTGCTTCGGATAACAAACAGTCCATATTATCTTGTGTTTGCTTCCCTACCCGAATTTTCTCTAAGATAGCAACACCAGCTAAAACAAGACGCTGATCGTTAGTTAAATGACTAGAAAATTTCTCCAATAATAGCTCTAATGTCTCAGCTACAACACTGCCTGTTTCTTGTTCGGCAGCTATCATTTCAGGGAGCATTCCACCTAAAATTAATTCCGCAGCACTTACCGAGTACAACATGTCGTTTTTCACAGCAGGTTCTGACGAGATTCTATCTAATGTTTCTTTTATAAAGGTTAAAGCAGAGCGCGATTGTACGACATCTTTTTGCCTTGTCAGAAACCATGTAGCCAACGGATGTAAAGGCCAGCATCCTTGCGCAATAACCCGACTAAATTTTTCTGAATCAGCCCATACAGGAAAGTTCTTATACGCAGGTAAAGCTGAGCTCATAACTTCCCACGTTTTCTTTGCTGAGTTAATTGAATCGGTCGTCGCCCAAACTTCTGATAACTCGGCTTGATTCTTACCAATCATACTGGCAAAAATAGTTTCTAAATTAGTCGATAAATACCATTTCTGAGCAGAGTCAAAACGGGTAATATATCTTTGTAACTGCCTTAAATCAGCACTCCCAAAGCGCTTTAAATATGCCTTTAACTCATACTGAATAAAACCAATAAACCTTACTTTAGAACTGTTATCTTGCACCCCCTGAAAAACTTGCTGTAATGCCGCATCACCTGCCAGCAGTGGTTTCTCTGCCGCATATTCTAAATAGCGCCCGAACTCATCAAATAAAATAACTACGCTAGAAAAAGGACCACTCTCTCCGCAGTAGACATCACAAAGGGTATTTATTAATTCTTGAGCTGATTCCTGCCCCTCAACTGGAATAGCCGTACCATTGGCTTCCGCATATAAAAAATCAACCTCTTCATAAACAGTCTCATCATTATTTCTTAATGCCTGACAGATACTGCCCTTACTCATTCCCTTTAGTCGATCAGAAAAACTCTCTGCCCGAAAATCAAAATTTCGTTCAACAAACTGCTCTGCTGTTTGAAATCGAGGTGACAATGCATTAATTGCCCCTGTATCAATATTATATTTACGAAGCTGAACCAAAACAGCCTGACTTAAAGTATTCCCTAAATGAAACCCAGCCATCCCATCTAAAGTTAAAACTAAAACAGGCTTCTGTAGCTCTCCTAGATTTGTAGCAATACTATCTGCAATATTAGTATCTACCTGAGAGATATTATCGACAACTGTCTTAGCTGTATCTCCAGTTGGATCACTCAGTAATGCTGTACACGTTAATGCAAGGTGTGATTTACCCGCACCATAACCTGCAACCACCAACCAATAAGGATTAACCTCCTTACCTTGCAATCCAGAGTGTATGGACCCTAACAGGTCATTAACAAAACTAGCACTATCCTTTAACCTATACCCGCCCTCAATTCCATCATTTTCAGCTTCATTAGCAGCATGATACTTAGGTCCGTGAAAAATAAATGCTTCGGCTGCATTTTTTGCCTGCTCTGGTCTATCATTAGCCCATCTTAATTGAACAGCCCCTTCAAAAAAACTCTCACTTTGAAAATTAACTATTTCACCAACTTTCATATCACTTCCTGTTATATATTTATTAAATTAATTCACTATAAATGTTCATCACTACTAGCTCTACAGTTTTTAACCTTAATAAAACTGGACTACCTGTGTAGCGGTCAACTTGAATTAGCCCTTGATCAGACATCCAGGTTAACCAGCGCGATTTAGCCGAATCATCCCAATTAATTATTGAAAAAAAACAGCTTTTTTCAGAAAAAACATCCAATGAAACTTGATCATCATCTGAAAACAACTCGTCCCATATAATGTAAAAATAAGCCGCGTAAACAGGAAAAAAAGCCTTATCTACTGGTGCTGTTAACCTAACTATTAATTCATCTTCAATTTGCTGTAATACACCAATATTACCAAAACAGCTCTCTCTTAAATAACTACGAAGTACTACTCCAGAAAGTGACTGTAAATAACTTTTTTCACCATATCTATCAGTCAAAAAATCTTGAAAAGATACTTGTTTGAAACTATTACCTAACCTAAAACTTCCGTCTGCAAACAAGGCAAACCATGGGTCAGCTATCCCCGTTGCAGAACCATCCACACCATCTATACGACAGAGCATTAAATGCAGCATCCATAAGGTTTGCTCTTCACTCAAAAAAGGATCCTCTTTGATAATAAGGCTTCCTAGTTGAGTTAAACTTAACTCCCAGATACCTGCATTTTTTTTCTGCGCATTTATTAACCCCATACCGCAAGCATAATAAATAATTGGCTCTACCTTCCCTGTGCTTTTTCCTGTTGGTATTCCAGTTTTCTCTCGAATATCAACCTTTGTTCCACTCCCACCTTCAGCTGAAAACTCCAAAATTTTAGATAGAAGCCTCCTTTCAGGTAAAAAGGTTTGTGGAAAATTTAAAGGTAACTGGCAAATAGAATCATTCAAGCCTCTCATGATATTCCTTCCTTACACTCTATCTTCAAATGGTGTAATCGACACCAAAACAGCTTTATCTTGTAAGCCACCACTAGATGTTAAAACAGGACCTAAAGACCAACACTGACCTTTTTCAAGTTTAGCCAATCGCTCCGCCCATACTTTTTTTGATTCATTCGTCGCATCACTTAATATATCAGCAAATTTTTTTATTTCCGTATCGGCTGGCTTAAAGAATAATTTATGCCCAGCTTGAAACAACCGATCTCTCTGTTCCTGATTAAAATTACTCACCGTTTGAGTTGCCAACATTAATGACAAGCCAAACTTACGGCCTTCCCGTAACATCTTATCAATAGGTGAGTCACTACGATGATCAAGGTTTTGAATTTCATCTAATACAATGGGGATAGGTCTATTTTTATTACCAGTATTACAAGCAAAGTCATACAAATCCCATAATACAAACTCAGTCACTAATTTTTGAATATCCCTTGGCAGTCCACTTAATTGAAGAGTTTGTAGCCAATTAACATTGCTTGTAAGCATTCCTTCCCAAGCTAAATCAGATCCTACTTTAAATGGTTCTGATTTAACAAAAGGCTCAATTTTATTAGCTAACGATTCACCGTTTTGGCTATCATCCCGTAACAATGCTAATAAATCGAAAAATGTAAACTTTTCATTACTTTCTATCCCTTGCTCTAACGCTCTAGTCAAGGCTGCCGACTGTTGATCACCCATTGAGCTAAAAACTGAAGTAAAAATACTTGTTACCCTTGATGCAACTTGAAAAGAGGACTCTTCAATTGTTGGAATTGATGGGTCAATGATTTTTTGTTGTCGCCTAAAAGGATTAACAGGTAACTTATTATGTACAACAAAATGATTTTTAGGTTTCACTATCTCTGAAAACTTCTCCTCAACATGCTGAGATAAAAAGCCATCCGTATAATCAATAATAATAGATCGCATATGCTCCTTAGCCATCTCAGATAACAAGCATTGTATTCCATATGTTTTTCCTGATCCGGACGTTCCAAAAAGTAACATGTGTCTGTTTTTTAACAACTTATGTCCATAGTGCCAGTACACCGGTTCACCATTAGCCCTAGTACCAATTAATAGCTTTTCTGCTGGCTGGCTATACTTTGATTCAAACACAGCCGGTGGTTCTGGTTCTGGTTCTGGTTCTGGCTCTGGCTCTGGAATAGTCTCGATTGTTTTACTATCAATCACATTCAAATCGCCTTCTAACTTACTTGAACCTGCTTCCTCGCTACTTTGCATAACTATTGTCTTTTCAACTAAATTGTCACTTTCTATTACAGGAGCACAGTTAATTGTAATATTGCCAAAATCAACCCTATCTATATTTTCAGGGTCCAGCGAAAATAGATTCATAACACCCTTAGCTCCTGTAGCAACATGATGAATAGAAAAATCATCAGGAACAGTTAATGGTGGCTTAACTACTCCCTGAGGCATAGAGTACTTAGTCACTTTTAATTCATGCTCTTCACTATTTGTCCAAAAAGTAAAAACTGCACCTTGCCATTGAATTTCATAATATCCTTCAACTAGTTGCTCTAAAGCAACATCAAGAGATTTCCGGTCCTGCTCCGACATCGACACTACTGAACGAGTTGTTATTGCTCTCTGTAATTGAGCCCACCAATAACGCCTATCAAAATTAACTCGCCGACCATCACTACGATTAGGAGTAAATAACTCAGACAAATGACTTAATCCATCATGCACTTGGTCAAAAGCCTTATCTAAATGAGAGCTACTCTCTTGTGCAAACTTGCACTCAATTAATACCGCTCGGATCAGAGGGATATCATCATCACGTAATACAAGTGATAGCTGTAATAAATCAGGCCGATGTATTGATTCACTATCAACAAACCAATGCAATAGTGAATCAATAGGTAACAATTGCACCATTAACGCATTTTTTGGAGCTGGCAATGCTCTATGCACAGCAGAAAATCCTATGACCTCTCTAATTTTTTCCCCTTGCCCAACAACAGCCCTCAATGAAGATAGGCCAATAACCTCCTCAGCTTCCCCAACGACTCTTACCGACATGGTAGAAAAGTCACTATCCTGCTCAAAAGGCAATAAACGACTTAATTCATAACTAACTTTTTCACTCAGCTGAACTAAAGTATCTTGCTCCGTTGAAATTGAAAGATTAAGCTCTCCGTAAGCACCTAAGCCTGAAGTAAATCCCACTATTTTACGGTTCGATTTAGCATCACCACTATCAAGCAACCTCTTATCCACAAAAGGATCTATGCACGCCACCCATTGAGCGACACTATGTAACGCTTCAATTGTTCCTTGCCAAGACTGATATGAAATACTGCCAAAAATCAAATGTTCTCTATCAGTACTTTCAGGATGCCTTAATCTAGCAGTTAAATCAGCATGATGTGTTTGAATTCGCAACCTACGATTACTCAACAAACTACGGCGTACTAATGAGTCTGATTTTTGAATAGGTCGCGGGTATTCGCAAACAGGAAATTGACTAATATTCCCTTTGTTAAAGTCAAACTTAAAAGGTAAAGTCGGCTCTACCTCACCCGCCAAATCACCCGCTAAAAAATTAAAAATAAAGGCAATATCATATAGCCGACACTCCCGCTTTAGTAATTTTGTAATACTATCTTCAGTGGGAGCAAAGTGGTGAGCTACTGACAATTCAATTGGTCGGCCTTGTTCACGGTAAGCAGCAGTAACATAATTACGCCATTTAGCTAACTGGCTTTCAATATAAAGCGGAGATGAAGATTTTGAATAAATCATTACTTCACAATGAAAAGTAGGCCAATCATCAGAACTGCTAGATAAATAAGATTTAAGAAATCGATCAATCCCCGATAAAATATTAGCTAAATCATTCACATTAACCGCTAATATTCTTATTCCATCTTGTGCAAAAGGATACAGTTGTAAATAATCCTTAAGCACTCGTTCTACCACATTACTTTCTTCAGTCGCTCTAATGATATCTACGACGCTATCATCATCGACTACTTCATCCTCTCTCAACATCGTTTGAACGGCTAAATTTTTGTCTGTACTAGGTGGCTTCCCTAGATAATGCAACAAACCAAATGACTTAATTTCAGCAGATAAATTTCCTCTTTGATCCGTCACTAAAGCAGCTAACGGCCTATGTACCTCTACTAAGTTAAACATTCTATCTAATGTAGACTTTCCATTTCCTGTGCGTAAATGCTGAAAAATAACCTCTGGAAAATTATTACGTAAAAAACAATCTTTAGCATGAGTTAACTCTAAAACACTGGGGCTAATTCCACAAATCAATGCCGAACCTAAATAACCATCCTGCGCCTCAACTTTTTCGTTAATCACTAAAAAAGCTTTATACAAACACTTTAAGACAACATCACCACCAATTAAGTTTTTATCTAAAACTTCTTTGGACAATAATTGATACGCCTTTTGTAAATCTAAATAATGAGAGCTCATAGCAGTAAAATAGCCATCAGAGACTATAGTACTAAGCCATAACCGATAACTTTCTGAAAGCTTGCGTATTTTTTCACGAATATCTATATTGATATCACTCAATGGCACTCCTGCCATTAAGTCCGTTACTTTTAGCTCTACAAGCGATTGGCTCAATAGCCTATTAGCCTCTTCTTCATCCGCTGAGAAATAAAGAGCGGTCATTACAATTTCAGGTAATTTAAAAGCAGGCAATACTTCTGCCACACTTACAGATGGCCACCCCTGAAATACATTCCTAGCACATTCAAAACGCACTCGTTCAGGGTGATTAGCATCGAATGACCACCTAAAAAAAACTTTATGACTCGTTTCATCAGTATTAATAACGACATTGAATGCTATGTGGGGCTGCAACCTACTTGTTCCATAACGAATACTAGATAAATCAATACCAACCGGAACATCCTTCTCCCAGTCATCATAAGAAAGGCTTTCCTGCTCCACATCAATAGGCAAACGTAAACCAATTCCAGAGAATAATTCCCCAATCCCTCCTAAACAACCGACTAACAACTCTTTTGCTAAACTATGCCCATCAGCTCCTTGCGCATCACTCGATTGAATGTCATGGTTAAAAGCCTCTACTGTTAACTCAATACTCGAGATCACTCCCGAATGCCACCCTTGTACTGTTTTTTCTGCCTCTAAATAACTAATCCAAATAGCTTGAAGCATGACATCAAAGCTTCCCCCTTTAAGTCGTTTAAGCTTCTTTTTAGATACCTTGTCAGTGGCTTTTTGTTTAAGAATTTTTAAAACTAAATCAGCGCTTGAGTTCAACAGCTTTTCTTTAGCTGTTGAATCTGCTTTAAAAATAAAATCATGTAAAGTATCAGTGTATTCAACAACGCTATTATAACTATTTAGCTCCGGCGGTAATCCACCATCATTTACTTGAAAATGATCCTCAATTTTTTTCCATGCTTTTCTCTGGTCAGTTGCTGAAATAAAACGCTGATGGCTGATAAAATTATCGGCTTCTATTATTTTAGTCTTATTGAGATTTTTATTATCTTTCTCAAAAGATAACGGCGGAATCCCCCAGTAAGGTAATTCTTTATGACAACATTCAGTAACTTCCGTTAATGAATAAAATGAAGAGCTATTAAATATCTTTTCTTCCAAAAATTCAGCCAACTTAGCTAATTGTCGAGGGCGAACTTTAAATAACTGAGTAAAAAAAGCGTTAAATTCATCTATTTCAGTATCTGAAGCCTCTAAAGCAAACCGCACCTTAATTTTTTCAGCCCAAATAGAAAAATTCTTTTCTATTTGCATCCACATTCTAGCTTCATCTACTAAATGAAAATCAGCTAAGCCACCTTGATCAGTTGCATGATTAAACCCTAACAAAACAATAATCAAGCCATCACTTCCCTCAGCAAGAGAATGATTTCGGTACCATGTTAGTCTGTCCTCTAAATCAATCCACTTCAACTCACCACTTACGCTGATAGCATGCCGTTCCTGCATACTCTTTCGTAAACTTTCCTCTCCACCTTCGCGCTGAACCCAAGCACTCCATAAATCCTTAGCGACTCGAAAATGGCATTCTACATTCCTATCTTGCAATATCTCTAAACGGTGCTCCTCTAACACACTAAACAAATCAAATGCACTACAAGGATCAAGGCTCTCAACAATAAACCTAGCTTCTTTCGTTCCATTAGAATCTTGTAGTACCGAGTCCCATTCCTTGACTAAGTACTCCGCCATTGTCTCAACAAATAAATTCATGCTTCTGATTCCTTATTTATGATTATCCAGGATTTTTTATCATTGAAACGGCATCTGAAAGCTCAACTAAAAATCCACCCTGTTGTAATGCTTCCTCAACCCATTCCGTATTAGAAGAAATAGCGTAACTTCCATGACTTTCTTCTTGCTCACACCAATTTAATGCCGTAGCGAGCTGCTCTCCACCTAAGGCAATCCCATAATGAGCAAACGCTCGCTTATAAAAATCGGTTAACCGAATTCGTTCGCCTGGAGCAACCAAGGCAGCAACTAAAAACTTCAATAACTCTTGATGCAACGTAAACCGAGGACCTTTACCTTTCTTTGGTATAACTAAGCCCATTTCTTTAGCAAATTTTCTAAAATGCTTATATACATTTTCATCAGCATTTTTTAAAAACTTACTCTCTTCAGTTCCTTCAGGATTAAACTCTCCAGGATGCAGAACAGGTGACCTCATTGCTCGATACAACATATCATCAATTTTTAAAAATGAATTTTGAGCCATTTTCCGAATAGGTTCATCTACCTCGGCATTAGATTCAGCAACAATCCAAGCATAATTACCACAAAAGCCAATCGTATTTAATTCAGAATCAACAACTCTACGCGCTTGAAAGCACAAGCTACGTAAAACCTGCATAGAACACAGTATTCTCAGTAAATCCAATTTTTCTAAAACGCCTCGATTCGAAGCACATATATGGTTCATTTCAACAGCAAATAACAACGCTTCAGTACGTGAAATAGAAGGAACCCAACCTAAATTAGATATCTTAGGTGTTTTATTTAATTTAAAATCACTTAAGCTACCTTCAGCCCACTCAATTAGTTGCCCTAGCTCTTGAGAAGAGTTCTCAAGCATAGTGCGTAAACGCTCTTCTAATTGAGTTCCTAATAATGAAATATCCTTAGGAATATGAGTGTAAAAACTATCATCTAATAAATATTGAATATCTGAATCATCTGGCAGGGAAAATAAATTTACAAGCTGTAAATATAATAACTCTCCTCCCCTAGCCATAAAATTATGTCTATCGTGTGCAAAAAATCGATACGGAGTTGGCACTCCATTAGCTTCAACAATATCATTCCATGTATTTAAGCCGTCTTCTTTTTTAGCTTCCGAGTGCAACCAATTTAACTCTCTAGATAATAAACCAGTTGTTACAGGTAAAAAACTATAAGTCACCCAAGTACGATTCTTTGCCACCCCTACAAAACCATAAAATAAGCTTTGAATTAACCTAACTGCCTCTTCTTTATCCTCTTCTGAACTCCCCGTCATATTTGCCTTTAATTGCTCTAAAGCTTCTAAATAGGCATGCTTATGCGCAACATGTCGGGTCTCAAGTTTTGAGCCTGAAAAAAAAGAAAATAACTTCAATGCGACCCTATCATCAGGCCAGTACCCATAGCCTCCTTTGGCTTCAGGATTATAAAAGAATTTATAACTCCCAAGCTCTTTCTCATCCATCGGGTATTCTTTCGGAGAAGTAAAAACCAAAAGAAACTCTGTTAAATACTCAATAGGGGTTTGATCTTTATAAAACCGCCGTCCATAAAGCCGAATAGCGGGGTTCACTTGATCGGCAATTATTTCATTTTCATTCGCTGTTGGGGGAAATCGCTCTAACACTTTACTACCCCCCGCTTTCTTATCCTTGTTCAACATTAGTCAATCTCCAGCTCTTTACCGTTCACCATATACCGATGTAATTTCACTTCTCCATCAATCCCTGATCGTAATAACCCAACTTCTTCATGCGAATTCCGATGCCGACTTAATTTTAATAATTCGGCCTTAAACCATTCTAGTTGCGCTAAATGAATGGGAGCTAACTCATTTCCTAGGTTACCAACCGCTCGATCATGAATATAATCCAATAAAGGCAAAGTCAGTTCAAGTGAAGCTATTTCATCGGCATATTTATACACTAGTTTCGGTAGACGCTTTACAGCGTCATACTCTAGCTTAAAATCATCATTATTTAATTTAGCAATCACTAATTGTGTCGTTTGTATAACAGATTGGTCAGCTCTCTTTAGCGTTAAGTAAAGGTTATCCATTTGCCCCTCTTGAAATTGCCCAGTACAAAAACCAGAATAAACCTCAAGCAACGTCTGCATACAACCTTTACGTAATTCACGTTTTTGATGAGAATTTAGAAGTAATGCTTCGTTGTTTTGCCAATTATCAAATTGACGTAGCATTGAAGATTTTAAGAAACTATTAAAAAAAATGGTTAAATCCGGTGACTCATCTATTGCTATAGAACTTTGGGAGAAGAAATATAACATTCGCCGCATAGCAAAACGCCAGCGAACGCCCTCCATTCCCTGCGCCCACTTTAGCCAATACTCCTGAATACCAACTAAATTTAGCGGAATATCTGTTTCTAACCATTGCCCATTAGTTAAAAGTTGCCGCTCAAAGTTAACGGCTATAGGCCCTCCAAACTCTATTCGTCTGATTAACCGTATAGCTAATAAGTTTTCTGCATCTTTCCAGGGTTCACCTTCACGATAGCCAAAGAAATTTTCACTAAAAACATTAGGTGATAATAACTTTCCTTGCTCCTCTTCACTTTGACTGCTATCTAAAAAGTTGTCACATACCGTAGAGCAATCAATTCCACCAGTTATGCTTAAAGCCAAATGTGCAACCATTTGCCTTAAGGTTAACCGCTGCTCATAAGCTGCCACTCTTTTATAAATCCAACGAACTCGGTCACCTAACGCCCCTCCCATTGCTAGTAAAGCCCGCTGATTTGACTTTAATGAACAGGATCGTTCTGCTAAGCAACCCTCGCATTCACTCCAAGCAGAGTGCTTAATCATTCTATGAAGAATCCGAGAGGATAAATCAATATTATCCAAGCGAGTCATATTAATAATAACAAGCTCTTTAGAAAAATTTGTTAGCGTATGTATACTTAGCTCACCACCCTCATAAGGAGCATCAAGAACCTTAAGTAGTTGACTATCAATACTCTGATCAATTCCACATTGCTCTGCATACTTAAGAATACTATCAATCAGTGGGCCAGTATTACTGACAATCAACCAATTCCCTTTTTTAGTAAACCCTTGTTCTAACCATTCCATTCGCCTATTAGCACTTAATTCACTCATATCTTTAACAATATAAGTGCTTTTTCCATCACTATGGCTAACCTCTTCCTTTTCCTTTAATACTTTTTCCAGTGGCTTATCTAATGGCCAATCATTCAACCTTTTCAAAACATCCATTGCAACTGTAGATTTACCATCCCCAGCATGTCCGGTTAAGAAAATAACTCGCTCTTTTTCACCACTAAGAGCCTTATACAAACTTTCAACCAATGGAAAAGGTTCATATAACTCAGGAAAGTACTTATTTAAAGCCTGAGATTCAGCTAAGGCATTAGCCCCACTAGCTTTTAAGTTATGTAAAGAATTAAGGTACGTAATATATCCATTATTTTTTGTCTTCACCTTACCACCTTTAGTTTCTTCTCTAGTTAGTACCTTTATACTTTGTGCATTGCTTTCATTTTTCATTATATTTATACCTAAAAAGGTGTAAATGTTATGTTCATCATTCACTGAAAAATATGTATTAAATAAATACATAATAATTTCTTTGATTAACAACTTGTCAAAAATTAATTGCTCATAAATATCGTGAGTAAAACCACCTGAAATAGATTTTTCAACTAATTCTTTCTTAAATAAATGTCCGGCATTTGTCCGCATCAGTGTCGTACTATTTTCTATCTCCCAAATACCATCATTTTCTAACTTTCCAAAAGGGTAATGCGAATTCTCACTTTTTCCACCTAATGAAAACTCTCTAAAAAATTCACAAAATCTTTCATCTAATTCAGAAAATAGACTCAACCTACTTTCTTCGTGATAGCAACGACTTAGTGCGATAATTAACATCACTGGCTTATGCAAGCTAGGAACTCCCGCTTCCTGATAAACCCTTATTTTTTTAAATTCCTTAAAAATATCCATATAAGTATTTCATAAGTTTAATTCATGCAAATTAAACAACTGTCGTCATCGTCATCATCGTCATCATCCTTAACAACTGCCTCCATTAAACCTCTTGGCTTTTTGTCTTTATCTAAATTTTTATTATCCTTTGAAAATTTAGCTTTAATTTCATCTTTTCTAGCCAACAGCTCTTCTAAGGATTCGCTTTGTGACCATGTATAACGCTTTCCCGTTTTTTCATCGTATTTTTCATAAGCCTTAGCAGCTTCAAATAAATCAGGGTGATTTTCATATAGCCCAATCCACTCTATCTTGCGTTGATAAAAACAAAAATAACACCCTGATCGACTACGCCATTTGTAATAATCAGGCAAACCGATTCCAGAGGTTTCTTCTAGGATTCTGAAAATATCATCCCTTATCAAGCCATCCTCTCTAAAAGGAAAAACAGTTGTTATATTAGGTTTAGAGGAAATATATCCTTCTCTATGTGGCTCATCTGCTCTAATACCTACATAACTAATAACGGGTTCATCACCAACAAATTCCTCAAAAGGCTTAAGCTTTAAATTAATTGTGCACCATCGTTGCTGCCCTGAAGGCAAGTAATTATTGTGTAATTTAAAGTAGTGTTCAAACCCTCTCCCTTCACATAAACGTACAATTTTTTTACCCAAATATGCTTCTAAATTATCTACAAACTCTAAAGTCTCAGGTAATTCAGCTCCCGTATCAGTAAAAAAATACTCCATCTCAGGCACTCTATCTCGCAAATAAATAGCTAAAGCAGCGCTATCCTTTCCTCCAGAAATCCCTAATAAATGACGTACTGGTTTTTCTTCACTCATAAATACTCTCGTTGTCCTTTTGCATATTCACTCAACTATTCAATCTAAAAATCTACTATAATATCTGTATGAAAAAAAATAGCCTATCTCACACCAACCCTCATTTAAAAAACAAAGCTAACGCTTGGCAGCTTAAAGTTCGTAGTATCGCCAGCTCTACAGCAATTGAAACAGGCGAGTCGATTGAGTCGATTGAAAAAAAGATTAACTCGCCGCATTTTTTTGACTCAACTGTAACACTTGCTTAAATATTTCCTGCATTGGCTGATCATTATCTAAGCCAGCTTGAACCGCAGTAAAATAGTCTTGCTTTTTATTATCCATCACCGAAAAATCAAGCATAGGCTGTCCCGCCTGCAAGGCCATTATATTGGCTAATAATCGCGATAAACGCCCATTTCCTTCTCTAAATGGGTGGACTAAAATAAATTCAATATGTACTTTTGCCATCGCTTCTATAAGTTGCTCATCAGTCATACCTTTGCAGGGTAAGTAAACGGATAAAAACTTATGATTAAGGTCTTGCATTAATCTTGGAATGAGGTGAGCTGAAGCAAACTGAAACTCTGCTTTTCCCATATTCACAGTACGGTATTCCCCCGCCCAATCATAAACATTCCCTAGCCAATGTTTATGCCATAAGCATAAATCATTCGCGCTAATTATTTGATCTTCAGTAACCTCATCAAGCACCTTATCAACTAGTTGAATTAAAAGACTGAGCTCCATGTCGTTTATGTCTTTAATACGTTTAATCTGAAGTTTATTGACCAATACAGCACCATCTGAGCCAGGCTCAACTTGAGCCTCTAAGTTATGTTCAGTTTGGTAGCGATTTTTCATTACTCTTCAGTATCCGCAAGTTCTTGCATAAGCTGCGCTAAAATAGTGAGTTTTAATTGTTTATCTGCCTTTCCTAAA
>ENA-ORXI01001155-ORXI01001155.1-sediment-metagenome-genome-assembly--contig:-NODE-1155-length-20955-cov-3.010729_pt1 | contig 20955 bp, 17 predicted proteins | sample MGYA00237861_ERZ511468 | MGnify/ENA primary metagenome ERZ511468 (study PRJEB26299, sample SAMN06266213) | sediment metagenome | isolation source: Hudson Canyon methane seep mesocosm | place...
ATGATAGAAAACTATATCGCTCACTTTATATAATGGTAAGGTTTCCTTATATTCCTATAATTAAATGATTTGAATCATTTATATAATATGTAAGAATAATCCTAACTATTGTGCATTAATGAGAGTTTAACTAAATGCGGCTTATCGTTCTTCTTTCCCTCTCAATATTTACACTTACATTACGTGCCGAAAGTATCAATGTTACCTTTGTTGTAGCAGACACCCACAAAAGTTATTTTTATAATCTTGTTAATGATGTTAACCAAGCTGCATCAAAAAGCCTCGGTATCAATCTTGAAATTATACACAGCGATTCAGATCGTTTTTCCCATATTTCAGCCATAAGAAAAATCATTTCAAGAGATAAAAAACCAGACTATTTGATTTTTCGTGGCTTTTTGGGGAATATCGCAAAAATGTTCGATATGCTTGAACAACATAAAATAAAATTCATTACGCTTGAACAAAACTTTACTGGCAAAGATTATAAATTTTTAGGTAAACCTCAACAAAACTATAAATACTGGTTAGGGCAAATAAATTACGACGACAAAGCCGGTGGTGAATTATTATTACACGCTTCAATTGATGCCCACTTTGTTCTCTACCCAGAAAAAAACATGTCGATCACTGGCATAGGTGGCAATACAAATGACCAAGCGATTAATCGACAGTCATCATTAGATAATTTTAATGTTGAAAAATATAATAATAAAATACGTGTGAATCAAGTGTTTTTATCAAACTGGCGCGCTACACAAGTTGAAAAACTCTTTGGTAATATCTACAAACGCTACCCTCATACAACAGCTTATTGGTGTGCCGGCGATCAATTAGCGCTAGCGGTGCTAAAAAAGCATCAGGAAACGGTCAATACCCCAATACTAATCGGCGGTTTTGACTGGATTCCACGAATGTTACGAAAAATAAAAACTGGCGAACTTACTGCTTCAGTAGGGGGGCACTTTGTGATGGTCGCTGATGCACTGGTCAAAATTATTGATTATGAAAATGGACTTAACCGTTTTATTTTACCGCCGTTTACCAAACAATTTGAGTTGATCACTAAAGAAAATATCGATCTTTACTTACACTCGATTGAAAGCTCCATTTGGCACGAAATAGACTTTAATGATTTTGTGTATTCAAAAAATGATGAACATATTGAACTTACCGTTAATAATATAATTAACTTACATCAAAAAAATCACACTAATGATGTTTCCTCAACCAATAATCAATTTTAAACTTTTCGTTCTTACACCATTAGCGTATCAACTCTCCTTAACGTAACATGATAGAAAACTATATCGCTCACTTTATATAATGAAAACAAAATTACAAAAAGCTACCTTAATTAAACGCTATAAGCGATTTTTAGCGGATGTTGTTCTGGCCGATAGAACGGTCACAACTATGCATGTTGCCAATACTGGTGCTATGACAGGTTGCGCTACCCCTGACGATACAGTTTGGTATAGCACATCAACTAACCCTAAGCGTAAATACCCCTATAGTTGGGAGTTAACTCAAACTAAAAAAAATCACTTTATATGTGTAAATACCATTCGTGCTAATCAATTAGCTGAAGATGCTATTTTAAATGGCACTATTACTGAGCTGCAAGGCTTTGATGAATTAAAAAGAGAAGTAAAATATGGCGAAGAAAATAGCCGTATAGACATTTTATTAAGCCATTCCATTAATAAAGATTCAAGCCAGAAAAGAAACACCAGAACCTATATAGAAGTGAAAAGCGTCACTTTACTTGAAGGTGACCAAGGTTATTTTCCTGATACTGTAACAACTCGTGGGCAAAAGCATTTACGAGAATTGATGAGCATAGTAAAAAATGGAGACAGAGCCGTATTACTTTTCACTGTATTACATACCGGAATCAATAGTTTTCAAGCTGCGAAGCACATCGATAAAGCCTATGCTGACTTACTGCAGCAAGCCTTAACTTCAGGTGTTGAAGTATTCGTTTATAAAGCAAAGATTTGCTCTGAACATATATATTTATCTGAACGAATAAATTTTCAACAAAAAGGCTGCTAATAAGTGTAGTAGCCTTAGGGCTTGTTTGGATAACTTAAAATAGTGGATTATACTTATTTATGACACCATTTGAAAACTATCGGATTGCTCAACGATTAGTTTTTCTTTAAATTTTGCAGATATCACACCCTTTCTTCGTGCCAAAGCAACTTGAAGTTTCTTAGCTGCGCTAGCAATAGCAGAATACAGCTTCTTATCTGAGGCATTTACACTAATTTTTGCGCCTTCATAATGAGTAGAAATTTCCACTTTTTGCTGGTGTGGCTCTACCGTGACGGTTGAATTTAAAGTCATTATGCTAGGGTAATGCTTGGAGATTTTAGCAAATTTATTTTCAATAGATTGCTTAATGCCTTCGGTGATTTCTACATGGCGACCGGAAATAAGTATTTTCATAATTAACCTCTATAGTTACATTCAACGTTTGTTTTATTCCCCCTAATAATGTCTTTAAAATGACACGCTAACAAGATAATATTTGCAACAGTTTGCAACTAAATGTAATCGTGAAATTAATTTTTTTATGGATTGCTTTGTTGTTATGTAGCTATGTATTAACGGCTCGTATTCCATCACCAAACAAACGAATACAATTTTTATTTCGATAACTAACAAATACCATTACCCCTTGCTTTTGAATACTGATAAGTTCTTGCTCTGATAATAAAAATTCACCGCAGGCTTGTAGTTTATTCTCATCGTCTTCCATATAAACAAAAGCGGGCAACTCAGTTATGTTGGTATCCAGTGTACCTTGCCCATTCTCTTGACTATAATATTGCCTGATCAGCAATCGACCACAGGCAAAGGCTGAATTTCCCCACAATAACTTATTGTGTTGATGTGCTTGGCTAAACTCTTCAAAGGAAAATGCATCAACTTCGTCGTGCTTTTTACCATACGGAATACGCAGTAATACTTGTGGATAGCTTAAGGCTACATGACTTGCTTGTGGTGTTTGTTTAAATTGTTGCCACAGTGAATCTGTACCTGCGTTTATAAGACTGTTATCTGCCGAACTAACAAATTGACACTTTAAGGTTTCAGCAATACTTGCGAGGAAGTTTAGTGTGGTAATGTCTTCCTCTTTTACAGAAAATTGATAGTTACCAATAAGTACGTCATAACATTCAACATCCGTATTTTTTATATGATGGCTAAGTGTTGATAAAAAATCTGTGTCACCTGCTACAGCCCTGTTTAGTTCATCTCTGCTCGTATTAACAATATAGAAACATTGGTTAGCTTCATCATACTCTTCATTGAATATCACATCTCTGACCGATCGCCAGACGGATTCTAACGCTTGGAATTCTTTTGAATGTAATATAGATTTCATCAATTCTTCTATAGCAGCATCAATGAATACCATCAAACTTTTATGCTCAGGTTTTGCATCATTAATAATAATAGTGCTCAGCAAAACGCTTAAGAAGCTATCTAAATTCCCTGAACTTTGAGCACCCGTCGTAACTGGTATAGCCATTGTTGATTGTTTTTGGCCTAAAAGGCGTTCAAACATATCATCATTACCTTCAATACTTTTGCCTTCAGTTTTTTTACTTTGGTTAACTGCAGTTATATCCTCATTCATCGCTTGAGGCATAGTTTCAGAGCCTAATTGATAGGTCAACATGATTTCATCGGCAGCACATTCTGCAGTTGCTGAATTGCTTAATTCATGCTTTAACCGACGGAAATTTTTAAATATATTATTTTCAAACAAAGAGTCTGGATGAAAGTCTTCAAGCTCATTAAAAGTAATCTGACACCCTGATGGTAAACTCACCGACGGTGATAGCTTGGTCATAACATCATCAAAATTATCTATGTCTATTTTCACTATTTTATTAGTTAAGGCGTTTTTAGTTGAGGCTTTGTTGCCTATAAAATCACTCAAAAAATAAACTCTCATTGGTGTATCATTTTCAAGAGGTTGAGCATTATTAGTGTTAAATCCATATTCGAAATTTAGTCGGCCTGACATAATGAACTCCAAAAAAAATAAGGTAAATAAACTTCAAAGTCGCTTTTAGCCATTACTTTAAAGATTGTAAAAATAGTGCTTTTTCTTCACTTTGCGCAATTTTTTCGCTTAATACTTCAATCAGACTCTCTTCAGAATCAACTTTTTTAATGGTTTTTTTTATAATTATGGGAGCCATTGGTCCTAAGTAAATAGCTAGCTTTCCTGTTATAAATGCCAACCGCTCGGGCTCTAAAACAAATGTTTGCCCCTTTTCTGATGTCATAGAAGGATTCAAAGAAGATTCATTTATACGGCTAATACCTGAGCATGTGCCTGTTTCAATACTGATTTTACGTATGAATTCAGAACGATCATTATCGTTACTAATGTGTTGCGATAGTTCACTAATCATTTGCTTTGTAGTTATGCTAGTTGCAGTAGCTCTACGTACTAACACCGATGACAAAGGTCCAATATAGCTCGCTAACGAATGTTCTAATTTATCAAGTAAGTTTTTGTCAGGTAACGACTGTTCACCAATAATTTTCTCTCGTGGCTTAAGCAAAGGAGAAGACTGTATCATTGTTCTATAATCATCTTCACTTTGAGCAGCATCATTTATTATGACCGGAGTTTCAGCTAAAAATTCTTTTAACTTATTTAGAAATGCAGTTGCTGATTGGAATCTAAAAGGAGACTTTCTATGTAATGCTTTAGTAAATACATCAATAAAATATTGATGATATTGTTTATCGACACTAGAATCGGCTAATTGTTCCGTTATGGACTCTCTATCGACAAATCCCGCTGTAGGTTTTGAGCCAGTAATAAGTTCAAGTAGCACTAGGGCAACTGCATATAAATCTGAACGAGCATCAACTGTATCGCCTCTAAGGGCCTCAGGCGACATATAAATAGGTGTACCTACCATGTCACCTACATTGGTAAGCTCTGATGAGTCTAAACGCGCAATACCAAAGTCTGCAATTTTTATTTGGCCATTATTTAGTTTAATGATATTGGCGGGTTTGATATCTCGATGCACAACGCCATTATCATGAGCAAATGCCAATCCATTAAGCACTTCACACATTATTTCTATAGCTTGATCTAAGGAAAATCGCCCATTGGCATTTAAAATGTCTTTTAAGTCATCTCCTTTTATATACTCCATGACGAGATATGACGTACCTTCAAGTTGGCCAAAGTCAAAAATAGCAACGATATTAGGATGCAGGCATCTTGCAGCAGCCTTAGCTTCTTGTTGAAATCTTGCTTGTAAATCTTCCCATATTTCCTCGTCAACAAAGTGAGGATGAATAACTTTTATAGCAACAATGCGGTCAATAACCTCATCTCGTGCTTTAAATACTTCACCCATCGCACCTTTGCCAATGGTTTCTAATATTTGATATTTTCCTATTTTATTCATTACAACATTAAATCTTATCGGTGGTTAATATGTCGATAACTATGCGTTAATCATTTTCTTCTAAGAGAGAAACTGCGCTGGTCAGGCTTCGATGCATTCGGTTAAATGAATGCCCTAATGATGATATTTCATCATTACCCTTAATAGTTAATTCGTCTGATTGTAGCGCACCCAAGCTTACTTCATTTGCTTTTTCAGCTAAGATGGTAACAGGTTTAATAACCATAAAATGCAACATAACATTAATTAATACTATTATACCGACAAAAACAGAGAGCAACGATGTCATAAAGGTAACAAAGGTATTATGAGCTCTGTCTAATGGTAAATACATAGGAATAGACACAATTTGAGCGCCAACAATTTCATTATGCTGCCAACCAAATCCATTCGATGCACCGTATGCCTTGATCATAGTACTAGGTGCTGCATCAGGGGTAGAATGACAAGACAAACAAGCCGCATTCGTTATTTTAATCGGAATACCAAGATATAACATTCTACCCGTTGGAGTATCTCGTTCTCCTACCATTTCAGTCACTTCATCATGCCCTCTAAAGTGACTGACAATGTCAGTTTCCCAATCTGTTGCTTTATCAGCTGGGTTTGTTGGGTTAAGTGTTGCTTCTTTATAATTGTAATCGGGGTATTTTTTTCGTACTTTTGCTATGTATTGTCTGGCAGCATAAGCAGGCACTGTTTGCTTGATAAAAGAGCGTTGCTGTTGCATTGCTAACAGAGGCTTAATTTCGGCAACCGTATATTTACGAACGGCAACAGCGCTTTGCATCATGATGCGTGCTTCTTCTAATACTTCCTCGCGCGCATTATCTTGTAATAATTTATTTGCAAATATTCCTGCGATGGTTGCACCAATTATCATCGAAATGATGAGTGCTATATTGAACTTTACGCTTAACTTCATGCTAGATCTCCTTGCCTTTTATTTTGATATACAAATTCAATTGTTATATTTATATATTTCTTAGCTACTGCGCAGTTAAAAGTGAAGTACAAGTACTTAGTGTTTTAATCATTGAATCTACCTCATTAAATTTAAACATTATTGTTTTAGTGTCAGTAACTGGCCAGCTTGGCCAAAAACCTGATTTAACCACTAAATTTATTGATGAGCTTTCTTTATAATCATTCAACGGTAATACTAGTGCAGCAATAGTTTTTTGAGAGGAAAGTGTTAAGGGATAAAACGATGAGTTGTTATCAATATCCTCCACATATATACCTGTATCAGGATAGGATAAATCAAAATTTGAATCACTCTTAATCAGTAATTGTGAAAGCGTTAAATAGAGCTTTATGTTGTTATCCTTGTAACCGTCAAAAACACCCATTTTTTCATGATAAAGCACACATGCTTCTTTAGTTGCTAATGGCGGTCTTTTAATAGCTACAACCCAACCATTGTCCATGCTTAAGGGTAATTGATTTAAAGAGTCTAATGAAATCACAGGTAGTGGGACAGCTTTTTCGACTGTATTACTCTGCTCTATCTTTTTCTTTATTATAGCTTCAACTTTCTTTGGAGGCTCACTAACAACAGGCTTTAATTCAACCTCTTTCGACTGGATAGTCTTTGGCTCCTGTTTCGTCGAAGCTTTAATCGGAGCAACTTTTCTCGGGACAACTTTTTTTGGGACAACTTTTTTTGGGACAACTTTTTTTGGGACAACTTCTACGGAAGCTTTTGCAGGCAACTCGTTTTTTTGATTCGTTGGAGGTGTCGTGTTTGTTGACGCTTTTTTCTCAGTTGAAGCACACCCACTAAGTATTATTAGTGATGATAATAGATATACGACAACTAATTTAACAAATGTTTTTTTATTGTTTAAGGCGTTCATTCCATCTCCAATTTTATGTTCAATAAAGCAAACTATAACGATTATGACGATATAAATTGAAAAGTCATTTAATTTCACTATTAATATAAATAGCTTATTATATCCAGTCGATAATTAAGCCTAGCTGAAGATAAACTTTAAACCAGTATGTAACGTGTTTTTTTACGTAATAGTTATCTATCTAGTATTATTCTTCAGGTCTATGTCAAACGTTATATCCATATAGAATCACTAACTTTGCATGATCAACAGTGACTAATTGAGTGCAGATTCCCATCTTACTTTCATTGTATGTCACTATCAAAATCATTATCTTTAACGGCTAAAAAGTGCTCTTTATTAAAGACCCGAATGTGTCTAATTATTTCTCCCTCTACAGCCGCTGCAAATGTTAGCTCAAAATCCTTTGTTATTAAGTCTTGATGATAACTTCGTAGGCTGTCACATCGGTAGTTTTTGCAGGTAAACGAACGTAAATCACTCGGTAGAGTACATCCTTGAATTCCTTGAAAGACGCAAGCATTAAAATAGCTTATTTCGGGAAAGTAAGCTTCGTATAAGTCAACAAGCTCCTTAAGACGTAACGGTGTAGATTGTTTTGCTAAAAAATAATCTACTGAGGCGTAATCTTGAAAGGCGTGCTCCTTACCTAAACTACAACATGATCCTTTACAGGTTGCACATGCTTTGCCTAGTAAATGTTGTTCTTCTATAGGCAAAGGTGCATCAAGTTTTTTTGAATAACATTTAAGTGTTGAAAGGCGGTTTTCAGTAACTTCTATGAACAGTATTTCTAAATGCTGTAAGAAGGCGAACTTACGATCATCTTGCAGTGGTGTTAGATTACCTGTGTTTGCTGGAAGTAATATAGTATTGGCAGCTGTATTATTAATTGATTCAATTACATTTGAATCGGGACTATTGCGGTTATCTGAGATTTTTGTTTTGTGTAGATATTCTTGGCATAATGCAGACACTTGGCTAGTTATCTTCTTTGTATTTTCTATAAAGTAGTTACGTACCTTGGCTCGTTGACAAGCTGATTCCTCACAAAAGTCACTTCTAAAATGCTGTGTGTAAGTAAGTTCATTATCACAATGCTGACAGTGGTATGTAGGCATTTACACTCCTAACATTATTGTTAATCCTTTTTAAACAGGTGGATTGCTATATTTTAACTTCCTTAATCAGGAAGCTAACATCGCTCCATTTTTACTTATGCGTGCAATGGAAAGTGAGCCGGCCAATTGTGTTGCATTTGATTAGTATAACGTCCTGCGCCAACACTTATAGTGTAGGTTGACCCTACCGCAAGAAGTCCTTTAGCAATTAGAGAATTGCGTAAGCGTTCACAGTTATTTAACGCATTAAAAAATGCACTAAAACGTGAACGCTGAGTTACATCCATTTCTCCAGATCCTGTACTTTCGAAAATAAATTGATATGGGCCAGGAAAAGCTGCTTCAAAGCATGCGCGATGATGTTCATTAATCCAATAACTTTCTTTTCCGCCTCGTGTATACGTGTCCATTTTTGAGTGTTTGGCAAAGTCACGACGACGCAACCCTGTACCAACGACTCGATCGCCTATACCTTGTGATTGGTATGATCTATGTTCCGAAAGAGAAAGTACTAACTGTGCATAGGCTTCACACATTCGAAGAGGCATATTCAAGTGCGCGAAAGGTGTATCAGTGATTGGAGAGCCGAATTCTTTAAGGAATCCACATGCCAAGTTACGTGTGATATATGCTGAATCAACGGGGTTACTTGGAATTACTTGGGCATTATGAACCCCTGGCATTGGTAGCATTACCGCAGTTGTCATGCTTGGATCTACCGCCATCCTACTCCAGTCTTGAGGTTTAAAAGTTTGACGCATTTCATGCATAGACAAAATGCTGATGTAGTTTTTTACATTGGGCTGAAGTACTTGGGTATCTTCCATTTTTTCACCCGCTGATCCACCAGCAACGGGATCAACTGCAAATATATTACATTCTATTGATTTTCCGAACAGCTCATGCATTTGGTGGGCAATTCTAATACATGTAATTGCGCCTCGGCTCCACCCCACCATATTAACGCGGTCAATGTCTCGACCTAGACCGAATTTTAGTTCTTGGATAATATTGATTGTCCGAATAACATTTTCATCCCAACCTTCACCGCTGAGCATTCCTCTAGTTTGTGCGGCAAGTTGAGGGCCGCCAGTATTTCCATGCAGGTGATCTTTAAACGAAGGATGACTAAATGGATTGACTCTTTGAAGGAGTGAACGATTTGATTTTTTAACGCCAGCAATTGGATTAACATTTTGTGGTTGCAATATTCCATCACCACTATGTCCGGGTCCGTCGTTTATTAAATAATTTCCATCAGTGACAGTCTCCCCGGATATTGATGCCTCACAACCATCGGTATGATTGTGAAACCAAGCAACAAGTTCTCCTTTTTGACTGCCTTTTATTCGATTAAATCCTGTGCCATGACAATATACAGTAAAAGTACTCATTCTTTTCTCATTATAATATCTAGTAAATAAAAGGGTCTTTGAAATTAATAACCATTAATATGGGGCATTAAACTCTGCAATATTATTCTATTATTTTACGGTTTTAGGCTTTGGTGGAACTGATGCATTTATTGAAGTATCAATAATGCTTCCTACTTGTGGCCCCATATTCAATGCAGCCACCTTTAAGTCAACATCAATTAGAATAGTTTCTAGATAAATAAGAAATGCGAGAAATTTTTCACAATTTCTAAAATAGTAATTTAAACCATAAACAAATTCATGGGCTTCGTCACAAGACGAGAATATAGGTTGGCTATTTTGTTGTGCTAGTTTATTAAAGGTAGGTTGCAGTGTTGCCTTTATTTCAGTTAATTTATTAACATAAGAGGCAACTTTGGTCGCCACTCGGTACCCACGTTTAGTGATGTCAGTAGATTTAAGTAAATCTTCAAACTCAGCAATAGCCTCATGACGAGCACCATTGCCTTCTTGTGTTAATTCAAAAGCTTGACCTGTTCTTTTGAGAACAGAATGGCGAGTTAACCTGTTCTTAACCGTTAAAGCAAATTCTGAGAAAACAACACCTGCAGCGCCAAAACCTCCTTTTGTTGCAGCAAAACCAGCAACTTCTAAACCTCCTCGTTCCGCAGCGTCTTTCGCCATGTAGGCTGTTTTGGTAACCGCTTGGTATGCAGCGCTTGCCTCTGTTGAACTTTGAGCTAATCGCATGCCCCACTGATCAATTTCATCGTTCGCCGTCTTTTGCATTTTACGGTTACTATTATCCGCATTTGTTTGAATCATTTGGAGGTTAGCCAGTAGCGCGTTACTATTTGATATATGGGCACTTCTACCCGTCATTTGGCGCAATAGCCCGTCGCCTTGGCCCCCTTTGACCACAAAAGAAGCCTGTGTTTTTTGGCCATTACTTGACGATTTCGCCATTTGTTCAAACTCTTTTAAACGAGATTTCACTTTCCTGTCCGACATGCCATAGCAGTTATTACAGTGTTGATGTTGACCGGTAAAGTCTACTTGTTTAAGAACATGAATATACGCTAGCTCACACATGTCAACCACGCCATCACGTTCTTTAATGGCAACTTCATCAATTAAAGTACGGGTATAATTAAACAATATTTGTGAATAAAAGCGTAGTTCATAAAGTCGATCACTAAGCTCGTGATCTGTTGAGGCTTTACCCGTAGCACTAAACATATTTTGCTCAGTTTTATAAATTCTTCGCCCAAGACGCGTATTTTTCATGGCTGAACGCATCGATGTTAAAGAGTGTCTAGCGCCTGTAGCTACGCCACTCACCCCGCCCTCTAATTGTGTTGCTCTGCGGTGTACACGGGTCCATTTTTTTAATACTTTAGAAATGCCCGGTACCAACATAGCTGGGTCGTCAATAGTTGACACGCCTGTCATGTCTTCTGAAATACCACCTTTAAACTCCTTACTCTTATTCTGATACCACATTTCGGTACCACCTTTGGCCAGCACGTAAGTCAGTACAATTGAAACAGCAGGCGCAATACCAAAGGTCACTGCAGAAGCCGCAATTCCCGCAGCCAAGGCAACTGATCCCGCAACAGCGGCGGCAGTTGAAATCATAAAAGAACCGCCAGCAACAGTGGCAATTCTTGCTAAAGGCCCGTCAGCTTTGTAATTTTTAAAGGCAACACTTGTTTTGTTAGAATAGGCTTTCTTCTTGGCATCTTTTATCAGCTTTGCTGCTCTTATTTTATAATCTTGGTCAAATTTCACTAACAGATTCCTCTTTGAACCGTTTATCTAATTGAATGATGTGGTAATAATAGATAAATCTATCATATTACCAAAGACGTTTATCAAATCATCATGTTGAAATAACCTCACCTAACTTATTTTATCTTGCGATAGATGTGGCATTCAAAAATGGGCGATGCCGATAAGAAACTAGAAAACGGCCTTAAATCGCTTTATTATTGAATTCGAAAACCGTATAAAGGTATTTATTTAAAGCTGACATTACACAAAACCTGTCACAGACTCCTTTATTGTATACGAGGCAAAGAAGTAACATTGTCTATCAATTGCTCATATGTCGCTTTATTATCCACAGCTGCTTGAGTCATTGCGGTATCCAACGCGTCATTAGTGGCTTTTACTTTATCTGCGTAATTTTTTGTAACGATGCTAAGCATTTGATGATACATTTTGTGGCGTTGCAGTCTATAGGTAAGATATTGGTGATCAACCCCCAATTTAAAGGCTTCTTCAGCGCATGAATCTACCTCTCTTTTTAATATGTTAATTTTTTTTGCTTTTTCTTTTGGATCTGTCAATTGACTAGTCTGACGAATCTTTCTATCAATACTTTCACGCTTTCTATCAATATTTACCGTTTTCTTATCAAAAGTCTTTTTAGCTTCTTCTATTTTCTTTTTTAGGTGGGCCATATTGGAAATGCCTACATCACCAAACCAACTAAGATACACGACCAACTTATCTTGCGTTATGTCTTTGCCCGCAAGTTCCAATTCGGCAAGACTATCTCCTTTATTGTCATACCACCAATTCCAAATCTCTTGATTAATAGAGTTTTTTTGGTTTTTGTTGTAACCCCAATACGCAATACCTACGGCAGTGATAACTAAGGGTAATGCATAAATTACCACGGCTGCCGCTGTCCCTGCGCCAATAGCTGTTGCGGCTGCTCCTGTAGTTAAGCCTACAGCACCTGTAACTGTGCCACCTACTGTCGCAGCATGCCCAGTTGCCTCAACACCAGTATCTCCCCTATTACCACGTCGAAATAAACTCTTGCCCCATGATTTCCAACTACTTGTATGGATTGTTCTACATTTCGTGTAACAAGTTTCAAGATGCCCTTCAAGATTTAATTTCGCTGCTTTTAAACTGTTTAAATCTGGCATAAATAACTCCTTAATGTTCTTTGCAATTGTAGATTAAAGTCGATTCATAATTTAAGAGTAAGCGAGCGATGATAATTAGTAAGTATTCCTACTTTTCTATAGAGCCGTTTAATCAAAAAATAAAGCCCATTAAAAATTAATGGGCTAATCTCTTCTTGTCAGCCTAATGACTCAGTTCATATACAAACTCACCATTTTCAGCACTTACTTCAACCTTGCTAATTGGAGAACCCTCAAGCATATGCGTTAAGAATTTATTACTGATTTCTGGTAATAAAGTATTGGTAAGAATAGAGTCAATCATTCTGCCCCCACTTTCTAATTCGGTACAACGACTTACCACTAAATCAACCACAGCTTCGTCGTAAACAAACTCGATGCCTTGGCCAGTTTCAACGCGGTCTTTAATTCTGTTTAGTTGTAAACGAGTGATTGATTTGATCATATCGTCTGACAATGGGTAATAAGGAATGGTGACTATTCGACCTAACAAGGCAGCAGGAAACACTTGCAATTGTGGTTCACGGAGTGCTTTGGCGATACCGTCAGGCTCAGGCATTAACTCAGGGTCTTTACACATGTTCATGATCAAATCACTACCCACATTAGAGGTAAGTAGAATGAGTGTATTTTTAAAGTCAATTGAACGACCTTCGCCATCTTCCATTACGCCTTTATCGAAGACTTGGAAGAATATCTCATGGACGTCAGAATGCGCTTTTTCAACTTCATCGAGTAATACAACTGAGTAAGGTTTACGGCGCACAGCTTCGGTTAATATCCCGCCTTCGCCATAACCAACATAACCAGGAGGAGCACCTTTTAGTGTTGAGACGGTATGTGCTTCTTGGAACTCACTCATGTTTATGGTAATAACGTTTTGCTCACCGCCGTATAACGACTCAGCTAATGCTAGTGCCGTTTCTGTTTTACCGGTACCCGATGGGCCACATAACATAAACACACCTATCGGTTTGTTCGGGTTGTCTAAACCGGCACGTGAAGTTTGAATACGTTTGGCGATCATTTCCATACCATGGTCTTGCCCAATCACGCGTTTTTTCATGATTTCGGCTAAGTTCAATACAGTACTTATTTCGTCATTAACCATTTTACCAACGGGTACACCGGTCCAATCTGCAACGACAGAGGCAACGGCTTGTTCGTCACAAGCAGGAAGAATAAGAGGGTTTTCACCTTGTAGCGCAGTTAATTTAGAGTGCTGTTCATCTAGTTCAGTTTTTGCCTCAGTTATTGCAGCAGAGTTATCAACTGCAACAACGGCAGAACCGTCATCATTAAGTGCATTTTCGGCTACTTGCAGCGCAGAAGCTTTTTGCTCTGTCAGTAAATCACGTAATTTTCTTCTTGATGCTAATACCGCATCAACCACTGCTTTTTCTTGTTGCCATTTTTCGTTTAATTTTTTTTCTTTATTTTGCTCAAACGTTAAACACTCAACAATATCGTCCATGCGCTTTTGGTTAACGACACCAATAGCTGCTTCTTTTTCAAGCACGTTTTGTTCAACGGTTAAGTTTTCAATGCGTTGTTTACAATCTTCCAACTCTGCTGGTGTGGCAAATTGGCTTACTGCTACACGGGCGGCAGCGGTATCTAATAAACTTACGGCTTTATCAGGTAATTGACGTGCTGGAATATAACGATGTGAAAGCTTAACGGCTGCTTCTATGGCTTTATCTAGCATTTCAACATGATGATGTTTTTCTAACATGCCGGCTATATTGCGTAGCATTAATATGGCTTTTTCTTCACTCGGCTCCTCAACTTTTACCACTTGGAAACGGCGAGTAAGCGCAGGATCTTTTTCGATATGCTTCTTATACTCGGCCCACGTTGTCGCGCCAATAGTACGTAATTCACCACGTGCAAGAGCAGGTTTTAATAAGTTCGCTGCATCGCCCGTACCAGCTGCACCACCTGCGCCCACCAATGTATGGGTTTCATCGATAAACATAATGATTGGTGTCGGGGAAGCTTTAACTTCTTCAATTACTTGCTTTAAACGGTTTTCAAATTCGCCTTTCATACTGGCACCAGCTTGTAATAAGCCAATGTCTAAACAGAGTAGTTTCACGTCTTTTAGTGCCGGCGGTACATCGCCTTTGTTAATACGGTGTGCAAAACCTTCTACTACAGCCGTTTTACCTACGCCAGCTTCACCAGTTAATATAGGGTTGTTTTGACGGCGACGCATTAATATATCAATTAGCTGACGAATCTCTTCATCACGGCCAATGATAGGGTCCAATTCACCTTTCGCTGCCTGCTCGGTTAAGTTCGTGGTAAACTGGTTTAGCGCTTCTTGTTTACCCATAGTCGCTGGCGACATTGCATCACTTGCGGTACCAGGCTCGCCACCACCGACTGCTGAGCCATCGGTTGCTTGCGAATTATCTTCACAAGAACCTGAAACTATTTCGTCAAAATCATCGCCAAATTGCTCGACTTTGATTTTTGCAAATTCTCCTGACATGTTTAATAAGCTGTTTTTTAGCTCACGTGTTTTTAACATGCCTAAAATAATATAACCCGTTCGTACCATTGAATCACCGTAAACTAAACTGCCATATACCCAAGCACGTTCAATAGAGTCTTCAATTTTGCTGGATAGATCAGATATCGCACTCGCTCCACGTGGCAAAGCATCTAAAGCATTAGTCATATCTTTGGCTAAGATAGAAGGGTTTATGTCAAAATGTTGAATGATTCTGTGTAAATCAGAGTCTTGCAATTGTACTATTTGTTGAAACCAATGCACTAGTTCTACGTAAGGATTACCACGAAGTTTACAAAATACGGTGGCACTTTCTATCGCTTTATAAGCAATAGGGTCTAATTTTCCAAATAGGTTGACGCGACTTATTTCAGCCATAATATTTCCCTCTTATTTAATTATTTTTAACATGCCTTTTTATAGACTAAAATGGGTTCATACTGCGCTAAGTGGCCAGACTTATCTTGACTCCATGAATTTATTCCGAGCTTTGCCGAGCCTAATTGACATGCTTTCGTTTGATGAGCTTTTAACATTATATTGATTGAAAATTCGTATTCTTGACCAACGGCTTTTTGGGTTAGTTCGACAATGGTTTTTAAACCATGTTTATTATTGAGTAAACTGATATATCGTGAGTAGTCTACCGGACCAATATTAATGGAAAAATTAAAGCTACGCTGGTAGGTACGTGTTCCTATTAGACTACTAACACCTAAACTAATGTTACTTTTTCCTAACTGTGTTTGTTCATTTGGTTGTAAATCATACCAACGCCCCTGAAATTCTTCGATGTTAACTTCGAGCTGCAAATACTCTGAAAGTAACTGACTAAGCGCTTTAGCACTACGATTTTTCTGACTAAACAGCCCTGCCAAGTACAGATGTATATTTTTACTTTGACCAAACGTGTCTTGACTTGAACTCGTCTCACCAGAGAAAGTATTAAGGCGCTTTTTAAAATTGTCGTGTTCAGGTCGGTCATGGCTTACCGTCGGTTCAGCATCAGCCCATGCGCGATAAAAAAGGGAAATAAAGCGATGATTAAATACATCTAAAAACTCCGTAAAGGTATCGTCTTTTAATCTATGGTTTCTTTCTATTGCATATTCAGTAAGGTGTGAAGGTAAAGGACCATTTATACCTAACATGCCCCAATAACTATTTTTAAGCTTGTATTCGCCACTATTGCGATCAAACTTCACCTTAGTAAATGCTGACGAATGAAAATGTAATAAAGGGGTCTGGCCAAAACGAGCAAAATCTTGTTTAGGTGATACAGAGTATCCAATACGCGCAGCTAACGGCGCATTGGCATCTAAGTATCTTAATAGCGGTGCGAAGCCTTGCTTATAAAGTGTTTCAGGATCGCTAGCTAAATCTTCTAAATAGCGCTTCGCAAGCCTATTCGAATTGGCCATCGGTATATCTCCCGGCGATCTGATGAATTAAGGATGAGTTGAGTGAACGAATTAATACTTACATATTGTGCGAAAAACTGGTCAAGAATCATTCCTAACATAAATGTACTATTGCCTTCATATGCCAGTTCATCAACAGTAATTTCAATAGCTACGCCTCGACCAAAACAAATAGGGCCAGCAAAAGGCAAACGGCTAGTAATTTGGTAGGTTTTTAAATCAACAATACCGTCTACTTGCTTTGTTTGAGCATGGTCTTTCTTGTTCATCATTAACCCAAGTAATGTTTTTAGTTTACTTAGCGCTGATGTTGACTCGTTATCTGAAATACCAAGAAAGTTTATCGATAATTGGTTAATAAGATCCCAAGCAACATTGCCTTCACTCATAGGAGGAGTAGGACGTGTAGGCTCACCAACACAACGTACAGACTCACAAGGAGCTCCTGTATCAATAGTAAAGTCAGTTTGTCCTTTACCTAATGGCATCATTAACGGCAAATCACGGTTACAACATAAGGTGTCAACTGAAAGTTGGCGTAAACTATCTGCATAGGGAGCATTTTTTGGATCAACAAGCGAAAGATAAACTTCTGTTCCAATGTAACTTGATCTATGACCAAATTTACGTTGATTTACGTTAAGGTTACGAGCCTCTCTGGACGTTGTGTAATATGCGTTATGTTGATTTTTTTGAGAATCGTCGCCGCCGTACAAAGGTAAAAATTGTGTAGTGGGTTCAATACCTGAACTAAATCCTTTAATATTTTCCACCGTACAAACTTCAAAGTCTAACGGTCTTAATTTATCTGGAACAACATGAAAATCATTATTCACTCTTGATATATTAATACGCTCAGCACGCTTAGGAAATAAATTAATTGCTGGCGTACAGTGTAAAGCTAAATTATCTGCGGATAATAAATTTTCTAATCGTGAATCATTATGTTCAAGTAAAAATAATAATTGTATTTTCTCTTCATTACATTGACTAAATGTGGCTTGCAAGTTATCTATAGACAAAAACAAATACCGTTTAGCAAAAGCAAAGTATTCTTTTAATAGTCTAAATCCGTCAAATTGTTTATTACAATATGGTAATAGTGCGTCTTCTTTATCGTAACCGTGCGCGGTAATTTTTGTTAATGTTTCTTGTTTACGCCACATGGCGCTACTGCTTTTATATAAACAACCTTGATAGCCCTTTATTAACGTTTCGAATAAATACAACGGAAAAGACTCTGTTCCTCTTATATGTAACATCAATGAGTCAAGTGACATTTCTGAAAACATAACCCCTGGTGCCGCTTCTAATGTAATTTTCATACCACTTTTAGGTGTAAAACCAAGTGATATGTTGTTTGTATACGAAGCCAGTTCTTGTGCATTGATATATTCTGCGTTGGTTAGTTTAATTGGCCATAGCGTAACATCATGTGAGGTTCTATATTCACAAGCTGTTTGCTCACCTTTACCCAGTAAACTGTGAAGCGATGTTTTACGAGGAATAGTTACGCCTTCGGTTAAGCTTCCCTCTTCAAAATCAGGGTTAAATTGGGCAATTAACATCGAAGGTGATGGCTGTAAGAACGTAGGGAAAAGCTGTTCCATTAAATGTTGGGTAAATTTAGGAAAAGATGCATCTAGCTTTAGATGAATACGTGCGGAGAGAAAGGCGAAACCTTCTAATAAACGCTCAACATAAGGGTCTGAACAATCAAAGCCGTCTAAGCCAAGGCGTCCAGCAATTTTAGGGTACTCTTTGGAAAACTCAGCGCCTGTTTCTCGGATGAATTTTAATTCTTGATTGTAAAATTCTAAGAATTTTGCTTCCATTTTCTCTTAATTCCAATTGTTTAACGTAACACTACCATTTTCTATATCAACTTCTGTTTTTAAAAATAGTTGTAAAGGTAGAGGTTGAGCCCAAAGATCACCCGATATTTCAAATGATAGGGTGTTGCTGCTCATTTCTTTTGAAGCAACGGATATTTTAATTTTTAAAGATTTAGGAATAATACGTGGTTCATAATATTTAATGCATTTAACAAGTTCTCGTTCGATATGTTTTGGACTAAATACGATACTACTGACACCAGACAGATCAAGAATGCCATAATTAAGTGTTGATTTGGCCACTTCGGGATACTCGCTAAAATCCATATTTGCTGAAGCAGCGACACAATTAAGTAACCAAGCTAAATCTCTTTGTACCAGAGACTTTAAGCGAGAAACGGAAATAACGCGTTTGTCCCTTGACTCTGAGGCCTTGTCGGGTTCATCGTCTGATAATCGATCAAGTAAAGAGAGTTGTAGCCGCTCTTTTTGAGAAAGTTCTGGCATCAGGCGTGATTAAGCTTAATTGAATTAACATTAAGTAATGGATATTCAGATTGATCAGTAACAAATACGCGTTGGCCATTACCAATATAAAAACTCTCTACTGGCTCTTGCCAGTCACAAGTTCTTGCCAGTAATTGTGCATCATTTGTTTCGGCTGTTACCGGGTAGCGAGTAGGTATAAATACAATTAATTTGCCTTTATTTTTCAACGTCAAATTAGCTGGACGCCATACTAAGTCGCGTAAATCCTCTACAGGCTCAAAATTAATCTCAGCAACATATTCTAGTGGCAACCAGTAATAACCGCCATTTAGCATCACTTCAATTGAAGGGCCAAACCTTACATCTCCATCGCTCAACCATTCGAATGGTTCATCATTAATAGTGCCTGAAATAGCAGGCGCTAATTCTGCACCTTGTAGTAATAGTTTATGTGCTTGCTCGATATCAGTGTTACTAAACTGTTGATAAGCTTTTACATAGTAGGCAAGCCAATCCGATGGTTCACCAAAACAAACAGGCTCCTTATTACCGCTTAGTACTTTTTCCCGTATTTGCTCACAGTCTATTAATTGTTGGTAGGTGTTAACCATAGCAAGCGTTGTATCACAAAGTTCTTTTAAAACATCAAGTTGAGTTATTGCTCTTTGCCAATCACGATTGATGCAAGAAAGTTGAAATAAAAAGATACGTAAGTTTACATTACTGGGATCTTTTTTTATTTCATTAAATAATTGAGCTTTACAAGCGATTAAATCACCTGATTTCAACAGACTTTCGGCATTCATAGAGTTACTCAACTAAAACTTAACCTAAAATAGATTTTATTTGGCAGGAAAAAAGAACCAAGCCTGATATGTTTGATGTGTATCAGGTTGGTTCTTTATAGATTCTAAGCTGTAATGTTTGCAGCTATATCGAAGCCAAATTCAACTTCAGCTTCACCTGAACCGTCTTCTTTTTGTGGAACATACTTAACTTTGACTTTGGCAAAGTTAAGTGTGATGTTTTCAGTTAATTTATCTTCACCACCTGAACCACCTGTTGAGTATGATGTGATCATTACTTTTTCCATTTCAATAATGATGTACTCTAAAGGTGTTTTACCTGCTTTGCGTACGGTTAACCTTGCTTTTGCCACATGATCGCCTGTCGCAAGTTTAGCCATCAATGTCGCTGAGGCTTTATCTACATATTTGGTGATACTGATATCCTGAAAGTTTGCCTTACCAGCACCGCCACCTCCGCCTGAGTGGAAAGTCCCACTTTGGCTCATTCCCCAAGACCAAGCAAGTAAATCAATTTCTTTACCATGGCTATCATCTACTGATTCACCATCAATGCCATCCAATTTTAAAAACATGTCTACAGCCATAACTTATATCCTTTTATTTTGTTAGTTACTTAATTAGTTTATTGTTTTTCAGAAGGTAATTTAGACACCAAACGCAATGATGCTGTTAAACCTTCTAATTGATAATGAGGGCGTAAAAAGAATTTCGCACTGTAATAACCAGGGCTTCCTTCAACTTCCTCTACTACAACTTCAGCCGCAGACATAGGTTTACGGGCTTTAGTTTCTTCTGATGAATTTTGAGGGTCTCCATCAACATATTGGTTTACCCAACCTTGTAACCAGCGCTGCATGTCTTCACGTTCTTTAAATGAACCTACTTTGTCTCGTACAATACATTTCAGGTAATGTGCAAAACGACAGGTAGCAAATAAATAAGGCAACCTTGCTGCAAGTGCAGCGTTTGCAGTTGCATCTGGATCTTCATATTCAGTAGGTTTTTGTAGCGTTTGTGCCCCAATAAATGCAGCCATATCACTGTTCTTACGGTGAATAAGTGGCATCATACCGCATGCGGATAGTTCAGCTTCCCTACGGTCACTAATAGCCACTTCGGTAGGGCA
>ENA-ORXI01001156-ORXI01001156.1-sediment-metagenome-genome-assembly--contig:-NODE-1156-length-20950-cov-5.961194_pt1 | contig 20950 bp, 16 predicted proteins | sample MGYA00237861_ERZ511468 | MGnify/ENA primary metagenome ERZ511468 (study PRJEB26299, sample SAMN06266213) | sediment metagenome | isolation source: Hudson Canyon methane seep mesocosm | place...
CTCGATGACTGGACCGCCATCGTTATTATCGCACCTACTACCATCGCGAAAACAACGCTCTTCTTTAAAGCTTTATTCATGGCGCGCTCGGCTTGCACACATTGCTCACTTTCTTCGTCTGCGAGTGTGCGAATCATGTTGATAATCTCTCTGTCTTCGCTGCGACACTCTATCCCTAGCGCGCCTTGACCGACGGATGGTAATGATTCTTCTGCGCTAACACTTTGTTTTATTCGATCATCAAAACCGAGCCTTCGTAGCCCTGACTCAGCGAGAATAATGGCGTCAAAGTCGCCGTTATCAAGCTTGGCAAGCCGAGTGTTGACGTTCCCACGTAAAGATTTGATTTGTAAGTCGGGGCGCAAGGCGGAGATCTGAGATTGGCGACGCAGGCTAGAGGTTCCCACAACAGCACCTGAGGGCAGGCTAGCGAGTGTTTCGTATTGGTTGCTGACAAAAGCATCAAATGGGCTCTCTCTTTTGCAAATCACCGCGAGCTCTAAGCCTTCAGGAAATGCCATTGGAACATCTTTCATTGAGTGGACTGCGATGTCTGTTTCGCCTTTGATTAGTGACGTTTCAAGTTCTTTGACGAAAAGGCCCTTGCCGCCCACTTTTGCGAGCGGAACATCAAGAATCTGGTCCCCTTTGGTTGTCATTCCTACGACTTCAACGGTTAGCTGCGGGTAAAGATTTTCTAGACGCTCTTTAATATGGTGGCTTTGCCAGAGGGCCAGCGCACTTTGGCGAGACGCTATTCTGATGGTTTTGACAGACGGTGATGGCGCCGCCGAAGGCTGCTTGGCTTTGTTGTGCATAGGAAAGCGTCTACTAGAGAGTTAAAGCGAGAAAGTATAACTGACTCTGAAAGCAGAGTTAATGATGAGCTCGTAGGAGGACGAAATTAAGGACGGAAATGGAATAAAAATAGGTATTGAAGTTAAAGACTCTATAGTTTACAGTTGGGATTTTATTAATGAACCAAATAGTGTAACAGTTACAGTTCCTTCCTATTCACAAGAGACTTTTTGGTATAGGTTTTTAGGTAAAGATGATTTTGTTTTAGAAAATATAGAATCAAAAGCAGAAATAATAATATTAAGTCCTATTTCAGATACTTCAGAAACTCTCGCACCTCTGGCAATAAATAATTGCAATAGAAATGATTTAATCATTGGAGCTTCTATTGATTTTACTTTTACAACTGCTCCTTATTATGATAACAGTCATACGGATACTTTTTATGCGGTTGATAAAGATTGCAGTTTTCCAACAGGAAATTCAACTTTTGCACATTTTAAAGGATTATTTTCACAAGGGGAGGTTGACTTTACGACATATGATGCAGCGGATAATGAAACATCATGTTTAGTTAGTACCTCATTTCAAAATCCATTAAGTGTGGATCCTATGCAGTTATATAATCAATTGACTCACTTTACTCTGCCATATCGTATGGATATTTTAATGTTTGATTGTGGAACGACTGCAAATGATTTAATTGTAAGCAATGTGTTAAGTATACAAATGCAAAATTTAGATGCATTGGTTGCAGGCCCTATAGTAGATGGACAAAGTACAAATATATTAACCTTTACAGCAAATATTGTATCTTCATCTAAAAAAGTTATTTTAAAGTATTAGGGAGATTATGATGACACTTAAAGAACTTAAAAATGATTTATGCTTAAGAAAAGAGGTTCAAACTCTCAAAGAAAGTATAAAAGAATATTTAGAATTGTTTCTTCAAATAACGTTTCTTGAACAAGTTGATTTTTATAGATATGATTTTAAATATGATGAATATAACTTGGATGAGACTGTTTATTCAAATGATGATGTTGTAACCTTAATCAACACAAATAACTACAGTATTACTTTAAAATTAAAGAATATTACATTAGGTAAATTGGTATTTGAAAATAGAATCAAATCAAGTAAAGCTTTAAAAACAGCTTTGACTTATTTAACGGATAAACTTTATACTGAGTATATTATTTCTGAAGAATTTAAAAGTGATGAATCAAGTCTGAATATTTTTATTTATTCGAATAATAAAAATAAATCATTTGCAAAAAAAATACAAAATGATGTCAGTGCACTCTTTAATGCCAATACAATTTTAACAAGTAATCTAAAAAGTATCATTGGTCAAATTGAATCAAAAAACAGTAAGAATATCATCATTTACAGTGTTGAAGATTATGAAAATATTAAAAAGGATGAAAAACTTCTTAATTCTTTTAATGATTATATTATTGTGTATGGACCCAATGAACATAAAATTTCGCTGTTATGTGGGACGTTAAATATTCAACATTACATCTCATTTGAAGATTATACTAAAGAGAGTTTACGTGAAATAATTCTTGATACAAAAAATACAATGTTAAATAAGTTTCACTCAACAAATAATATTATTTCAATTTCTGGAATATCAGGAGGAATTGGCTGCACAACCATTGCCATGAATATGGCTAATATTTTAGCAAAAAAAATGCCTCATAATAACGTTTTATTTATAGATTTAGCACATACAAAAGCTATCAGTAATCTATTTTTGGATCAAAACCCATTGCCTGAAAAGACAATAATTGACTTGGTCAATTCTGATGAATTTGATTTGGATAACAATTTGGATAATGGGCTTGTAAAAATAAAAGAAAATTTTTATTCAATCAATGGAATTCAAAAACATATTGATAAAGAGTATTTAGAAAAAGATATTTTTATTGAGAAATTTTTAAATTACTTAGAAATGGCAAATCATCATTTTAATACTATTATTATTGATACGGGTGTTTTTGAAGCCTCAAATTTAAAAACAACTATTTATGATATCTCTAATGAAATTGAATTAATCACTGAAATGAACCTTCCTGATATATCAAAATTAAAAACACTCTATTCGCTGATAAAAAGAGCAGGGTTAAAAGAAAAACTCTCTTTTATTGTTAACAGATTTGATGCTAAAAGTGCATTAAGTTTAAACGATGTTATTTCTATTTTAAATATAACAGAAGATGACAAAATGATATTTAATTATAAAATATCAAATGATTATACGACGTTGGGAAAATATTGGAATCAGTGTGAATTAGTAAGTAATGCAGATGAAAAGGCACTTTTTGTAGAAGAAATCACTAATTTTTTAGTGGATAAAAAAATCTTAAAAGATGCAAAGATTAAAAAAGAGAAAAAAAGTCTATTCTCTTTTTTTAGGAAATAATGATGAAAAATTTACGATTAATGATTGAAAATGAAGAGAAAAAAACAACACTTAAAAAACAATCATTTGAAGAATCTGAAGAGATTATTATTGAACAATCAAACAATGAAAAAATTCAAGAAATTAAAAGTAATATAAAAAAATCTGAGTTAAATTTTCCAAAAATATATTTAGACAGTGAGCTTTTATTCACTGCACGTAAAATTTATGGTGCGTTTATCTTGAAATTAAAATCAGATCAAAGAATAACGAAGAATTCATTGGAAGAAGTTTTACCCGAATTTATAACAAACTCAGGTGAAATAAAATCTCAAGACAAAGATATCGTTGACGAAGTTAAAGAGTTTATTATTGATCACTTAATTGGATATGGTCCTATTTCTACAATCTTTAGAATTGCAGGTGATAACTTAAATGATGTGATAGTCAATACTCACAATTACGTAGATATTATCTATAAAGGGAAAACACTTGAGACTCCATTTGTTTTTGGAAGTGAAGAAGAACTTCGAAAAATCATTGACAGAATGTTAAGTGAAAATAATAGAAAAATAGATGAAGCCCATCCTATTATCTCAAGTAAACTTGATGACGGTTCACGGGTTGAAGTTCAAATTCCACCCGTTGCTGCCAATGATGGAAGCTGTGTAACTATTAGAAAATTCCAAGAAGTTCCATTACTGTTAGAGCATTTAATTGACACCGTGCAAATGGATTATAAAATGGCATATTTTTTACTCAAAGCTTCAAAAGGAAAAGCAAATATTATTGTTTCAGGTGGAACTTCGAGTGGGAAAACCACATTTTTAAATGCCATTACACGATTTATTGATAATGGGGAACAACTCATTACCATTGAAGATACAAAAGAGATGCAACCTCAAATGCCTTGTCATAGTATCAGAGCATATGAAGGAAGAATGGAAAATGAAGAGGGTAAAGGGGCCATTGGCTTGGACTTTTTACTTCGTTCAGCTCTGCGATCAAGTCCAAGAAGAATCATTGTTGGAGAGTGTAGAGGTCCTGAAATTGTTGTAATGTTAAATGCCATGAATACAGGACATCCAGGTTCCATGACTACAGTGCATGCAGATAATACAAAAGAAGCCATTGTGCGACTTGAAAATATGTATTTAGAAGCACGACCGAGCGCGAATATTAATTTTATCAGAGCTCAAATAGTTTCAGCAGTGGATTTAATCATACAATTAGTCAGGTTCCCAGATGGGAGTAGAAAAGTTATAACCATATCTGAAATCGAGCGTCGAATTGAAGATAATTCAGTGGTATCTTTAAATAATATATTTGAATTTAAAAGAGATACCAGCGATACAAAAAAAACAAGAGGAAAATTTGAAGTTATCTCCAATGCAAGCAGAGTGGTTGAAAAGATGGAAATGTATGGAGTTGATATGGATACAAGAATATTTGATCCAAATTTTGTTATGCCAAAGTCAATGTTACTTGAGGAACTTGAAAAAGACATGCCATCAAAAATGTGTGGTTGGAAAGATAATTTTATTCATAAATTTATTGAAAAAGATGGTCAGATTTTATTTAAATGGCCATATTTACAAAAGCTATTAGAAGGCAGTTAACATGGAAAATTATATCTATACACTTCTTTTTATCATACCAATGTTAACAGTACTTTTAGTATTTTACTTTTTTTATTGGTATGAGAATATAAAAGTGCAAAAGCGTATAATTCAATCACTTTCAATTGAAAATAGCCTTATTATGCAAAACAGTAAAGACAATAAACAAGATGATATAAGAGATAGAAATTGGTTAAGACGTAAAATGAATTTTGCAGGTTTTGAAAGTCCAGGTGCTCCGTATGTTTTTATTTTAATATCTTTAATTACAGGAGTATTAATCGCTGGATTTATTTTTATAATTATTGAATCTGTTTTAGCCCTTATTTTTTCTGTATTGTTATTTTCATTTTTACCTTTGTTGATACTTACAAAAATAATAAGAAGCCGAGAAGAAGAATTTAATCTTTTTTTAAAAGAGATTATTGATAAAGTCACCAGCATGATGAAAAGTGGAGTGGGTTTTGAACAAGGGATGCGAAAGTCAATTGTGACCACACATTCTAAATTTACAAAAAAAGTATTTGATATATATTTAAATGAAAAAGAGATTATAGGAGAAGATAAAGCATTTGAAAAAATGTTTACGTTAGTTGATTCAAAAGAATTAAGAGTGTTTTATTTAACCATTTCAATTGGTAAATCTTCTGGTGGTAAATTTTCAAATACACTGGAGAAACTAAGAAAAACACTGCATGATCAAGGTGAAATCAAACAGCAAATCACTTCATCAACAAGAGAAATTAAAATTGGAAGTTATATGATAATTGCCATTGTTTTTCTTATATATTTTTTGATGAATAATAGTTTAAATAATGTTTTAAACGAACATTTTTTTGGATCTGAAATTGGTAGACTGCAACTGTTTTTTATTGTAATTTGGGTTGCATTTGGTTTGTTTATCAACAACTTATTAACAAAGATAAAATGATGTTAAATATATTAATTTTCGCACCATTTGGTGTTATGGCTTTATCACTGTTGGGTTGGTTTTTATTTGACCGATATAAAAGACAAAAAAATATTGTATTGCTTTCAAAACTCAGTGTTAATAATATTATTGAGCAACAACAAAATTCAAAAAAACAAAGTAATGAATCGTTTAAATTAAAGTTAATACAAGCAGGTGCCTCATTAAAAGAGTATAACGAAGCACGGTTTTTATTTGCATTGATTGGAGCTATCTTGATATTCACATTGCCATTTTTTGTCTCTTTTAATATCAGTGTAATCATTGTGATTGTTGGGCTTTTAATTATTGCTTTTGGAGGGCATATATTTTTATACATTGGTAAAAGTGAACGGGTAGGAAAAATAGAAAAAGATTTAGGAATATTTTTGGATTTAACCAATGTCATACTAGAAGCTGGTGGGGGATTAAAAAATGCCTTTTTTAAAGTTTCCAAAGAGGCAAAATATATTATTGATGATGAGTTACTTAAAGAAATTGGAATCTTAGAATATGAGATGTCAAATTATTCAACAAAAAAAGCATATGAAAATATGAAAAAAAGAGTTGACAGCAGAGAGCTTGATAAAATCATAGATTTTTTAGTATTAAGTGAAGAGACAGGGCTTGGTGTGAAAAATATTTTTTCAACACAATCTAATGAAATGAGACAAAAAGAATTTTATAAAATTAAAGGAAAAGCAAACACGTTGAGTTTGTATCTTACTTTAATTATTTTTGTTTTCATATTACCAACCTTGGGTGCATTTATAATTTTCCCAATGATGTCTGGTGCATTGAATTTGGGAATGTAAGGGGTTTATTATGAGATTTAACAAACAAATAGCAGTAATATTGGTTTTGAGTTCATTGTTGATATCAGCAATTGGTGCGGCACTGTTTTTGTATTATGAAAATGAGAGTACAAAAAAAGAGAATGCACAGCAATTAACAGTATATGTAGCTAAAAAAGATATCAAAAAAAATTCTTTAATAAAAGAAGTAGATGTGGTTAAAACGGTCATTGCAAAAAGATATTTGTTGGCAAAACCTCTTTTAAAAAAAGAGATAATAAATAAGTTTGCAAAAGAGACGATATACAAAAATGAAATGTTTAGAAAAGAAAAAATTACAAATAAAGTAGGGGTTGAAAAATCGATAATTTTGCCTTTTAAATACAACAGTTACAATATTTCATTTAAACGATTTGAGAATCCAAACTACTCTTTACTTAAAGGTGATATTATCAATATTGTATCTGTGTATCCAAAAAGTAAAGACAGAAATAATATGAATTATCAAACCAGATATGTGGCAAAACAAATTAAAATTTTAGGTTTTTTAGAAAATGGAAAAATAGTTGAAAAAGCTTTTAGAAAAATCAGAAAAAAAGTGAAATCAAAAAGTAAAAAAAATAAAAAACCAAAATATGAACTGGTTAAAGTATTTGCAAATGAAGTAGTTTTAGATATCAATGACAAGTTAATACTAAGTATGACCAATGATTATAATAAAGGGAAACAACTTTGGATGGTAAAAACAAACCAAGTCATTACTCCTCCTAAAAAAGTTGAAGTTAAACAAATAAAAGCTATTAAGAAAACGGCTAAAAAAACAGTTAAGAAAATTAAAAGAAGTTACCCATATAAAATGTACAGACCAAAAAATATTTCTGAAACAAGAACAGCCATTATTGAATATGAAGACAGTTCAATTCCAGAAGTATCACAACAGGTAACTATAAAAACAAATAGGGTAAACCAATGTTTAGCTAATAATCAAGTTTTAATAGGTATTTCAGATGAAGTAATGGTTCGCTCAATTGCTTCATTAAAAGGAAGAATCAAAAAAGTGCTGTACAAAAATTATATTGTGCCTTACAAAAGTAAAATCAATAAATATTGGTATGAAACATGTGATGGAAGATTTGTTCATAAATATGAGGCAAAAGAAATCAGTTTTAAAAAAGCGCAGGGTCTATTAAATGCAAACAAAAAAACTAAATAATAATATGAAACCTGCTGTGGTGGATCAAATCCTATTATGGATGACTCTGCTTGTAGGATTTGTAACCTTATTATTTATAACAGTTGATTATTCTGCAATTGTGCGACTTAAAAGTAATAATGATGCTTTATCTCAACAAGGTGCTCGAATGATTGCACTTGGAAGAACAAATGCTGAAACTGCTGATAGTTTAAATAATATTAGAAATAACTATTATGCGGAAGTTAGTTCTGATGATATTGTATGTGACGAGGTAACTGCTAGCAGTTATCAAGTAATATTTAATGTCATCTCAACGTATTCAGATACAAAAATATTAACATTTGCAGATGATATTCATGCAAGATCAGCCGCTTTTAATGAAACCAATTCTAATGAAATTACGTGTACTTTAACGATAATTAGTAACTAAGGAGAAGATATTATGAAAAATGTATTAATTTTAATGTTTGTTTTATTTGCATCATTACATGCAAAAAGTGATTATGTAGTGATTAAAGACAACACCGATAAGAATAAATTATCGATTCAAAAAGGCTCATATAAGATTTTGGAATTTTCAAAAATGATTTCTAAGGTTAAAGTCAATGAGAGTAAAACCATAGAAGTCAGCTTTGTAAAAAATAAAAATAGACCTTTGCAAACATTAAAAGTATATGCAAAAAAAACAGGAAGTACAACTATTTTTATTAATTTTACTGATCAAAGTAATACTCAGATTGAATTTAATATTGTTAAAGATTTAAGTGCAATTATTAAACTAGCTAAAAGAATCAGTTCTGAAGTAATTGTTGAGCAAGCCAATGGTGAAATCATACTTAAGGGTAATGTTGAAACCAATAAAGATAAGAAAAAAATAATTGAACTGTTTGAAAAAGCAAATATTGATATTGAAAAAGATTTGATTGATGTGATGCGGGTTCGATTACCCGATAAGATGTTAAGAGTTAAACTATATGTAACAGAAATTAATAATGATGAGGGCTTGGACATAAAAAACCAGTGGTCTGTTGGATATAAAAACTATCAAAGAAATTATGCAAGTGGTCAAGAAGCACCTTCAAATGACGCTGCCTTTAATCCTACTTTAGCAAATTCAATTGAAGGGGCTGTTACCTTAAGTGGTGGACTAACAGCAGGTGCAAATGCACTTGGAAGTGCTTTTAATGTGGGATTGGTTTTAAATTATCTATCGACTCAAGGTGTTGCTAAGATTTTGGATGAAACAACATTGGTAACTTTAGAAAATAAAGATGCAAGGTTTCATGCTGGAGGTACTATTTATATCAAAGTTCAAACAACAACAGATACAGGTGTTCCAACAGCTGAGGTGCGACCAATCAACTATGGATTACAACTTATTATAAAAGCAAAAGATATCGTAAATGGAGAGTTTGTTGACTTAGAAATCATCACAAAATCAACTCAAATAGATTGGGCAAATCAAGTAGATGGTATTCCAAGTTTTACAGATAAAACAATTGAAACATTTGTTTTAGCAAAAAATAACTCCACAGTGGTATTGGGTGGATTGATTAAAAGCCAAGATATTAAAAGTTATTCTAAAGTTCCATTGCTTGGTGATTTACCACTAATTGGAGCTCTATTTAGAAGTAAAGACTTTACTGAAGGAAGAAGTGAATTGGTATTTTTCATAACACCTGAAATTGTAGATGTGGGTGCAAATGAGCAAAGACAAAGACTCGAAAAATCAAAAGATGATATTCAAAAAGATATCAAGTTTGATATTAAAGAATAATACCATTTAATATTGAGTTGGTATCAAAAGAAGATATTAAAGAGTATGACTATTTAATGTTGAATTTGTAACCCATTTGATATTAAAGAGTATGACTATTTAATGTTGAGTCTGTATCCAAGCCCAGAAGTATTTGTAATGCTTTCTTTACCGATTTTATTACGCACTTTGTTCAGTAAGTTTTTTAAGGCTGAATTGGTTGCTAAGTCAGGCTCTTCCCATAATGCATTTTTTAATTCATCGGTGGAGACAACTCGATTACTAAATTTAAGTAAGTATTCTAATAATTCAATTTCACTGGTGGTTAATTTTAATTCCGTGTTGGTTTGAGTGTTTTTCAGAAGTTTTTTATTTGTATCATAGAGTGTATCATTTTGAAATTCTATAAAAAATTTTCCATTTTGTAATATTTCTTTAGCTGCTCTTTTTAATGCATCGTGTAAGGTCTCAAAATTAATAGGTTTGGTTAAATAATCAATTAATCGCAATCGAGTTGCAGCAAGCAAAAGCTCAGTATTTGTATGTGCTGTTAATAAAATCACAGGTATAAATCTGTTTTCTTCTCTGATAAGTTTTGTGAATTCTAACCCACTCATTCCGGGAAGATTAATATCTGAGAGTATGATGTCTATTCTATTGTTTTGATAGGTTTTTATTGCAGCATCGCCAGTTGGAACAGCAATAACACGTTTGCATATTAATAAAAGTGTTTTTTCTATATTTAAACGTATATTATCTTCATCTTCAATATATAAAATGGTCATTTGCCTTAATGTATTATCCAAATCAAAATGTTTATTTTCAACATCATTCATAACTAAAATCCTTATTTTGTGATTATACTATAAATAAAGTTTCTATAACGTTAGTTTTTTAACTGTTTATTTGAAATTGTATACTGATATATAAAAAAGAAACCTTTGACATAGTATAATATTTTTCATGGATTACAAAGAAATTATAAAAACAAAAACTATTCTTTTAGTTGATAACGATAAAGACTTTACTCAAACCATTGGTGGTATATTAGAAATGATTACGCGCAGCGTTATTGTTGCTAAAAATGGTAAAGAAGCTTTTAAAATGTATAAAGAGTATAAACCAGATATCATACTTTCAGATATCAATCTTCCAGTGATAAGCGGGTTGGAGTTTATGCAAAAAGTGAGAGAAATTGATAATACCATACCCATTGTCGTATTAACGTCTCATACGGATACGTCTTATTTATTGGAAGCTGTTAAATTAATGTTAACCGATTATGTTCTTAAACCAATCGAGATAAAAAAATTAGTTGATGTCTTACATCGTTGTTGTAAATATTTAAGTTCTCAAACTCAAATAAAACTCAAAAATGGCTCTTTTTATAATTTACAAACAAAAGAGTTAAGTAGAAATAATAATGTTGTGAGTTTAGGAGCAAAAGAAGTGAATTTGCTACACACTTTAATCTCAAATCCAAATAAAACTTTTTCTCAATTAGAAATAGCAAACAGTGTTTGGCACAATAATTATGTGAGTGAAGGTGCATTAAAAACAATTATAAGTAAGATTAGAAATAAGATTGGAAAAGAGAATATCAAAACCATCAAAGGTATGGGATATAAGATAGAACTTTATGATAATAATTAAAAAATAATAGGAATTGTTATGAATTTCTCAAATTTTGCTTAAGGTAACTTTATAGTAACCTCAAAATGATATAATATTTAAACAATTTATAATTAACAAAAAAAGGGAAAAATTGATAGACATAAAATTTTTAATTGTATTCGTTTTATTAGTAACTAATGCATACTCAATGTCTTTAAAAGATAGCATCGAAAAAACTATCAATACACATCCTGATATAGTTGCAGAGCATAAAAATCAAGATGCATTTAGAAAATATATTGACCAAGAAGAGGGTGACTACAAACCTACTCTTGATTTAGAAACCTATTATGAAGAGTCGCATACCTACAATAGTCCTGATGATGCAGCAGATAATGATGCCCATAAAAATGGATGGAATGCACAATTAAAGTTAGAACAAATTTTATATGATGGGGGATTAACTCCAAGTGAGATTGATGAATACCAGTATAAATATGATGCCAATCGATTTAGAAGTAATTTAGCTATAGAAGATCTTATTTTTGAAACGACAAGCACCTATCTTGATTTGGTTCAATACCATGAGTTAAAGGCTCTTTCAACAACCATGATTTCTGTACATGAAAGAAATCTTATTACCGCAAAAGAGAAAGAAGAAATCAGTGGAGAAAAACTGGAAACTTTTCAAGTTTCTTCTAAACTGCATTTGACAAAAGAAAGATTATTTGAACAAGAAGATTTAAGTTTAAAAGCACAATATGATTTTAAAAGATATGTGGGAATGTTGCCCAATAATGAAGTGTGTAGACCATTAATTAATGAAGAGTTTATTCCTGAATCTTTAGAAAAAACGGTTAAATTTGCAGTTAGAAAAAACTTTTCAGTGCGTGAACAAATCGAAAATATAAAAGTGCAAAGAGAAAAACTAAGACAAGCAGATGCAAAATTTCTTCCAACACTTTTATTTCAACTGCAAGCAGAATGGGATGATGATTTAGAGCTAGTAGAAAATGGACGACAAGATGAATACCGAGCCAGACTTTTTATGAGCTGGAACCTCTTTGAAGGTGGAAAAGATAAAATAGCTTCTCAAAGAGAGGTTTTGTTTTTACAAGAATCTAAAAAAGTCTTAGACTCCGTTACTGCTGAAATTGTTGCAAATGTAACGAATGCATTTAATTCATATGAAAAGCATAAAAAAAGAGTTGAAATGCTGAAACTGTATGTTTTGGATAATAAAAATATTTTAGATATTTATATTGAAGAATTTGACGCGGGTACAAGAACGTTTATTGATATTTTAAATGCAGAAGCTGAATTGTATAATTCAAAAACATCATTGATTGGGAGAGAATATGAATTAATGAGTAGTTATTATGGATTATTGTCAGATTTATCAATTTTAAGTGATACTATTTTATCAGCTGAAAATCAATCTTGTGCGAATATAGCGTCTGTTGATTTATTCGAAGGAACAGCTATTGATAAAAATAAAGATAATAAAAGTAATGAAGATGAAAAAGAAGACTTAGAACTAGAAGGACTTTTTGAAGTAGAAGAAACACCTGAAACACCTGATAAAACAAAAAAAGAAAATATATTAGAAGATATACCTCAAGAAGAAACGATTGAGAATAATAAACCAAATGTAAGTAAAAACGTAACAGATGAACTATTTGAAGAACTAGAATATGAAGATGAAAAAACAGTTGAAGCAGTCAAAGAAGAAAAGGTAATTGATAAAAAGGTTTATAACGGTGATATAAAAGAATTTATGGGTGCCTCGCCTCAGTACTATACCTTAAATGTTACAACTGAAAGTGGAATTCAAGAAGCCAAATATGTGTTAAAAAAATATGGAATCAAAGATAAAGGGTATACTTTTAGATTTGGAAAAAATTTGTCTAAATCGAAAGTACTTTATGGAGTATATCCTACATACAGTGAGGCTAAAAATGCATTGGTACAGTTGAATGGAAGTTTATTAAAGAAACTCTCTCCTTATGTAGACAGCGTTAATAAACATCAAAAATTGTATAATAAATACAATTAAAATATAAAAGGTTTTATAAGTGGATTTGTCTGAAGAAAATATTGATGAAGCTAATGTTGGAAATCTAAAAGATAGAAGAAAAGTAGATACCCTTTTAGGCTGTTTGGTTTTTTTAGCCAAATATCATAAAAGAGAAACCTCTACAGAGTCTTTGACATTTGGTTTAGCTCTTCATAATGCATCAATGAATCTAAAACTATTCTATCAAGCTGCTTCAAGAATAGGATTAATCCCTAAAACTGTGAATAGACCTAAACTTAAAGACATCTCTTTATTGGCTTTACCTTCTGTGCTTTTACTTGATAATGACAGACATTGTGTTCTTTTAGCTGTAAACAATGAAGCTGGAGAAGCTACTGTTATAATGCCAGGACTTAGTAATGGTGAGACAATAATTTCTTTACAAAAATTAGAATCTGAATACACAGGAACTGTAGTAATCATAAAACCAGAATATAATTTTCAAAACAGAATTGAAAAAGATGTCATAATTCCAACGCCTAAAAAATGGTTTTGGGATACAATGAAAAGAAATAAAGATATCTATTCTCAAGTGATTTTAGCCTCTATTTTTATTAACTTATTTGTAATTGCAACCCCTCTTTTTACGATGAATGTTTATGATAGAGTACTTCCCAATAATGCAATGGAAACACTATGGGTTCTATTTTTTGGAATCTCAATTGTAATGGTATTTGATGTGGTATTAACTTTATTACGAACATACTTCTTTGGAATTGCCAGTAAAAGAGCTGATGTTATTATGTCTAATAGAATTTTTGATCAGTTATTAAATATCAAATTAGAAGCTAAACCAGCTTCAACTGGACTTTTTATAAGTAGACTGCAATCTTTTGAAAGTGTGAGAGAATTTTTTACTTCTGCAACTATGGCTGTTATTGTGGATCTTCCTTTTGTAATTATATTTATAGTTATCATTGCATATATTGGAGGTCCTGTCGCAATTGTCCCAATTGTAGCTTTGGTTCTTAGTTTATGTTTGTCTTGGTATGGACAATCTAGGATTAAAGGAATCATAGAAAAATCTACAAAAGAAGAGCAAAAAAAACAAACAACATTAATAGAAACAGTCTCTGGTCTTGAGATTGTAAAAAACGTAAGAGCCCAAAGTAGAATGAAAACACATTGGGAACAATCTGTTGATAAAACAGTTTATTATTCAGAAAAAGGCCAATATTTATCTCAAACCATTAATACGCTGACTTCTTTTATCGGTAAATTTTCAAATATTGTTATTGTTGCTGCGGGTGTTTATATGGCAACATTGGGTGAAATGACAATGGGGGCTATTATTGCAACCATGATGCTAAATGGTAGAGTGTTAGCACCAGTATCAAAAATAGTTGGTATGATTATCAAATATGACAGAACAATGATTTCTTTAAATAATATTGATGAATTAATGAATATGCCTGTTGAAAAACAAGATAAAGCCTATATAAGTAGACCAAATCTTCATGGAGATATAGAGTTAAAAGATGTTGATTTTTCTTATAAAGATCAAAATTTCAAAACATTAAAAAATATCAATGTTAAAATAAAACAGGGTGAAAAGGTAGCTATTTTAGGAAAAATTGGTTCGGGAAAATCAACACTTTTAAAAGTGATTTTAAATTTATATGAGCCAACAAATGGATCAGTTTTATTGGATGAAACAGATACCAGACAGTTAGATCCCGTTGATTTAAGAAGAGCCGTTGGAATTGTACCTCAAGAACCATTTTTATTTATGGGGACCATAAAAGACAACATTACTATAGGTGAACAGTATGCAACGGATGAAGAGATTTTAAGAGCTTCAAAAGTTGCTGGATTGGATGAATTTTTAGGAAAACATGAAGCTGGATTTGATTTAACAGTAGGTGAACGAGGTGAAGGATTATCAGGTGGAGAGAGACAATCTGTTACACTAGCGCGAGCACTTTTATCTGATCCTAATATTTTGATGTTGGATGAGCCAACCAATTTAATGGACAGACAAACTGAAAAAGCTTTTATTAAAAAACTGCATACCATTGTGGATGATAAAACATTAGTGGTAGTTACTCATAAAACATCACTTTTGGCACTCGTTGATAGAGTCATTATTGTTGAAAATGGTGAAATCATAGCTGATGGTCCAAAAGAAGAAGTATTTGGAAATAACTCAGGAGCAAATAATGATCGCTAAAAAAGATGAAGATTTAGAATTTGTTCATAGTTTGTATGGGCACTCAAATGCCAGATCATCGCAAAAAGCAAATTGGACTTTTTATATTATTATTATTTTTGTAATAGCGGTAGTTGTCTGGTCTTCTGTTTCTGAAATTGATGAAATTGCAAGAGGAGATGGGAAAGTAATTCCTTCAAGTAAAATACAAAAAGTACAAAATCTTGACGGTGGAATTATTTCAGATATCTTAGTTAAAGAAGGTGAAATCGTTAAAAAAGGAGTCATATTAATGAAAATTGACTCAACTCGATATCAAGCCTCTTTAGAAGAAAATAAACAAGAATATTTAAGTTTATTGGCCATTAAAGTCAGATTAAAAGCAGAAGAAAAAATCAATCCTAAAAAAGCCATTCCAAAATTAAGATTTCCAAAAGAGGTTTTAGAAGCAAATACAGGTTACGAACAATTAGAGATTAGATTGTTTAGAAACAGAGTTAAAGAATTAAAAATATCGCTTAAAGTATTGAAAAATCAATATGATCAAAAAACGCAAGAACTTGCTGAAGTTAAGGCTATGAAAAAGCAACTCTCTCGTAGTTTAAAATTAATAAAAGAGCAAAGAAAAACCATTAAAAAACTTGCACGTGCAGGAGTTAAGTCGAAGTTTGATGTCTTAGATATAGAAAAAGAGTACAACAAAGCCTTTGGTGATTTGGATGCAGCTATATTATCCATACCTCGATCTAAACTTGCAATAAAAGAAGCAGAAAATAAAATAACAGAAAAAATACAAAATTTTAGAACAGAAGCATCTACATTATTACAAACTACAAGTGCCAGTATAAAAAAGTTTGAGTCAAAATTAGTTGCAGATAAAGATATTTTAGCAAAAACAGAGATTGTTTCCCCCGTTGATGGAATCATCAAACAAATCAATAAAAACACTATTGGTGGAGTTGTAAGCTCTGGTATGGATTTAATTGAAATCGTTCCAGTAAGTAATATCTTGTTGGTTGAAGCTAAAATAAATCCTAAAGATATAGCCTTTATCAATCCAAATCTAAAAGCAGTCATAAAAATTACTGCATATGATTTTGCAATATACGGTGGACTAGAAGGTAAAATTACTGAAATCTCAGCAGATAGTATTCTTGATGAAGAAAGTAAAGAAGCAAAAAGTTATTATCGAATAGTCGTTAAAACAGATAAAAATTATTTAGAAAGAAATGGAGTGAAGTTACCAATTATTCCTGGAATGATTGCAAGTGTTGATATTATTACAGGTAAAAAAACCATACTTGATTTTCTTTTAAAGCCAATTTTAAAAACGAAGCAGAATGCATTTCATGAAAGATAAGATATTGTGAATAAGATATTAAAAAATATATTAACTTTTTGTACTCTTATTCTGCTCCTTACTGGATGCACAGTTAAAGAGTATCCCACAGTAGATGAAAACGTAATTGTTGACAGCAACATTATTGATATTAATAAAAATGACTTTATAGGGGAGTTATCACTACATGATGCCGTTCGATCAAGAGATATAAAAATTGTGAGCTTTTTGATTTCTGAAAAATCCAATGTCAATGCTAAAGATAAATACGGTTATACTCCTTTGCATTTAGCGGTACGTTATAAAGAGTTTGATATAGTAAAATTACTCTTTGAAAGTGGTGCCATTTTAAATAGTTTTGATGTATATGGAGATACACCTCTTTTAGATGCTACACGAAATAAATTTACAGATTTATCTGAGTTTCTAATTTGTAATGGGGCGCACAGAAATGTGTTAGATAATCATGAACGAAGCCCTTTAAATTATGCCGCGATGACAAAAGATTTGTATATTGCAAATATGTTAAGAGAAACAGATTTAATATCTCATTGCAAAAACAGTGCCAGTATCAGCATTGATGAACTTGATATCTTAACAACACTTACCCCTGAAATATGTGGACAATTTGTCAGTGAAATTACAGATGAATTAACAATAACCTTAGAAAACGAAAGTAAAAAAAGTTATGGACCATTTTTAGCGCAAATTGATAAAGAAACAAAAACTTGGTGTTCCCAAATCCCTGAAAAACTCGAAATCTCTTCTTATAAAGTTACTGCTAACACTCAATCCAAATCGAATAAAAATTTATGGGCAAAAGAAGATTTTAAAATTGTAATTGATGAAGTTCTTGATATATCTGAAGAAGGTAATAATACAACAGATTTAGAATATGAATTAACCACCGCAAGTCAACTTGAAGTTGATATTGATATAAAAGAAATAGTTAATGACAGCTCTCCATTAATTTGTGGTAATTTTGAAGGTGACAACTATAAAAAAATAGATTTAACATTAGAAAGTGAAAATAAAAAAATATATGGTCCTTATGCTGCAACCTTAGATCTTGAAAAAAATTCTTGGTGTGCCCAAGTTACCCAAAATCTTGAAAATGGCAAGTACAGTGTAAATGCCCTTGGAATGAATGAAAACAAAGAAGAAGCAACAGCCCAAGAAGATATGAGAGTATATGTCTTAAATTCATTATACGATGCATTAAACGAAGAGTTTAAAGATGACTTTAAAAAATGGGATGCCCAACTTGAAAAAGATACCTTACTGTTTAGATTTAATTCACCTCATTTGATGTTTAAAATGGGTGTCAGTAAATTAAAAAACAAATATAAAAAAGTACTGGATGATTTTTTCCCAAGATATATTAAAACATTGGAAGATTATGAGCATCAAATAGTGAATGTGTTTGTTGAAGGACATACCTCTTCTGAATTTAAACTGGGTCGTGATAAAAAAGAAAAATTTGCATACAATATGGAACTCTCAGAAAAAAGAGCAAGAAAAGTAGTTGAGTATATTTTAGCCATTGACAATGAAATTGTAAAAATGAACAGCAGTTGGATTAAAACTACATTCAGAGCTGAAGGTAAGGCAAATTTAGAATTGGTCAAAAATAAAGATGGTACAGAAAACCAAGCTTTATCCAGAAGAGTAGAATTTAAAATAATAACAATACCAAGTGAGATATAATGATTAAAAATATGATGTTGATGAGCCTGTGTCTGTTGTTTATAGGCTGTAGCAATAAAAACAGCAGTTATACAGTAATTAAAGAATCCCAAAAGAATGGACTGTTAAAAAATAACAATAGAGTTGTTATTAAACCAATATATGATTCTGTTTCTAAGTTTTATAATCATGTTGGAACTGAGTTTGCTATTGTAGAATATAATCATAAATTTGGAATCATTAATAATAATTCTAAACTGGTATTAAAACCAATATATGATTCAATAGAGCCTTTTTTTAATGGCTTTGCTAAGATTTCAGAGAATGGGAAGTTTGGATTAATCAATGAAAAATTTAATATAGTTTTAAAGCCCAAATATGGGGATGTAGAAGAGTTTTATAATGATGTTGCATATATAAAATCAAGGTCTGGATTATTTGGCTGTATTGATAAAAATATGAATTTAAAGATAAAGCCACAATTTGACAGAATTTATTTAGAAAAGAATAATTATGCAAGAATAGTCAAGGATAACAAATGGGGATTTATAGATAATAAATGCAATGTCATCGTAAAACCAATATATGATTATATCTATGATTTCTCAAAAAAAATAGCTAAAATTAAATACAATGGTAAGGTTGGTTATATCGATACAAAAGGTAAATTAATTACAAAATTCTTTTTTGATGATGGAGATAGTTTTTAATATTTCTCCTTATCTTTAATAATATAAAATAATTTTCCTCAAAAAATTAAAAAAAAGACTTCTTTTTATACAAAAATAATAAAATCTAAATCACATAATAGGCTTATACTCGTGACTGCTATAATTGTTAAGAACTAAATAATAAATAATTATAATATAATAATTTATTTTCTCCAAAAGTCTCATTTTAAAAACTATTTAGAGACTTTTTTAGAGTAAAATTATAGTAATAAAGTATATACACAGGAGTCCAAAATGTTAACTCTATCAATTAGAACTTTAGATGGTCAAATAGAAGAACTACAAGTAACCGAAAATATGAGTTTTGAGCCTGTTATGGGGCAACAATTTTATTTTAATGATTTTGCAGATTCATATTATTTTCAATTAACAGATAATGAAAATTCAATTAAGATTTTTTTCAAAATGGGTGATGAAACAATTGAAATCTATTTAAAAGATTTAGCAACCCTGATTCAAGAAAATGATCCAGAAGGACCTGCGAGCTTGCTGACAGTTTTAGCCATTGCAAATGATGCTGAAGGTTGGCAAGAAATGGAAGCAGCTTTAGCTAATCCTGATTTTGAAGGTAGTGAGATTATTGATAACTTGAAAAGTAATCTGGTTAGCCAATTGGAAGGAGAAATCGATAAAGGTATTGTTGTTGATGACTTTGGAGCATTGGTTGAAAAACTAGCTCAAACAGCTGCAGGTGATGAAATCATTGAAGGTTCAGTTGTTGTTAATCAAGAGGATCCTTCGGAAAGAGGAACACCTGCTGATGATAACCGAAGTACCGGAGCAAGAGGTCGGTCTGATAATGAAGATAGCCCAAATCCAACGCCTAAAGATCCTGAAAAGAAAATAATAGAAGACGATCCGATTGAGGCAACTGTCAATTTATCAACAGGCGATGTTAATGAAGATGCGGCAAGTGTAACATTTACTGCAACACTTTCAATAGCAGCTGAAAGTGCTGTTCATATTACTCTATCTAATGGAGAAACAATAATAATTCCCGCAAATCAAACAACGGGAAGTGTTACGGTCAATACTCAAGACAGTGATGTATATACTGACCCAGATTCAATTAATGCAACTATTACAAGTGCAACGGGTGGAAACTTTGACAACTTAACCATTGGAACAGCCAGTGCCACTGCACAAATCACTGATACAATCGATGATACAACATTAACGTTAAATGATGTTACTGTAGATGGAGGTGGAACAGCAACCATTACTGCCAGCTTAGATCATGCACCAGACACATCTCCATTAGTAGTAACATTAAGTAATGGCGCAACAATTACATTCGCAGTTGGAGCAACAACTGCAACTTCAACAAACTTTACTGTACAAAATAATAGCGCAACTATAACCGTTGAAGTATCAAGTACAACAGGTGGAAACTTTGAAAAACTTGTAACGACTACATCAACGGTTACAGTAGAAGATACGAAGATAGATGCAACATTAACATTAAATGATATTACTGTGGATGAAGGAACAGGAACAGCTACACTGACTGCAACTTTAACAGCAGCACCAACCGATGGACCAGTGGTTGTTACTTTAGATAATGGAGCAACGGTTACATTCGCAGTTGGAGCAACAACAGCAACATCAACACCATTTGCAGTACAAGCTGATGATGTTTATAATGATGGCGCAGCCTCAACAGTAAAAGTATCAAGTTATACAGGTGGAACAGAGTTTGAAAATCTTGATACAACAGATACTGCAACAGTAACAGTCGAAGATACAATTGATAAAACAACATTAACATTAAATGATATTACTGTGGATGAAGGAACAGGAACAGCTACACTGACTGCAACTTTAACAGCAGCA
>ENA-ORXI01001158-ORXI01001158.1-sediment-metagenome-genome-assembly--contig:-NODE-1158-length-20946-cov-25.254253_pt1 | contig 20946 bp, 33 predicted proteins | sample MGYA00237861_ERZ511468 | MGnify/ENA primary metagenome ERZ511468 (study PRJEB26299, sample SAMN06266213) | sediment metagenome | isolation source: Hudson Canyon methane seep mesocosm | place...
CAGTTATTGCAAGAACAAGGTGTTGATATAGAGATTATTGAATATTTAAAAACACCGCCAACCGCAGCTGAATTATCCGATATTTTACAAAAGCTGGCTATTGAGCCTCGAGCTTTAATGCGCAAAAATGAAGCTGAATACAAAGAGACAGGGATGAATAATACTGAACTGACTAGCGATGAGCTAATTAAAGGTATGGTTGCCTCACCCAAACTGATTGAGCGCCCTATTGTTTTAGCTAACGATAAAGCTGCCATTGGTCGTCCACCTGAAAGTGTACTGGCGATACTCTAATATATTGACCTGCAAGCATGACTAAAATTTTAATTCTGTATTACAGCAGAAATGGTACAACTGAAAAGATGGCCAAGCAAATTGCCCGAGGTGTTGAATCTGTTGATGGGAGTGAGGCCATATTACGCACTGTAGCTGAAATTTCTACCGTTTGTGAACAGACTGCTAGTACCATTCCTGCTTCGGGCGCACCCTATGCCTCTCTTGATGATTTAAAATCATGCGATGGACTGGCCTTAGGTAGCCCTACTCACTTTGGCAATATGGCCGGTGCACTAAAACACTTCATCGATAACACCGTCGAAATCTGGTTTCCAGGCACTTTGTCAGGCAAACCTGCGGGCGTTTTCACCTCGACGGGTAGTATGCATACTGGCCATGAAAGCACCTTATTATCCATGATGCTACCATTGATGCATCATGGCATGTTGATAATGAGTGTGCCCAGCAATGAGCCATCATTAAGAGAAACAACAACAGGCGGAACACCTTATGGTCCCAGCCACTTATCCTCTGCTCACGACTTAAGTGAGGACGAAAAAACCATCTGCCGTGCATTAGGCAGCCGTTTGGCAAAAACAGCTAAAGCGCTTAAACATATCTAATGAAAAGAATTTATTACTACTATATGGCCCTTTTTGGGTTTTTTGGCCTATTCATCTTGCTGATGCTGTGGAATACAGTTTTAGTACCCTCAACCCACCTGCCTATCTCTTTGGTGCTTTTTGCTGTTATTACACCTTTATTACTGCCTTTTAAAGGCTTGCTGAATGCCAATTTAAAAAGCTGCACCTGGATGAGTTATATCAGCTTGTTTTATTTTACTCATGGTGCTGCTGAAGCCTATAACTCACCTGCAGAAATATACTATGCTCTACTTGAAGTTTTTTTCAGCCTGTTACTTTGTGCGGGTTGTGCCTTCTATGTTTATAAAGCAGAAAAAATAACATAATCCCGTGTCAAAACAACTTCCTTTACAGTTTGAGTTTCAGTCAAACCAAAGCTTCAATACTTTCTACCCAGGTAGTAACGAGGAAGTAATTAATCATCTACGCCATATTTTTATTAATAACGAACAACAAATTTTTTTATGGGGCGATGACGGGACGGGTAAAACACACTTATTGCAAGCAGTAAGTCAGGAAAGTAATCAACAAAATAAAAGCAACTTCTATTTTTCATTCGAAAACCAGCAGTTACCCGACCCGGAGATGTTAAACGGCCTGGAGAGTTTTGACATTGTTTGTTTTGACAATATTGATTGCATAGCTGAGAACGCCGAATGGGAACATGCTTTTTTTAACTTCTTTAATATACATAGAGATGCTAACAAAAAGCTGATTTTATCGGCACACTGTCCGCCGAAATACTTAGCTATTCAACTGCCTGATCTTAAGACCCGGATGAGCTGGGGACTGACTTTAAAACTCACGACCTTAACTGATGAACAGCAACTCAATGCACTGATACACAAAGCCAATGACCTGGGCTTTGAAATACCGGTTAATGTAGGACGATTTCTAATGTCTCATTATGCCAGTGATATGCCGTCAATCTGGATACTGTTAGATAAGATTAACCATGCAACACTCGCTGCAAAGCGCAAATTGACCATTCCTTTTTTAAAGCAAATTATGAATGATCAGGAAAAACCATGAAGCAAGATAAAATCCTGATTGTAGGCACTGGCGCACTGGGTAGTTTTTATGGCGCACTATTAAGTAAAGCAGGTGCCGAAGTTTCTGTTGTCTGCCGCTCTGATTATTCAACAGTGAAACAACACGGCTTTGAAATCAAAAGTGATGTGCTGGGTAACTGGAGATTCAAACCCTCCCAGGTTTTAAAAAGTACAACTGAATATAAAGGCCAGGCAGATTATCTACTGTTATGCAGCAAAGTCATCCCAGAAATCGACCGCATTGAATTAATAAAACCGGCTGTGAGTGCAAAGACTCGTATAACCTTAATTCAAAACGGTGTGGAAATTGAACAGCCGCTAATCAAGGCCTTTCCTGATAACGAAATCATTAGTGGCTTAGCCTTTGTTTGCTGTAATCGCGTAGCACCTGCACTGACTCATCATCTGGCCTATGGTAAATTAACGCTTGGCAACGTTGATGAATCAGAGCACCGTCCAAACGGTGCACAGCATTTAGCTGATTTAATTAATAAAGCAGGCATTGAAGCCATAGTATCAGAGCAAATTATAAAAGACCGCTGGCTAAAATGTCTTTGGAATGCCCCATTTAATCCTCTTTCAGTCTTATCGGGTGGTTTATCAACGGCTGACATATTGTCCACTCAGGAACCCCTGATCCGAACAATTATGCAGGAAGTGATGCAAATCGCAAAAGCCTGCGGCCATCCATTAGCGATGGATAGTATAGAGACTAATATACAGAATACTTATGCCATGCCGCCCTACAAAACCAGCATGTTATTAGACTATGAAAGGCATCACAGCATGGAAATAGAAGCGATTCTTGGCAACACCCTGACTGCCGCCAAAAGAGAAAACATTCCTTGCCCAACATTAGATACCTTGTATTCTTTGATGAAACTGATAGAACTGAAGGCCAAGAACAAGCAGAAACAGCAATAAAAAAGCTAACAAAAAAATATTTCACACTATAAATCTGTTTTTTTAAAGTTTTAGTGTAAAATAGGAGGATTTTCAAAGTATAAATTATATTTATCTTTGAATAGTAAAAAGCACAAGCGCTTTATTTATCGCCTTAAAGCTGGTTAGACCAATCATTGGACCAACTCGCCCAAGAAGTATAAATACCTTTATTCTAAGATTTAATCGCTTAGATAAAAGGATTACCGTTTTTTTTATTTCATTTTTAGAGTACAAACATGACAGATCTATCCCTCTACAGAAACATCGGCATATTCGCCCACGTTGATGCTGGTAAAACAACAACAACCGAACGGATTTTAAAGCTTACAGGTAAAATCCATAAGTTAGGCGAAGTACATGATGGTGCTGCGACTACAGACTTCATGGAACAAGAACAAGAGCGTGGCATTACCATTCAATCAGCTGCTACATCTTGCTTTTGGAAGGACCACCGCTTCAACATCATTGACACACCGGGACACGTTGACTTCACAATTGAAGTATACCGTTCTCTAAAAGTTCTTGATGGTGGTGTCGGTGTATTCTGTGGATCTGGCGGTGTTGAACCTCAATCAGAAACTAACTGGCGTTATGCAAACGACTCAGAAGTAGCTCGTGTAATTCTGGTTAATAAATTAGACCGTTTAGGTGCCGATTTCTACCGCGTTGTAAAACAGGTTGAAGACGTATTAGGTGCAAACCCTCTGGTTATGGTTTTACCTATTGGTGAAGAAGATAACTTTACTGGTGTGGTTGATCTGCTAACGCGCAAAGCATGGGTGTGGGATAACTCTGGCGACCCAACTAACTACGAAATACAAGATGTACCTGCTGATATGGTAGAGCTTGTAGAAGAGTGGCGCGAAAAACTAATCGAAACAGCTCTTGAGCAAGACGACGATGCGATGGAAAAATACCTGGATGGCGAAGAGCCAGACATGGAAACCATCAAAGCCTGCATCCGTAAAGGAACAATCAATCTTGATTTTTTCCCTACTTATTGTGGCTCAGCGTTCAAAAACAAAGGCATTCAATTAGTACTAGATGCTGTTATTGATTACCTTCCATGCCCAACAGAAGTTAAGCCACAACCTGAAGTTGATGACGAAGGTGAAGAAACAGGTGAATTTGCTATTGTTAATGCTGAAAAGCCATTCCGTGCTTTAGCTTTTAAAATCATGGATGACCGTTACGGAGCATTAACTTTTATCCGTATATACTCGGGCAAGTTAAACAAAGGTGACTCTGTCATGAACAGCTTCACTGGAAAATCAGAACGCGTTGGTCGTATGGTAGAAATGCATGCGGATGAGCGTATTGAACTTGATTCTGCTCAAGCGGGTGATATCATCGCTGTTGTGGGCATGAAAAACGTACAGACTGGACACACTCTATGTGACCCTAAAAACCCTGCAACACTAGAGCCAATGGTCTTCCCAGATCCTGTTATCTCTATTGCAGTTGCACCGAAAGACAAGGCGGGTTCTGAAAAATTAGGGATTGCTATCGGTAAAATGATTGCTGAAGATCCTTCATTCCGCGTTGAAACTGACGAAGACAGTGGCGAGACCATCCTGAAAGGTATGGGCGAACTACATCTTGATATCAAGATCGACATCTTAAAACGTACTCACGGCATTGATGTTGAAGTAGGTAAACCACAAGTTGCTTACCGCGAAACCATTACCAAAAGTATCGAAGATAGCTACACACATAAAAAACAATCGGGTGGCTCAGGTCAGTACGGTAAAATCGATTACACCATCGAACCGGGTGAACCAGGTTCTGGCTTTGTTTTTGAATCAAAAGTAACTGGTGGTAACGTACCTAGAGAATTTTGGCCGGCAGTGGAAAAAGGCTTTAAAAATAGCGTTGATACGGGTGTTTTAGCTGGCTTCCCATGCTTAGACTTCAAAGTTACCTTACTTGACGGTGCATTCCACGCAGTGGATTCATCAGCAGTGGCCTTTGAAATTGCAGCGAAAGCAGCCTATCGCCAATCAATCCCTAAAGCAGGCCCTCAATTAATTGAGCCTATCATGCATGTTGACGTATACACACCAGAAGATCACGTGGGTGATGTCATTGGTGACCTTAACCGTCGCCGCGGCATGATCAAGTCTCAAGAAGCTGGTGTTACTGGCGTACGCATTAAAGCAGACGTCGCCTTGAGTGAAATGTTTGGTTATATCGGTGATTTGCGCACAATGACTTCAGGTCGAGGCCAATTCTCCATGGAATTCTCTCATTACCTACCTTGCCCTAAAAATGTGGCTGAGGAAGTAATTAAAGAAGTTCAAGAACGCAACAAAAACAAATAAACTAAATTTTATTTGAAAAAAAAAGCCCGCTTGAATTTATTCAAGCGGGCTTTTTTATTGCAGACATAAAAAAACCGTTACACCCTAGGTATAACGGTTTAATACAACCCAACAAGTCTATCTATTAAGCCGCATAGTTAGCAGAAGCAAATTCCCAGTTAACCAAAGCCCAGAAAGCTTCTAAATATTTAGGACGTGCATTGCGGTAATCAATGTAATACGCATGCTCCCAGACATCACAAGTTAATAGAGGCGTTTGACCAGCAGTCAATGGACAAGCAGCATTACTGGTACTTACTAGCTCAATGCTACCATCAGCATTTTTAACCAACCAACCCCAACCAGAACCAAAAGTAGTTACAGCACACTTAGTAAATTCTGCTTTGAATTCAGCAAAAGAACCAAATTTAGCAACAATAGCATCAGCCAATGCACCAGTCGGCTCACCACCACCATTAGGAGACAAACTGTTCCAATAAAAAGTGTGATTCCAGATTTGCGCAGCATTATTGAACATTCCACCTTCAGAACGCGCAACAATCGATTCAAGCGACGCATCTTCAAAAGAAGTACCAGCGATTAAATTATTAAGATTAGTTACATAAGTCTGATGATGCTTACCATAATGAAATTCCAGCGTTTCTTCAGAAATATGAGGTGCAAGCGCATCTTTTGCGTAAGGTAAAGCAGGCAATTCAATAGCCATCAGTGTCTCCATCAAGTGTATAAATTAAAAACGAAATAAATACCAAGTATTTATCTAAGTTATTGTACTCTATCATTGCTAATAAATTAAATAAAGAAAAATAAAGCAACTAGCCAGCTTATAATACCCCAACCTTTTCTCCCTAAAAAACCATAAAAACAACATGGCACTAGAAATTGAGCATAAATTCCTGTTAAAAAACGATAACTGGAAAACAGAAGTCAGTAGATCTGTGCAATACAAACAAGGTTATCTGATCAGTGACAAAAAAAGATCTGTCAGAATACGTACATCAGACGAGCAAGCCTGGCTAAACATAAAAAGCGCAACTATCGGCACTTCCAGACAGGAATATGAATATGAAATCCCCTACCAGGAAGGCCTAGAGATCCTAAACACACTGTGCCAGAAACCGATACTTGAAAAAGTCCGTCATTTTGTAACTTTTGAACAACATACATGGGAAATAGATGTATTCGCTGGGGACAACCTGGGACTCATTGTTGCAGAAGTCGAACTGTCTAAAATTGGAGAGTATTTCGCCAAGCCAAACTGGATTGGAAAAGAGGTCACTCAAGAGATTAGATACTACAATAATAGCTTATGTAAAGACCCATATAAAAACTGGAGTGCAAAATAACAACATAAAAGTTGTAATAATGGTAAATATGCTATATATTTATTTGTATGAACAAAACAACCTCTGTTGTATTTTTACTACTATTAAGCAGCCAACTATTTGCTAGCGCACTTACACCCGAGATCAATAAAATTGAATCACAATGGGCTAAGATATATTACGCGGAAAATAGCAAGCAACAGAGCAAGCACTTCCCTCTGCTGATTGAGGAAGCAGAAAAACTGAGCAAAAAATACCCAAAAGCACTTGAACCCATTGTTTGGCAGGCGATTATTATCGCCACAAATGCTGCTTTTGAATCACCATTCAAAGCACTAGAATCCATACAAACTGCGAAAGCACTACTTGAGCACGTTATCAGTGTTGAGCCAGAGACGCTTGAAGGCGCCGCACTTGTAACACTCGGCACTCTATATTATATGAGCCCAGGATGGCCAATTTCCTTTGGAAATCAACAAACAGCTGAATCCCTGCTTAAAAAAGCACTTAAAATCAATCCTTTAAGTATTGACTCGAATTACTTCTATGCCGATTACCTGGTATCAAAAGGAAACCTGGAAATAGCTCAAGCCTATTTCAAAAAAGCCTTAAACGCTCCAACTCGAAACCACCAGGAATATGCCGACACGCAACTTAAAAAAGAAGCACTATCCGCATTAAAGAGCACTGAGCGTAGGAAACTGGAAGCAGGAAAAAATAAATTCCTTTCATTATTCTCTTCCGCCAAGTCAGATTAAAGTCAAAAATTAATACGGCTCAATCCAAACCCAGATAAATAACTACACCTCCAAAAAAAATTCATATATACAGACACTTTCTGATAATATATGCCTACTTTTAGACTTACAAACTGGATATAACAATGACTTTTGTCGTCACAGAAAACTGTATCAAATGTAAATTCACTGATTGTGTTGACGTTTGCCCTGTTGATTGCTTTCATGAAGGCCCAAACTTTTTAGTTATTGACCCTGAAGAATGCATAGACTGTACTTTGTGCGAACCTGAGTGCCCTGCTAATGCTATTTTTGCAGAAGACGAACTACCAGAAGGCCAAGAACAATATATCGCCATAAACGCGGAATTAGCACTATCCTGGCCGGTTATCACAGAAGTCAAAGAGCCCGCTGCAGATGCAGAAGACTGGAATGGTAAGACAGGTAAGACCGAGTTACTAGAAAGATAACTCTTTCAACAACAGCCTGGTAGCTTTACCAGGCTGCTCTAGCCCTCAGCTAGTAATCAATAAGCACACTACCCACTTTATAACCCTAGCTCAAACACCCCAATACTAAGCACTACAGCTATTACTTGCCATGGAAAGAGCTGGAAACACTCTACTCACACCTTTTAGACAGTGCAAAAGTTCATTGCTACAACCTCAACGCAATAACCCCAAGCAAACACCGCAGCATTTGCAACCTGCCTGCGAACAAACCACAACCCCTCACTCCTATCGTGTTCGGCGGCAACACTTACCGTGCTGCGCCTCTAGTCAGACATGTATTCCCATGCGGGAGCATCACTGCCATATCAAGTTAAGCGAAAATATATAATGTACCGACAACAGGAAATGCATAGCTCTGAAACATACGCTTCGTAGCTCAGCACTGCCTATGCTAAAAACTGTCTTAACTTAATGGCATTGACACGATACGAACAAGACGAGCTGGTTTTTACTAAGCCGCACTTTGTTAATAGCCATGTAAGCCAATGAACTATCTATCAGGGGCTTAGCCATACTGGGTATGACGGACTTATAAGCAAGATGGATAAAAAACCGCACAAGCCTAGCAAAATAACAAAACAGTTATGTTTTGCCATATGTAAGACATAAAAAAACCGGCATTAAACCGGTTTTTTTATGTCTTAATCCCAAAGTAAGATCAATCTTGTTCAGATAAATCAGACTCAGGCCTATCAACTAACTCAACATATGCCATAGGAGCAGAATCACCCGTCCTAAAACCACACTTGATAACCCTGACATAACCACCAGGGCGCGCTGCGTAACGAGGACCAAGCTCATTGAATAGCTTTGTTACCACATCACGGTCACGTAATTTTGAAAATGCAATTCTACGCTTAGCCACAGAATCTTCTTTAGATAATGTAATTAACGGCTCAGCAAAACCACGCAATTCTTTTGCTTTTGGTAAAGTTGTTCTAATCAACTCATGCTTAAAAAGAGATGTAGCCATATTACTAAACATAGCTTTACGATGACTACTATTTCTATTTAACTGTCTACCAGTTTTACGATGTCTCATTTCATTTGACCTTTTAAATTAAATACCAGTTTGACCTTGATCAATCAAGTTCTCAGGAGGCCAATTTTCAAGACGCATTCCCAATGACAAACCTTTTAGTGCTAATATATCTTTAATCTCGGTAAGCGATTTCTTACCAAGGTTCGGTGTTTTCAACAACTCAACTTCCGTGCGCTGAATTAAATCACCAATGTAGAATATGTTCTCAGCCTTCAGACAATTTGCAGATCTAACTGTTAACTCCAAATCATCAACTGGCCTTAATAGCACAGGATCAAACTCAGGCTCCACAGGAACAACTTCTTCAACAACCTTATCATTGACTTTTTCAAAATCAACAAATACAGATAACTGATCATGTAAAATCGTTGCCGCTAATTTTACTGTTTCTTCAGGATCAACAGTACCATTAGTTTCTAATTCAATAGTCAATTTATCTAAATTAGTTCGCTGCTCAACACGTGTACTCTCAACAGTATAAGCAACCTTAACTATAGGACTAAACGCAGCATCAATGTGCAAAACACCAACAGGAGAACTAGTATTTTGTTCTTTTCGAACGCTAGCAGGTATATACCCTCTATTACGCTCTACCTTTAGCTTGATATTTAATTCACCTGACTCAGTTAAATTTGCTAACTCCAATTCTGGATTAACAATTTCAACATCATGAGGCAAATCTATATCAGCAGCAGTTACTACACCAGCACCAGACTTAGACAAAGTAAGCTGAACTTCATCTTTAGAATGCATAATGATAGCAAGATTCTTAATGTTCAATAAGATATCTATAACATCTTCATGAACACCATCAATTGTAGTATATTCATGCTGAACACCTTCAATCTCGACCTCAGTAACTGCGCATCCATCAATAGATGACAACATCACTCGTCTTAATGCATTGCCCAAAGAGTGACCAAAGCCTCTCTCAAAAGGCTCAATTACAATTCTTGAATGATTAATGTTATGACTGACAACCTCAACCAACTTAGGCTTTAGTAAACCAGCAATAGTATTCTGCATAATTATTTCTCAGTTAGAATTATTTGGAGTAAAGCTCTACGACTAGCTGCTCATTCATATCAGCACCTAAGTCAGCTCTATCAGGGTAAGACTTGAATACTCCAGACATACCTTTTGAGTTAACTTCAACCCAAGCTGGGAAGCCATACTGCTCAGTAACAGAAAGCGCTTCAACAATACGTTGCTGCTTTTTGGACTTTTCTCTAATTTTAACTTCGTCACCAACATTAACCTGAAAAGAAGGAATGTTAGTAATTTGGTCATTTACAACAATAGATTTATGAGAAACCAACTGACGAGCTTCAGCTCTAGTTGCTGCATAACCCATTCTATAAACGACATTGTCTAATCTAGACTCTAAAAGATTTAACAAGTTTATACCTGTCGCACCTTTTTTAAGGTCTGCAGTTTTATAGTAATTTCTGAATTGCTTCTCCAAAACACCATAAATTCTTCTAATTCTTTGCTTTGCGCGTAGCTGCAATGCATAACCAGAATCTCTAGTACGAGCACTTCCGTGCTGACCAGGTCTAGTTTCTAATTTACACTTACCTTCCAAAGACTTACCTCTGCTTTTCAACAGAAGATCAGTACCTTCTCTACGACTTAATTTACAAGTTGGGCCAAGATATCTTGCCATTACACTACTCCAAAATTTTAAACGCGGCGTTTCTTAGGTGGACGACAACCATTATGAGGAATAGGTGTAACATCAACAATATTGCTGATCTTGAAACCTAAATTATTTAATGATCTAACTGCAGATTCACGACCAGGCCCAGGCCCTTTGATCATAACATCTAAATTTTTCATTCCATATTCAAGAGCCACGGTCCCAGCTCTTTCAGCTGCAACCTGAGCAGCGAAAGGAGTACTCTTACGAGAGCCCCTAAATCCTGAACCACCAGCAGTAGCCCAAGAAAGAGCATTACCCTTACGGTCACTGATAGTTACAATTGTATTATTAAAAGTTGCATGAACATGCGCGATGCCATCTGCAATTTCTTTTTTTATACGTTTTTTAACACGTTTTTGAGTTGCCATTTCTACTAAGCCTTGAAAATATTATTTTCTGATTGGTTTGCGAGGACCTTTACGGGTGCGAGCATTCGTTTTTGTACGTTGCCCTCTTAATGGCAAACCTCTCCGGTGCCTAATACCACGATAACAACCTAAATCCATCAAACGCTTAATGTTCATTGACACTTCACGTCGAAGATCACCTTCTACTGTAAGCCCAGTGATAACTTGACGAATTGCTTCAAGTTGATCTTCTGATAGCTCTTTAATCTTTACTGCAGGTTCTACATTTACTTGTTTGCAAATATCCCTGGCAGTTTGACGACCAACACCATAAATTGCGGTTAAAGCAACTTCTGCGTGCTTGTGGTCTGCTACATTGATTCCGGCAATACGTGCCATCTAGATACTCCTACTTCGGTACTCTAAAGTTAAGCGCGCAATTATAGCATTACGATATATTATGCGCAACAAAAAACTAACCTTGACGTTGTTTATGACGTCCATCTTTACAAATGACGCGTAATACGCCGTTTCTTTTAATTACTTTGCAATTTCTGCAAATCTTTTTTACTGATGCGCGAACTTTCACAGCATACCTCTTTTAAAATTTAATTATTTTTTTAGATTGGCTTTTTTCATAAGACCATCATACTGCTGAGACATCATATGCGTTTGTAGTTGCGAAATAAAATCCATAACTACTACAACAATGATCAACAAAGATGTACCACCAAAATAGAATGGAACATTCCAGTAGACAATCATAAACTCAGGCAACAAACAAACCAAGGTAATATAAAACGCCCCTACCAGGGTTAACCTTGTCATCACTTTATCGATATAAGCCGTTGTTTGCACACCAGGTCTTATTCCAGGCAAGAAAGCCCCAGATTTTTTAAGGTTGTCAGCAGTCTCTTTAGAATTAAAAACCAATGCAGTATAAAAGAAGCAGAAAAACACAATAGCCGCCGCATAAAACAATACATAGATTGGCTGCCCAGGAGACAACATAGTTGAAATATCTTGCAACCATCCAAAGCCTTCATTACTACTAAACCAGCCAGCAATAGTAGAAGGAAATAAAATAATACTAGAAGCAAAAATTGGTGGAATAACGCCCGCCATATTAATCTTCAAAGGCAAGAAACTACTTTGTCCCGCCATCATTTTACGTCCCTGCTGTCTTTTAGGATAATTAATAATAATCCTACGCTGCCCTCTTTCAACAAACACAACTAATGCAGTAACCGCTATCGCAACAAGAAATAGAAGCACAATAAAAGCACCATTCATTTCACCTGTTCTAGCCAACTCTAAGGTTCCGCCAATAGCAGAAGGTAAACCAGATACGATACCTGCAAAAATAATCAAGGAGATACCGTTTCCGATACCACGCTCAGTTACTTGTTCACCTAACCACATTAAAAAGATAGTCCCTGTCACCAAAGTAATAGCAGTGATAACCACAAAACTTGTTCCAGGATTAATCACAACACCTAAACCACCTGCTGTTTGATTCTGCAAAGCCATAGATATACCAATAGCTTGAAAAGTTGCCAAAACAACTGTTCCATAACGTGTATATTGCGAAATCTTTCTACGACCGGACTCACCTTCCTTCTTAATCTGCTCCATTGTAGGAATAACAACGGTCATCAACTGCATGATAATGGATGCCGAAATATAAGGCATAATACCAAGAGCAAACAAACTAAGGCGCATTAAAGCACCACCAGAAAACATATTAAACATATCAAGTATTGAGCCACTTTGCTGCTCAAACATGATAGCTAATGCTTTAGGGTCAATTCCCGGAACAGGAATATGAGCACCAACACGGTACACTACGAAGGCACCAAGAACAAAAAGCAATCTAGCTCTTAGCTCTGAAAAGTTACCCATTCTACTTGCCATTTCTGCTCTTGATGTACTCACCAGTTATACCTCTACAGTGCCACCAGCGGCTTCAATTGAAGCTTTAGCGCCAACTGTAACCTTTAAACCTTTGATTGAAACCGGTTTTGAAATCTCACCAGATTGAATAACTTTTACAGTTTTAGCAAATGCAGGAACTAAATTAGCGTCTACCAATGCTTTTAGATCCACAACATCAACAGCTAATGAGGCAACCTCATTCAAAGTAACTTGCGAAGAATACTTTTTCACTCTAGATGTAAAACCCACCTTAGGTAATCTACGTTGCAAAGGCATTTGACCACCTTCGAAACCGACCTTAGGCAAACCACCACTTCGAGATTTTTGACCCTTGTGACCACGACCGCATGTTTTTCCTAGAGTTGAGCCAATACCACGCCCCACTCTTTTACGAACTTTGCGGGAGCCATCAGCTGCTTGTATAGTATTTAAATACATTACACTTCCTCAACTTTTAGCATGTAAGATACTTTATTGATCATTCCACGATTCTCAGGAGTATCAATAACTTCAATTGTATGTCGTATCTTTCTTAAACCTAGACCTTTCAAGCAAGCCTGGTGACTTTTAAGTCTGCCAATTTTGCTTTTTGTCATAGTTACACTTAATTTTTTATCAGCCATGATGACTATCCAGTAATTTGTTCAACTGTCAAACCGCGTTTAGCAGCAATCTGTTCAGCATTTCTCATTTCAGTCAAGCCTTTAATAGTTGCTCTAACAACATTAATAGGATTATTTGTGCCGATGCATTTAGCAAGTACATTATTAACACCAACTACTTCAAATACTGCACGCATCGCACCACCGGCGATAACCCCAGTACCTTCAGAAGCAGGTTGCATATATACCTTTGCAGCACCTGTTTCACCAGTTACTGTATATTGCAATGTACCGTCTTTTAGCTGCACTTTACGCATATTTTTTCTTGCTTGCTCAAGTGACTTCTGGATTGCAATAGGCACCTCTTTAGCCTTACTCACACCATAGCCAACACGACCTTGACCATCACCAACCACTGTCAATGCAGCGAAACCGAATACACGACCGCCTTTAACAACTTTTGCAACACGTCGAACTGAAACTAACTTTTCTTGCAAGCCATCTGCGCTTGCTTGACCTTGAGGTCCTGATGTAGCCATTATATTCTCCTAGAACTTCAAACCAGCTTCACGTGCGGCATCTGCTAATGCTTTAACACGACCATGATATTTAAAACCAGAACGATCAAAAGCAACTTGCGTTACGCCTGCCTCTAATGCTCTTTTTGCAACAAGCGCCCCAACCAAACCTGCCGAGTCTGAATTTCCAGAATGTTTTTCACTAGCTTTTACATCAGCATCTAAGGTAGATGCACATGCAATAGTAGCGGTACCCTCTTCATTCATTACTTGCGCATAAATATGCTGTGAAGTTCTATGAACAGTTAGTCTACTTACACCCAACTGTTTAATCTTACAGCGCTGTCTTAATGCTCGTTTTAAACGAGCTGCTTTCTTATCCATTATTTCAACCTACTTCTTCTTGGCTTCTTTTCTAGCAACATACTCATCAGTATATCTCACACCTTTACCTTTATAAGGCTCTGGCGGACGAAACGCTCTAATTTCTGAGGCTACTTGACCGACTTGCTGCTTATCAACACCTTTAACTAGAAGCTCTGTTTGGCTAGTCGCCTCAACAGTAATACCTTCAGGCACCTGATATTCAACAGGGTTTGAAAACCCCAAAGCAAGTGTAAGCTTATTGCCTTTAACAGATGCTCTGTAACCAACACCAATCAAAGTAAGTTTCTTCTCAAAACCTTTAGAAACACCCACAACCATATTGTTAATTGATGCCCTTACTGTACCAGCTTGCGCATTAGATTTTTTGACCGCATCATCCCATTTAACATGAACAACGTTATCATTAACTTCTACAGTTACAGCATTATGTATCTTATATGATAATTGACCACCTTTTCCTTTGATGGTCATATCACTTCCCTCGATTTTAATATCGACACCACTAGGGATTGTAACTGGTGTATTTGCAACTCTTGACATAAACTAACCTACTACTTAGCAAATGGTGCAAATAACTTCACCGCCGTGGCCGATTGCTCTAGCCGCACGATCTGTCATTACACCATTCGAAGTTGAAACTATAGCAACACCAAGCCCAGCTAGGACTTTTGGCAACTCATCTTTAGACTTGTATATTCTAAGACCTGGTCTACTGATTCTTTTTACTTTCTCAATAACCGGCTGACCTCTGTAATATTTCAAGTCGATAGTCATCTCTGTGTGACTACCAGTTGTCTCAACTTTATAGTCAGTTATATAACCTTCTTCTTTTAATACCTTAACAATTGCTACTTTCAATTTAGATGAAGGCAATTTAACACTTTTCTTTCCTGCAGACTGACCGTTTCTGACTCGCGTCAACATATCTGCAATTGGATCACTCATACTCATATTATATCTCCAAAAACCGTTAACACGTTACCAGCTTGCCTTAGACAAACCAGGAACATCACCACGCATAGTTGCTTCTCTTAGCATATTACGGCTAAGCCCGAATTTACGGTAAACACCATGCGGACGACCTGTAAGATTACAACGATTACGTCCTCTGCTAGGACTTGAATCTCTAGGTAGTTTTTGTAGTTTAATATGTGCTGTTTCTTTATCTTCAACTGAAGCATTAGGATCTCTGATAATTTCTTTCAAAGATCTTCTTTTAGCTTCAAATTTACCGACTAGCTTTGTACGCTTATCTTCGCGTGCAATCATCGATTTTTTAGCCATTTCTGTACGCCCTTTAGTTCTTAAATGGAAAATTGAAAAGCTTCATTAATGCAAGCCCTTCTTCATTTGTTCCCGCTGTGGTTGTGATCGAAATATCCATACCGCGCAAGGTGTCAATTTTGTCATAATCAATCTCAGGAAAGATGATTTGCTCAGTTACACCCATTGAATAATTTCCACGACCATCAAAGCTTTTAGGACTCATTCCTCGAAAATCACGAATACGAGGAATTGCAATACTAATCAATCTGTCTAAAAATTCGTACATTTTGTCACTTCGTAAAGTAACTTTACAGCCTATAGCCATATCATCACGAATTTTAAAACCAGCGATTGACTTTCTTGACAATGTTACAACAGGCTTCTGACCAGAGATTTTCTCCATATCAGAAAGCGCCGCTTGTAATACTTTTTTATCTGCTACTGCAGCACCCACACCCATATTAAGTGTGATTTTGGTTAGTTTAGGCACTTGCATTACCGACTTATAACCAAATTGCTCTTGCAACGCAGGAATTATTTTTTCTTTATATTCTGTTTCTAGTCTAGCCATGATTTTTTATACCTTATGCATCAACTACTTCGTTAGTAGATTTAAAATATCTGACTTTTTTTCCATCTTCTAGAAACCTGAAGCCAACTCTATCAGCCTTTTTTGTTTCAGGGTTATACAAAGCAACATTAGAAATGTTGATTGGCATATCCTTGTCTACAATTCCACCTTGAACACCCGCATTCGGATTTCCTTTCATGTGTTTTTTCGCACGATTGATCCCTTCAACCAAAACTTTACTGTCACTTATGACTGATAAAATTTTACCTTGCTTTCCCTTATCTTTTCCAATAAGGACGATGACTTCATCACCTTTTTTTAATTTTTGCATTTGGAACCTACCTTATAATACTTCAGGAGCAAGCGAGATTATTTTCATATATTTCTCACCTCTCAATTCACGCGTTACAGGCCCAAAGATACGAGTTCCCACTGGCTGTAAATTGGCATTTAAAATAACAGCAGCATTCCCATCAAAACGAATAACTGAACCATCAGGTCTGCGAACACCTTTACGAGTTCTTACAACCAATGCATTATAAACCTCGCCTTTCTTGACTTTTCCGCGAGGAATTACATCTCTAATACTTACTTTAATGACATCACCTATACCAGCATACCGCCTATGTGAGCCGCCCAATACTTTGATACACATGACCTTTTTTGCACCGCTATTATCAGCAATATCAAGGTTAGTTTGCATCTGAATCATTGTTAAATCCCAATTATATCAATTAATCTTGTAAAACCTAATCAGTTAAAAGTCCCTAAAGAACTGAAACCAATTTATATGTCTTATTCTTTGAAAAAGGACGACAAGAGGTTATTAAAACCATATCACCGTCTTTTGCAGTATTAAGCTCGTCATGAGCTAAAAACTTTGTAGATCTCTTTACGTATTTCCCATAAATTGGAAATTTAACAAGACGCTCTACCAATACAGTTATGGTTTTATCCATTTTATCACTGACCACACGACCTGTCACCGTACGGATTTTATCTTCTTTTTCACTCATGCTTATGCACTCGCCATTTCATTTATTATCGTATGAATTTGGGCGATATCACGTCTCACCTTCTTCACTTGATCAGGCCTAGCCAATTGACCAGTACCTTTTTGCATTCTTAAATTAAATTGCTCTTTGCCTTTTTCAAGCAACAAGTCATTCAATTCTTCTTTTGTTTTTTGACGTAATTCACTTGCTATCATTACATTATAGTCCGTGCTACAAAGGTTGTTTTAATAGGTAACTTAGCTGAAGCCAAAGTAAAAGCCTCACGAGCCAATTCTTCAGGAACACCCTGAATTTCATATAACATAGTCCCTGGTTTAACATTTGCAACCCAGAATTCTACACTACCCTTACCCTTACCCATCCGTACTTCCAAAGGCTTTTTCGTAATAGGAATGTCTGGAAATATTCTTATCCACATTTTCCCTTGCCTTTTAACATGTCGCGAAATTGTTCTACGAGCAGCTTCAATTTGACGGGCGGTAATTCTACCACGATTTATTGCTTTAAGTCCATATTCACCAAAACTAACTGATGATCCACGAACTGCAACACCGTTATTTCTACCTTTGTGCTGCTTACGAAATTTTGTTCTTTTAGGTTGAAGCATCTTCTTTTCCCTTCAACTATTTTTTAGTGTTAGATTTATCAGATGCTGCTGTATGCGCATCCATGTCAAATACCTCACCTTTAAAGATCCAGACCTTAATGCCTATAATCCCGTAAGTTGTATTTGCTTCAGCTGTACCATAATCAATATCAGCCCTTAAAGTATGCAGAGGCACCCGTCCTTCACGATACCATTCGCCACGAGCAATTTCCGCTCCATTTAGACGACCAGCAACATTAATCTTAATTCCTTCAGCACCCAAACGCATTGTATTTGTTACAGCACGTTTCATTGCACGACGATACATGATTCTTTTTTCTAGCTGCTGAGCAATTCCTTCAGCAACAAGCTTCGCATCAAGTTCAGGCTTTCTAATTTCCTCAACATTGATTTTAACAGGAACACCCATCATTTTTGAAACTTCAAGTTTCAATTTATCAATATCTTCACCTTTTTTTCCGATGACAATACCTGGACGTGCAGTGTGCACTGTTATTTGTGCATTATTCGCAGGCCTATTGATTTGAATTCTACTCACTGATGCATGCGACAATTTTTGTTTAATATACTCGCGCACTTTCAAGTCTTGAAGCAAGAACACTGAATAGTTTTGGCTGTTTGCATACCATCTTGACGTCCAATCTTTAACGATTCCAAGACGTATACCTGTTGGATGTACCTTCTGACCCATTTTAACCTCTACTCGACTTCTGAGACTTTAACTGTTATGTGGCATGTTCTTTTAAGGATGTGATTTGCACGTCCTTTTGCTCTCGCACGAACCCTTTTTAACGTAGAACCTTCATTTATAAAGACTGTTGAAACAAACAACTCATCAATATCAGCACTTTCATTATGCTCAGCATTTGCAACTGCAGATTCTAAAACCTTAACCATTATCGTTGCAGCTTTCTTAGTGCTGAATTTTAATGTGTTAAGAGCTTTTTCAACTGGTAAACCACGAATCTGATCACCAACTAATCTTGCTTTTTGGGCAGATAAAGGAGCATTACTTAATTTTGCAGAAATTTCCATTACCATTACCTCTTAGATTTCTTGTCGACAATATGGCCTCTATAAGTACGAGTTGGTGAAAACTCACCTAACTTGTGACCAACCATATTCTCAGAAATCAACACAGGAATATGCTGACGACCATTATGAACAGCTATAGTCAGACCTAACATGTCAGGACTAATCATAGATCTTCTTGACCAGGTTTTAATTGGTTTCCGATTATTCGTCTCAACGGCTACTTCAACTTTCTTAAGTAGATGATGATCAATAAATGGACCTTTTTTAATTGAACGTGGCACTATTTACACCCCTTATTTCTTATCACGGCGTCTGACAATCATCTTATCAGTACGTTTATTTTTTCGAGTTTTATAACCTTTAGCAGGTGTTCCCCATGGAGACACAGGATGTCTACCACCAGAAGTACGACCTTCACCACCACCATGCGGATGATCTACTGGGTTCATAGCTACACCACGAACAGTAGGTCTAATACCCCTATGTCTAGATGCACCTGCTTTACCAAGTGAGATTAGGTTATGTTCAGAGTTTGAAACTTCACCAATAACAGCTCTACAATCAGCTAATACTTTACGCATTTCACCAGAACGCAAACGTACAGTTACGTGCGCTCCGTCTTTAGCAACTAATTGAGCAGATGTACCAGCACTTCTTGCTACTTGTGCACCTTTACCTGGCTTTAATTCAATACAATGTACTGTTGAACCAAGAGGCATATTACGTAAAGGCATACAGTTTCCAGCTTTAACAGGAACTGTATCTGAAGATATTAGTTCTTGCCCTACTTTTATTCCTGTAGGAGCAATAATATATCTACGCTCACCGTCTTTGAATAATAGCAATGCAATATTTGCAGTTCTATTTGGATCGTATTCAATCGTTTCAACTACAGCTGGTATATCAGTTTTATTTCTTTTGAAATCAATCACTCGATAATGCTGCTTATGCCCACCACCGATATGACGAGTAGTAATTCTACCCTGATTATTCCTACCACCCGTTTTACTTTTCTTCTCTAATAGAGGTGCAAATGGCTTACCCTTATGTAATTCGTCGTTTTTTACACGAATTACAAATCGCGAGCCTGGGGAAGTCGGTTTAGATTTTAGAATAGCCATTGCTTTCTACCGTTATATATAATTATGTTATTTATGCCGAAGCAAAATCAATGTCTTGCCCTGGTTTAAGCTTTACATAAGCTTTCTTCCAGTCAGACCTTTTACCTAGAGTACGTCCAAAACGTTTAACTTTTCCCTTAACGTTAAGTACTTGAACCGTATCAACTTCGACGTCAAACATTAATTCAACGGCTTTTTTGATCTCTAGCTTTGTCGCAACTTTCTGTACTTTAAATACAAAACGATTGCTTTCTTCAGCAGCAATTGTGCTTTTTTCAGACACAACAGGTGCTAACAAGACATTAGCTAATTTGTTATTTTCTAGACTCATGCTAAACGCTCCTCAATCTGTTTAACTGCAGCTGAAGTTGCGATAACTTTATCAGCAGAAACCAAAGTAACAGGATTTAACCCGCCAACAGTAGCAACTTCAACATAAGGAATGTTTCTTGAAGCAAGAATCAAATTATCAGTCAACTCTTCAGCCAAAATCAATACGCGCTTAGCATCAACACCTGATAACTTAGCTACCATATCTTTTGTTTTTGGCGAACCTGGAAGTATTTCATCACTTACAACCAATCTATCTTGACGTAATAATTCAGAAAATATTGAGCGGATACCCACTTTATACATCTTCTTATTTATTTTTTGAGCAAAAGATCTAGGTTGCGCAGCAAAAGTAGTACCACCTGAGCGCCAAATTGGACTGCTCATTGTACCAGCTCTTGCACGTCCTGTCCCTTTTTGTCTCCAAGGTTTCGCTCCACCACCAGCAACAGCAGATCTATTCTTCTGTGCCTTAGTCCCAGCGCGACCTCCAGCTAGGTGTCTTACAACCAACTGATGAACTAGTGTTTCATTAAATTCTTGACCAAATACTTGTTCAGCAACTTCTACTGCCGAACCTTGATCATTAATTGCAGGTATTTGCAAAGTCATAACTTAACCTTTATTTCGCATTTTCACAGCAGGAGTGATAACC
>ENA-ORXI01001159-ORXI01001159.1-sediment-metagenome-genome-assembly--contig:-NODE-1159-length-20943-cov-17.794115_pt1 | contig 20943 bp, 12 predicted proteins | sample MGYA00237861_ERZ511468 | MGnify/ENA primary metagenome ERZ511468 (study PRJEB26299, sample SAMN06266213) | sediment metagenome | isolation source: Hudson Canyon methane seep mesocosm | place...
TAAATAATCACTGAAGTAATGGGAACAACTTTATCTTATTTCAGCAAGGCCCCGAGAGGGGTTTTGCTGAGGACGGCCTTTTAGGTCGAACTCAAACCACGTTTTATAAGCGTGGTAGTTAATTTTCTAACAGCAAATAATGGTGCAAAGTATATTTGATTACTGTTATTTTAAAAATGTGATTATTCTTTAATGTCGTTACCTTTTTCCGAAATTCCTACGCTTTTTTTTGAGGCAGTTAATAGATCAGGAATAAATTATTTAAGCCGCCAAACAAATTTATCAGCTTGGCAGCAAGTACTGAAAAACACTCACTATATTCCTACCAACTACTCTTGCGAGCTAGTTGATTTTTATTTAGCATACCAGAATGGCCATGCGTTAGAGTGTGTCGATATATCGTTTATTTTGGAATGCAACGGTCAGGCTTGTGCTGTATGGCCTCTTAGTTTATCGTTAAAAGATCAAGTCATTATTATTTCATCCCATGGGTTGTCAATCATGCCGCCACTCTTTACTCAAGAGACGCCCAGAAAGTTACAAAAAAAACTGGTAAAAATATGTCAGAAATTATTAGTCGAACTTTGTCAAACGGCTAATATTTCTGGGTGGGAGTCAGCTGAATCATTTATGGGAGCTGATGATCAAGGCCTGAGTCAATGGCAGATCCAAGCCATGAACTTGGGTGTGGAAATGAGCTTGGGCTATGATATGTTTATTGACCTTGCCAATAATATTGGGCAGATAAAATCAGGATTTCGGAAGAGTTATAAGTCTTTAATTAGTTCTGGATTGCGGATGTGGGATATATCTGTTTTAACACAAGGAGACAGTAAGGTATGGGCTGAGTTTAATGCCTTACATGTTGAGGTTGCAGGTAAGGAAACAAGGTGTGCTAGTTCTTGGGAGGTTCAGCATAAAGCTGTTGCTGAAGGAAGTGCTTTTCTTGTTATTTTGCGAGATAAAACGGGTGTTATGGTGGGGGCTGGGTTCTTTAGCATTACCCGAGATGAAGGTAATTATGGAGTTGGCGTTTACAAGCGCTCATTATTTGATAAGCCTTTAGGGCATGTCGTGCAATATCGCGCTATCGAAGAAATGCAGAGCCGAGGCATACGTTGGTATAAGGTAGGAATAATGGCTTACCCTGTCACTGATTACTCGTCTAAAGAGGTGTCAATTTCTTATTTTAAACAAGGGTTTTCTACTCATGTATTTCCAAGGTATCAACTTTCTTATATAGCCTAAATTATTGCTTTAATCGGCATTCACTTTTAATTGCTTTATTCGTGCTTTGAGTTGTATTGCTATTTCCATACCTGCATCTATAGATAGTAGGTGATCAAGCATGAGTTCAGCTGCATCATAAACTTTAATCTCGATATATAAATTCACCAATTTTAATTTATGCAGTGTATCTTCAGGGAAAAATTGAATATAAGCATTATAGTTATCAATGGCTTCTAATGTATCCCCTGTTAAACGGCATGATTCAGCGTAGTGCGGTAAATAAATAGGAGATAGCTGTGATAGGCACTTTAAAGCAAGTAGGGTATTAGCATGATTATCTTGGGTGATACTAATGGATGCGACTCTTAATAATGCTTCTTCAAGTAAGGGGGAATCATCTATGCTAATAATGTTATCGTAATGTTGCAATGCTAATTCTGTATTATTTTCTAATTCCGCAATATAGCCAGTAATGAGTAATTTATAAGGTTCTTTTTCACTTTCTTTTGCATAATGTAAATCTAGTCCATCGTTCAAATTTTTCAGACCAGTTATTTTTTTGTGTTTGAAAAGAAGAATGGCTTTTGTTTTAGATAATTCTAAGGCAGACTGCTTTTCTATGTTTTGTTTGAAGGTTGTTTGAGTCGCATCTAATATTGCTTGAAATTCTGCTATTAATGCACTGAACTCTTCAGAAAAAAATTCAGGAATAGCTGATGATGGGTGGTTTTTCTGCCATATATTAGCGCGGTTATAGCTTTTATCTTGTTGCCATTGACTGATCAGTAACCTGAAGTCTGGTTTTTCTTTTGACTCTTCTAGTCTGCTTTTAACGCGTAAAACAGATTTGTCTAGTAATGATAATAATTGCTGAGAACCTGTGACATAGGATTGATAAAAAATCTCACCGAGTTCTTTGGCTTTTTCAGCTGTCCAATCATCGCTATTTGAATGAGGAGATGTAATTCTGATGAAGCTTAGTACGCCAAAGCTTTTAACGAGTTTACTGTATTTTCGGTGTTGTCGATTGAGTTTTTTCTCTATTTGGTCTAGTGCTCTTTTATCCTTGTAGTTTTCAATTGCACCAGTATCACTGTACATTTCATTATTAATTTTTAATGCTTTTTTAGCGAGTTTCTCAATAAGTTTTATTTGGTGAACGGCTTGATCTAGCTCAATTGAAATAGAGGCGTAGTGTTTTTCAATCTCTACTCTATTCAGCTGTGGTATATTCGCGGATGCAATGCTAAAGGGAGAGGGTGCTTCAATTGTATCAAGTGTGATGCTGTCAGGGGAGATATGCTCTATGCCTTCTGCTTTTGCCGCATCAGTTGCTAAATTAATGATTTCTTTATGCTCGGCATTAATTGCTTTAGCTTGAAATTCCAAGCTCCGTAAAGCAAGGTAAAAATCAGGGTCGGATGAGCGGTTTTCACCGCTATAGGTTTCTACTTCTGTTAATGAGGTATTGAAGTTAGGGCCTATACTGGCTTCATCATTACCTTCAGCATGCGTGATGCCTTCTTTGCTGAAGCATAAATCTAACCCAGCCAATAGAATACGTTGAAAACCAAAGTGATAGGCTGCATTAACCGCGCTATTAGAAACGGTAGTCCCTGTGGCATTAATATTATTTGGGTTAGCGTTAGTTTTCCATGGAAACCTATTACCAAAATAGAGTTTTATGCCTGGCCACTGGTTGGCTAAGGATGGGTCAATGTGGTAGGAATGTAGAAAAACTGCTTTTTTGAATTGAAACATTTCTTTGCTAACATCGATATTTTCTTCTTGAGGATCAACCGATACAATAAAGTCAGGTTCGATATTAAGGCTTGCTAGTAATTTCGAGAGCCGTGATACGGTAAATATAACTAATTTAGAGCGGTTCTTTTTAACCCAGGGTAATATTTCAGTTAGAGAGGGGCCGCCCGCGAGGATAATGGCGGTTTGATTTTGGAAAGTATTATTAAGGTATTTAGCTGGCAGAATATTATCTGCTATATTTTCTAACTGGCGGCTTAAAAAGGATTGTGAACCAAGGCTGCTTGCATATTGAAAGTGTAGTGATTGTAGCGATTCTGTTATGAGCCAATTTAGTTCGGCATACTCAGGCAGGTTGGCGTGTTGTACGCAAATGGCTTTGTACGCATAGACTTGCCGCAAGTAACAATATTCTTTAAGTTTTAAGTCTCTAGCCTTTTCTTCCCACTTGTCAGCTGTAGTGCAGAGAATTTCATCATCTAGCGTATGAATTAAGTCCTGCTGCTGCAATAATTGTAAAACCTCTGGGAGTTCAATAAATAAATAACGAGTGCCGGAAGGAATGCCTTGTTCTTGTATATATTTAGGTAATAGGCCTGAATCAGTGCCAACAATAATGTAAAGAGAGTCCTCTTCAAAAACTTTCCCCTTAAATTCATTATCAAAAATTGCACTAGCGCTTATCTTTTTAAAACTATCGCGATTTATATGATATAAAAATTTTTCACCAAATATATTCGTTGTTAGAGTATTGGAGGTTACTTGCGGGAGCTGAGAGCTAGGCATACAGTTTATTTTTTTGGTGAATGTATCACGGTTTATTTGGGTCGGGCAGTATTAAATAAGACTTTTTAAACAACACTACCTTCGCCAATCTTGATTTTAGTCAAAAATGGTAATTTATCCCCTTATAAATCAATTTCTTATAGGGCGTGAAATTCACAAAAAAGAGTGATTTTCTATTTTGGCGGAGGTATTGAAATAAATTGTGATATTGAGATAGAGCCAAAGTATAGCATTTATTGCAATAATTGCATGACAGCTTGAGGTCTTTGATTTGCTTGAGACAGCATGGCTGTTCCGGCTTGTTGTAAAATCTGACTCCGACTGAGCGCGGCGGTTTCTGCGGCAAAATCGGCATCAAGAATTCTTGATTTTGCTGCAGCTTGATTTTCAATAGAAGATTGTAAATTTGAAATGGTTGTTGTAAAACGATTTTGGACTGCCCCTAATTTTGCCCTAGACTGATCAATCGCTTTAATTCCAGCATCAAGAGCAATAATGGCCGATAGACCACCGCCAGTACTAGTTCCTGCGCCAATACTGACTAGAAATACCTCGGATAAGGTGCCTGATAAGTTAGGGACACTAATCGCGATCTGGTTATCAGCAGCTGTATTTGCACCAACTTGAAAGTCTATTCCTCCTGATAAACTACCATTAATGATTTTCTTACCATTAAATTCAGTGTTGGTTATTACTCTTTGTAATTCATCATTTAATTGTTGAAATTCTAATTGTAGTTTGTCTTTGTCTTCACCCGTGACGGCCCCCGTATTGGATGCTTGTACGGCTAAATCACGCATTCGTTGCATGGTTTCAGTCATGACCCCCATAGCAGCTTCAGCTGTTTGTGCCATTGAGACGCCATCATTTGCATTTCTAGTAGCAACAGTCATGCCTCTAATTTGCGAGTTCATTCGGTTGGCAATGGCAAGTCCTGCGGCATCATCTTTAGCGCTATTAACGCGTAACCCTGAAGATAGTCGCTCCATAGTAGTTGATAAGGCTGCATTTGACGATGTAAGCTGTCTTTGAGCGTTGATTGAGCTTATGTTTGTATTAATGACCATTCCGCTAGACATGATATTCACCTCGAGTAAGTGGGGGGTTGTTTGTGAATAATTGAAGCAGAGAGTGTGCCAAGTTTATTTTTTCTGGCATTTTGTTTTTTAACTTATTGAATGTTAAGTTGTTTTTATTTTATCTTTAGGTCGGTAACTTGTGGTTGGTGTCATTTTATTGGCCTTATTTGTATGAATAAATAATGTTTTAAGAGGATACATAAGCTAAGTGGCAAAAAACTGCCGTGAGATTTGTGTGATGCTCAGCACGAACTTGATAAATTAACCTAAAGAATGGCTTTAAAAGGTCGATAACTATGTTGTCTATAATAGTAAGTGTAAGGAGCTGGATATGATTAGTTCAGTGGGTAGTCAAGATGCACCAGGTTTAGCGACGTCATTAATGAATAAAAAGACAGCCGAGGAGGAGCTGGTAGTCACTGTTATTAAAAAGGGGCAAGATATTGAAAAGGCAGGCGGCGGTGAAGATGATAGAGTCAGCTGCTCCTGGTAGAATTGATACGTATGCGTAGTGGTAAATGTATTGATTGTCACTGATATGGTTGAAAGTATTCTCTGTTCCAGTAGCTTGCTTTTTGTTGATGAAAGAGAGAATATCAACATGTAAAACATGTAAAACATGTAAAACATGTAGGTTAACTAGAAAATTATAAGGTAGAGTTGTTTCGGGTATGTTTTTTTGTGAGTATAATCATGTGTTAGATACAGTAAATTTCATTACCTCCCCCGGAAACAATGGCCATTACAAAAATTGGACGCAATGATCCATGCGCATGTGGTAGCGGTAAAAAATATAAGAAGTGTTGTCAATTAACTGAAAAAGTAGAGGGTATTCAAATGAGCCCTTTAACACTTCAGGAACTTCAGAGGGCAATATCTCATCATCAGGCTGGTGAACTTTCTGAGGCGCAAGTTATTTATCAGAAAATCCTTAAATTAACGCCAAATAATGCAGATGCGCTGCATTATTTAGGTTTGATTTATTATCAAACTGGGGATAGTGAATCAGCTGTTACGCTTATTTCTAAGGCAGTAACTATATCAGCAACACATTTAATGCATAGCAATTTGGGGGCTGCATTACAGGCTCAGGGACGGCATGATTTAGCGGTAGAAAATTATCAGGCCGCTATTGTACTTAAGGCAGATTATGCCGATGCCTATAATAACCTTGGTGCTGCTTTACAGGAGCAGGGGGAATTAGCTGAATCAATTAAGACATTTCAGAAAGCATTAGCCTTAAATCCAAATGATGCGAGCGCGCAAAATAACGTGGGCAATGCTTTTCTTGCTCAAGGTAATTTGAAAGAAGCACTAGATTGTTATCGTTCTTCACTGAAGTTAAATCCTGATAACCTCAGCACACATAGTAATTTATTGCTTGCTCTCAGCTATTATCCACAATGTACTCCACAGCAATACCTTGATGAAGCACGAATTTTCGGGGATAAAGTCTTAGCCAGAGTAAAGCCTTATACATATTGGCCTTCTTTTTTAGCTGATCGTAAAGAAAAAAAGTTGAGAGTTGGTTTTGTATCGGGAGATTTTAAAATTCATCCCGTTGGTTATTTCTTGGAAAATATCCTCAAGTATATTAATCCTTCAAAGCTTGAATTAGTGGCTTATTCCGTTCAATTCAAAGAAGATGAATTGACAGCTAGAATTCAGCCTTATTTTAAGCAGTGGAATATTATCTCAGGCTTAAGTGATGAGCTTGTTGCCCAGAAAATTTATGATGACGGCATTGATATTTTGGTGGATTTGTCGGGGCATACGTCAAAAAATAGGCTCGCTGTTTTTGCTTGGAAGGCTGCTCCAGTGCAAGTGAGTTGGTTGGGTTATTTTGCTAGTACAGGAGTTCCAGGAATAGACTTCTTACTGACGGATCCTATTTCAGTGTCTGAAGTTCAGCGTAATTATTTTAGTGAAAAATTTTGGTATTTGCCAGAAACTCGTCTTTGTTTTACTTCGCCTGATAGCAATTTAACACCTAGTTTATTACCAGCTAAGCATAATAGTTATGTTACTTTTGGTTGTTTTCAAAATTTATCTAAAATAAATGATGCGGTCATTAAAGTCTGGGGAGAGATTTTTAAGGCTTTACCAACCGCTAGGTTAGTGTTGAGAAATAAGCAGATGTCTTGTCTGGAAGAGGTTGAAAACTTACGGCTACGATTAAGCCAAGTTGGTATTGTTCCTGAACGAGTAAAAGTAGGCTGCTTACTTGCGCGTGAGGACTACCTAGCTTCTTATTCCGAGGTAGATATTATGTTGGATACTTTTCCCTATCCTGGGGGGACGACTACATGTGAGGCATTGTGGATGGGGGTTCCTACACTTACGATTTCAGGGGATACACTGCTAGCACGGCAGGGAGCTAGTATGATGAGTTGTGTAGCTTTGCAAAGCTGGGTTGTAGAGGATGAAGCGCAGTATATTTCTCGAGCTGTGTATTATGCAGCTCACCTAGAGCAGTTAGTTGATTTAAGATGTAAATTGAGAGAGCAGGTTTCCAGCACGGCACTATTTGATGCTGTGCAGTTTTCTAAGCAGCTAGAGGAAGCGATGCAGGGCATGTGGAGTTATAGAGTGAAGGAGAGTGGGTTTCTTAATTAGTTTGAGGGTAAATAACTGCTTCTCTTTGTGACCAACCCCACAAATTAATAAGATTAATTTAAAGGTTAGCCTTTAATGGACGATAATTTATTTGAGTGATTAAATAAATATAAGGAGTTGAAGATGATTAGTCCAATGGGTAGTGGTGATGCACCTGGTTTAGCAACATCAATGATGAATAAAAAAACAGCTGAAGAGGAGTTGGCTGTCACCGTTATAAAAAAGGGGCAAGATATTGAAAAGGCGCAAGGGGAAGCGGCTGTGAAAATGATTGAAGCGGCGGCGCCAGGTAGGATTGATACTTACGCCTAGAGTCTTAGTTGTGAAATGCTAGAAAGTTTAAAACCCTGTTTGATTTTTTATTCAGGGTTTTTTATTTTAATAGGTTCAGGGGTGCTTGTACCATTTGCGCGGTAGTATAGGAAAGAGGGTAGGGCATTCAAGGTATGCAGTGCGTGTCTTACAGAGCGCTAGATATTTTAATGCTGGTCGTAATGCCCGCCAATAGCAAAGATATAAATATTTTCGTCATCAAATTTATAAACCAGTCTGTCCTTTGGGGAGATGCGCTTTGACCAAAATCCTGATAAATTATGCTTCAGTTGTTCTGGTTTACCTAAGCCACTAGATGGGTCTGAACGTAACATTTCTTTTAAAATCATACAGAGTGCTTTGTGCAGTTTTTTATCTTTTTCTCTTAATTGCTCATAAATAAGCCAGGTTTTACCTTCAAAAACTAGTGATCTCATTTAATTGCTCTTGTGTGGCTTTATATCCTGTCTTGGAATGATGTGTAGTCATTGATTCTGCAATTTGCTTCATTAAATTGCTACTTTGTAATATATGTAATGTTTCTTGCTCTCTATCCCAGTCATCAGCACTCATAACAACAAAATCATCACCAGCTCGTCTAGTTACTTTAATGGGTTTGTGTTCATTAATGGTTTGTTCGACATAGGTTTTTAAATTATCTCTAAACTGGTTTACGCTTATGCTATTCATAATCAACTCATTATTTATAAATGTACGGTATTGTCGTACATTTTAGTTTAAAAAAAATAACAAGGCAATTATTAGTCATGGCTACGAGTTTAAGGTTGGACATTCAGTAATTTCAGAGGCTTAAACTCCATCCCATACTATGATACAGCTGCGATGAAACTGCCTCGCTATATTTTCTGCCTATATGAGCCAACGCTCCATACCGCTTGTCGATAATGTACGACTAAAAGGGTGAGCTTTAATCGCTGCAGATTCTTGCTTCCATGCCTTACGGTGGGCTGATGAATAGAGAATATGCCAAAAAAGCAATGAAGAGAAGTATCATCAGTTTGTTGAGTGTATGCCATCGTTAGAGAAATGGTTTTTGACCATTACTCCAGGTTATTCTGGATGATTATTTTTTCCATCTCCCTTATTTGACTTACCAATGGTCAGTACTTGTGTAGATATTTATGGCTCAGATCAGGAAAAACTCCTATATTTTTCCAAAGCCATACATATTACAATTCTATTAAATTAATAGATATCCCCTAAACCTCGATGAAGAAGAAAAAAATAATTACCTATAGCACAGTACCTTTACTGGTTTGTGCGACTGCGTATGCCGCTGATGATAAACAGCCCAACCCTATAGAACTAGAAAAATACAGTGTCGTTAATCTGACGCCGCTGGGTGCGAGTGTTTCAGCTGAGAAAGCTTTAACCAATGTTCAGGTGATGACGGCTGAAGAGCTGGCTAAATCACAAAGTATTTCTGTTGCGGATTATATGAACCAGAATATGGGCAGCGTATCGGTGAATGATGCGCAAAATAATCCCTTTCAGCCTGATATTCAATACCGTGGCTTTACTGTTTCACCTTTAATGGGTTTACCGCAAGGTTTGTCTGTTTATGCCAATGGAATACGTTTTAATGAACCGTTTGGGGATAATGTGCATTGGGATTTAATTCCTAAGGGTGCGATTGACTCCATGAGTTTGCAGGGAGGGTCAAATCCTGCCTATGGGTTGAATAGCTTAGGGGGTGCCATTGCTATTAAAACTAAAACAGGTTTTACTGCGCCGGAGCATAGTTTAACCGTTAGTGGTGGTTCTTGGGGGCGGCATAATGAAGAACTGACGACAGGTTGGAATAACGGTGAGTTTGCTTATTTTTTAGATTTACAAAATTTCGGTGAAGATGGCTGGCGTGATAATTCGAATAGTGGTGTTTTTAATGGCTTAGGTACCTTTAGTTGGCGCGGTGATGGTGGTCAGTTAAACCTAACGCTGTCAGGGGCTGATAGTAGTCTGATTGGAAATGGCGCAATACCTGTTGAACTGGAAGCCATTGATCGAAGTTCTATTTTTACTCACCCTGATAAAACTCAGAATAATTTCTTTATGTCGGCTGTAGACGGTAATTTATGGATTAATGATGAGGTTGAGTTGTCAGGAAATACTTATTATCGAAAAAATAAAGTGAATAGTACTAATGGTGATGGCAGTGAGTTTGAAGAGTGTGATGATGGTTCTGGATTGTTATGTGAAGAAGGGAGCGATGAGCCTGTTGTAGATACCAATGGAAATCCTGTGTTTGCTTCTGCAGGTGTAGAAGGTGGAACGCTGAATACGTCTGTGACAGACCAATGGTCTTTTGGGTTTGCATTGCAAGCCGCTTTTAATCAAAGCTTATGGGGTCATGAAAATCAATTTGTTATTGGTAGTAGCTATGATTTAGGCAAGGCAAATTTTCAAGCAGATACTGAACTAGGCCAACTAACGAATGATCGGGGAGTCACTGGCTCTGGAATTTTGGTTGATGAATCACGGGTACGTTTAGATACGACAACGAATTCATTTGGACTCTATTTTACTGAAGTGTTTAATGTGACAGAGCAATTAGCCATAAATTTTGCAGGCCGTTATAACCATGTAGAAATTGATATGCAAGATCATTATGGAACTGAATTAACAGGTAAACATAAATTTGATCGCTTTAATCCCGCCGCAGGATTAAGCTATGCTTTTATGCCGGAGATTAATTTTTACAGTGGCTATAGTGAGTCTTCGCGTGTGCCTACGCCTATGGAATTAAGCTGTGCTGACCCTGATGATCCCTGTAAATTACCTAATGCATTTATTGCTGACCCCCCATTAGATCAAGTGGTAGCAAAATCGTGGGAAGTGGGTTTTAGAGGCAATTTTGATGATGTATTAGACGGACGGGTACAGTGGAACTTGGGTTATTTTAATACAGTTAATCATGACGATATTATTTTTCAAAGTGCGGGGTCGGCTAATAGTGCAGGCTATTTTTCCAATGTTGGCCAAACCCAAAGACAAGGGGTTGAGCTAGGCTTATCGAGTGCATTTTTTGATCGCTGGCGTATGAGTTTAAATTATTCTTTTATTGATGCTATATTTCTGACGCCGTACGTTGCGCAGAGCCCTAGTAACCCTTATGCAGATGAAAATGGGGATATGTTGGTAAAAAAGGGCAGTTATATACCGGGGATTCCCAAACATATTGTTAAGTTTTCTTCAGATGTTGATATTATTGAAAGTTGGACTTTTGGTTTTAATGTACTGTTTAATGCCGAGCAATTTTTACGTGGCGATGAGGCTAATTTAGATAAACCTTTAGGGTCGTTTGCAGTGGTTAATTTACAAACAGAATATCGCTTTAGTAAACACTTTACGATTTTTGGCCGCTTAGATAATCTTTTTAATGAGAAGTACAATAATTTTGGTATGTATGGAAATACAGGCGATGTACTTGATAATATGGGGATTCCTGAGCAAGATACACGTTTTGTCGGTGTGAGTGCACCAAGAGCTGGGTGGGTGGGTGTTAAATTAATGCTTTAATATCACCATTAGTAATGGGTGTGAGACTTTATGACACTTGCGGATAGGTAGTTGACTTTTTCTTGTTCCTTCTTCTGATGCATAGGTATCTACACAAGTCTTAAAGCCTTCTCCGATTACTAGGTAAGTGGAGGTTCAACAGAATCTGTAGCCCGTATGAAGCTTGCGTAATACGGGGTTTCGATGCGCTTTTACCCCGTATTCCGTGCCTCCATACGGGCTACAGTTCTGATGCTACGCGCTCCTTGTTGTATTTTATGAGAGTGAAAGCATTCAATTGCTGCGTAACATGAGTCACTAAAGCAAACAGCGTATTCTAATTGTCTCCCCACCCAACCCTCCCCAGCAAGGGAGGGCTTTTTTATGCCCAAGTTGTGTAGAGATCTATGCTCCTGATGGAGAGGGCTGGGGTGAGGAGTTTAAAAACAGCTCTTTTGGGTTTTCAAGGCTCGTTAATACAAAGAGATTAAAAGATATTTGAGAAGAGACGTATTTAATTCCCCTCATCCCAACCTTCTCCCGCTGGAGAAGGAGCTTGATTGTGAGTTGGGTAAAATATTTTTTATGGATATTGGGTGAGAGGAAAATGATAAAGCGCTGTAGGTTCGAATTTATTCGTAGATCTTGAATTCATAATCACGTAACCATCAATGTTGTGTAAATTGATGGGTTTCGCAAAAAAGCTCTACCCATCCTACGTAAGTTGTTGAAATAATATAGTATTTATATGTTTTGTAGCCCGTATGGAGCTTGCGTAATACGGGAGTCAGTGCGTTGAATATCCTGTATTACGCAAGCTCCATACAGGCTACTTTGGGGCTTGATTTGTGAGTTGGGTAAAATATTTTTTATGGATATTGGGTGAGAGGAAAATGATAAAGCGCTGTAAGTTCGAATTTATTCGTAGCTCTTGAATTCATAATCCCGTATGCTCTATTCTGCTTATTCCAACAAAGCTTCAAATTGATCTAGTGGTACTGGCTTACTAAATAAATAGCCCTGAAAACAGGCGCAGTCATTTTCTTCTAAAAAGACACGTTGTAAATCACTTTCTACTCCCTCAGCAATAACGCTCATTCCCATGTGTTGAGTCATTGCAATAATAGTTTGTACAATAACGGCATCGTCTGGGTTACTAGAAATGTCGCGCACAAAACTTTTATCAATTTTAACTTGCTCGATGGGGAGCTTTTTCAGATTAGATAGAGAAGAGTAACCCGTCCCAAAATCATCCATAGAAAAGTGAACGCCAATTTTACGTAATTTATTCATTTTAAAAATGGCAGAATCTAAGTCACCCAGAAATAAAGATTCAGTGAGTTCAAGTTTGAGGTTTTGCGGATTAATTTTGTAATTAGTTATGGCTTCAATGACTTGATCTACAAAATGAGTTTGTTGGAATTGTCGGATACTAATATTAACAGCCAGCTTTAAATCTTTAGTGGACTCTTGGTGTGACCAGGTTTTTAATTGGGTACAAGCTTCGTGCAGAGCCCAGTTACCGATTGGGATTATTAACCCAGTGGATTCTGACAGTGGAATAAAATGATCGGGTAAAATTAAACCGCGTGTTGGATGTTGCCAACGAATTAAGGCTTCTGCACCAATAATTTTATTATGTTGAAATTGTGCTTGATAAAAAAGGACAAATTCGTCATTGGTTAATGCACTACGTAAGTCATTTTCCAGCGTTTCACGCGCAGTAATATCAGCTTGTATTTTTGTATCATAGACACAGAGATTATTCTTTCCCTGGGACTTAGATTGATACATAGCAATATCAGCTTGTTTGACTAACTCTTCAATAGAAAACTCGTGACCACTAAAAATAGTGGCACCAATGCTGGGTGTGCAAAAATATTTGTGTGTTTGTAATTGATATTCTTGATTCAATGTAGCAAGGATTTTATTGCCTATCATTGACATTTGAATACCTGCTTCATCAAAGTCAGTGCTTAAATTTTCTAGCAAAATAACAAATTCATCTCCACCAAAGCGAGCCGCACTATCACATTCACGCAGGCATGATTCCAAGCGTTGGCCAACATTTTGTAGTAATAAATCGCCGATGTCATGGCCAAGGTTATCATTTAGCTTTTTAAAATCATCTAGGTCTATAAATAATAGCGCGGCTTTTTTTTCACTACGCTGGCTAGACGCGGTGGCAAATTTTAGCCTTTCTAGTAGTAGTGTTCGGTTAGGAAGGTTAGTTAGATTATCATAATAAGCAGCATGTTTTAATGCTTTTGCACTCTGTTGTAATGCAATTTGGTTACGCACGCGTAATAAGGTAATAGCAGGACTAATTGGCTTAACAATATAATCTGCAGCACCTAACTCAAGAGCGCGAGACTCAGCTTCGGGGGTAGATTCACTGGTAATAAAAATGACAGGGATAGAGCTTGTATGGGGTGACTCTTGTAATTTCTGATAAATCTCATAGCCATTTAAATCGGGCATATTGATATCTAATAAAATTAGATCTGGTTGAGGGGTTTTTTGAGCAATTTCGAGCGCTCGATAGCCATTCCCTGCAACTTTCACATGATAATGGGAGTTACTGAGTAAGGAGACTAATAACTCCTGCGTAACACGGGAATCATCGACGACAAGAATTGTAGCAAGCTTTATTGATTTAATGATGTTAGCCTTTTGACAAGTCAGTACTTAATTTCTTAAGAAGTGCTTTGGATTGAGTATAGTCTGTTTCAATAATGGATTGTAGTAAATTATTGTATTCGGATTGACGATTTTTCGGTACCTGGTTTTGTAATTGTTTAAGTAACTCATCATTAATAAAGCCATCACTATCTAATAATGAATTAAGCTCTTTAATAAGAATGGTCGATGTTTCTATACTGGATTTTATTTCTATAATTGGAGTTGTCGCCTTTAGCTGAGCTAATGTATGCATCGTTTCTTCGAAAACGGTATGCCATGTATTGAAATCAGGTTGCGAGTATTGGCCACTTAATAGCTTGTTTTCTAAGATAACGGTTGCTTGATATAGGTCTGTAGCACCTAAATTACCTGCCGATCCTTTGAGTGCATGCAACCATGCTTTACTTACTTTTAAAGGTTGGGTGCTGATTTGTTCAATAAAGTTAGTAATTTCAGAGGTATATTGAGTATGGAATTTGGCTAACATTGCGATTAATTTCTCTTGGTTGCCTGCTAATAAATTCATAGTTTGAGATAACTCAAAGCCGGGTAATTGCAATGTTAATGGGTTGCAATCTTCAGTTTTATGTTGCTTCGGTGAAGGTTTTACCCAACGAGCAAGCACTTTAGCGAAATGTTCCCAATCGATAGGTTTAGGTATAAATTCATTCATTCCACAAGCAAAACAACGGTCACGGCTATCTACAGTGGTATTAGCCGTCATTGCAATAATCGGTAGTTTTTCAAAATTAGGATTTTTCCGAATTATCTTGGTCGCTGTAAAGCCATCCATGACCGGCATCTGGCAATCCATTAAGACTAAATCATAGCTATTTTTTTCTATCATGCTAATGGCCTCTTCACCATTATTAGCATGATCAGCATGCATACCTTGATCTTGTAATGTTTCCATCATAAGTTCTTGGTTAATTAAATTATCTTCGACTAACAATACCTTTGCGGATGAAAAATCAAAATTAGTTTTGATTGCAAGTGAAGGGGCTGCTGGTAATTCTCCTTGTAAACTCTTGGCTACTTCAAAATTCAGATTAAAATAAAACCGGCTGCCTGAGCCAATACTACTTTCAATCTTGATTGTTCCACCCATCATCTGAATTAGGTCTTTGCTAATAGATAGTCCAAGACCCGTCCCCCCATATTTACGTGTAATGGAGTTATCTGCTTGGTTAAAAGCAGAAAATAGGTTTTCCTGTTGTTGATCCGTTAAACCTATTCCGGTATCAATAACATTGAAGCAAAGCCTTGTTTGATTGTTACTATGGGTCAGTTGTTGTATATGGACAGAAATAGTTCCTGTTTGTGTAAACTTAATCGCGTTGCTAATTAAATTGAGTAAAACTTGTTTTAGGCGCAGTGAGTCACCTATTAATTCACCGGGAATACCTTGATCAATAGTGAATTCTAAGCTTAATGCTTTGTCAGCCATTAATGAGGTAGTCATATTTTCAACAGATGTCAGCATTTGATTAACATTGAAAGGTAGGTACTCTAATTCAATTTTTCCTGACTCTATTTTTGTGAAGTCTAAAACATCATTGAGGATATCTAATAGCCATTTTGCTGAAATATTAATTTTGTTTAAATAGTTTTTTTGCTTATCCGTTGTTGGTGTTTTTTGTGCTAGATGCGTCATGCCCATAATGGCATTGAGCGGCGTGCGGATTTCATGACTCATATTGGCTAAGAAGTCACTTTTAACTTGTGCTGCAGCCACTGTATCTTGATGTGCTTTTTTTAATTCTTTAGTACGTTGATTAACTTGGTTTTCAAGGTTAATTTTAGCCTGTCTAAGTTTATAGGTACGCCAAAAATAAATCGCCAATAATGAGAGAATTATTATAGTGGCAAACAAGGCGCGAAACCATACTGTTTGCCAATAAGGAGGCGTAATTATGATAGGAAAGCTAACGCCTTTTTCATTCCAAATCCCCGTGTTATTACTAGCTTTGACTTTAAATTGGTATTCACCTGGATCTAGATTAGTATAGGTCGCGACTCTATTTTTACTGTCAGTTTGTACCCAATCTTGATTAAACCCTTCGAGTTTATAGGCATACCGATTAAGTTCTGGGTCGGAAAAATGTAGCGCAGAAAAACGAATAGAGAAAACGGTCTTTAGCCAAGGTAAAATTAATTTTTCTGGTTGAGTTACTGAGCCTTCAAGCTGAGCAGCATTAGGATGAGTGTCACTGCTGAGTGAATGGTTGAGAACACTAATATCCGTAATAGCTACTATAGGAGGAATTTGATTAACACTTGCTTTTTGTGAGTGAGTGATAATTAAGTCTTGCCCGCTAACAAAATATAAAGTGCCATTACCATCAATTAAAAAGTCTCTTCCTATGTTGTAAGATTTAAACCCTTGAATAATTGGGTAAGGTTTTAGTTGAAGGGTTTTAGGGTTAAATTGGGCATAGTCTAAACTGGTAGCTAGCCATATTAACCCTTTATTATCAAAGTGAATTGCTCTGATATTCATAGAGCGTAATGTAGGGAAGCTATAGGTATGGAAAGTAAAATTATTATCATTAAGTTCTGCTTTACTTAGACCGGAGCTGGTCGCTAGCCACACTGTCCCAGAAGGGTCTTGTTGTATATTATAGATATAGTTACTAGGTAAACTTTTAGAATTAGTTGGGTTCTGTTGATAATATTGAATACTTCCAGTGATTGTATTAACAATATTTAGTCCACCACCTAAATGATCACTACTTAACCATAGGTTTCCTTTTGAATCGAGTAACATGTTGGAAATAGAGCTAATACTTAGGCTGTTTGAGCCGCGTTGAAATTTACGTAAGACACCTAACGTTGTATCGTATTCAATTAACCCGGCTCCAGTGCCAAGCCATAATATATTGCCTGTACCTTTGATGATTTTATTAACAAAATTATGGGCTGATTTACCTAGACTGATAGTTTTAATACTTTCATTCTTGAGGTTTAAACGTACTAAGCCGCGTCGAGTTCCAAGCCAGAGTATATCAGTATTTTGTTGGTATATATTATAGATCCTTGAGTCTATGAGTCCTTTTTCCTCAAGGTGTTTTAGTGTTATTTTTTTTATAACTTTTTGTGATATTGGGTCTAGTAGTATTAACTGTGTTATAGAGCTTAACCATAAAAGATTCTGTTTATTTAGGTGCATACTTAAATATTCATTATTACTAGTTGGTGCTATGGTATTAAAGTAATTAGCTGGTATTTGCTTAAACCCAGAAAGAGAAAAGTCTGCACGAGCACTTCCCATATTAGTACTCACCCAAAATGAGTTTGAATGATCTATGAGTAAAGCGTAGATACCATTTCCAGGTAAGGAATTCTTTTTGAAGGGCTGGTGTTGGTAAATATCAAATTTTTTTTGGGAAGTATTTAAGCGTAATAATCCATGACTTGTTCCAGACCAAATGGTTCCCATATGATCTTCAGTAAAAGAATGTACTCTAATTTTTTGTGTGAGGCCTGTGACCGGAAGAGGTCTATCTGGTTGTTCTATGTGCTTTCTGGGGAGAGGCCAGAGAAAAACGCCAGATTCGGTTCCCAACCATAACTGATTTTTGCTATCTACAAATAATGCGCGAACATTATTAGCTAGAGTAGAGTTATCTTCAGTTTTAATTGTGTAGTGAGTAAATTTAGAGCTTCCTGCTGCTAAGTAATCAATACCCCCAGGCCATGTAGCCGCCCAGATACCACCATTTGCATCTATAGCTAATGTATCAATGTTATCTCGAGCAATGCTATTTGGGTCTTCTGGGTTATGTCGGTAATGATGGAATTCTTTTGAGCTGAAATCAAAGTATTGTAGCCCTTGGCGTGATGCTAACCATAAGCCATTGTCAGCAAGTACTATTTTACGAATGTGTCTACTTTGAGGAGTTGTTTCATTTATTTTGGTAGGGTGGTAAGTTGTGAAGCTATAGTTTTTTTTATTAAAAAGTGCTAGACCATTGTATGTACTAACCCATAAGCGATGTTGTTGGTCTTCTACAATACTAGAGACAAAGTCTTCTGGTAAGCTGTTTGGCTTATTGTTTTTTTGAAAGTGTTTGAATTCGTAACCATCATATCGATACAAACCTGAGTTTGTTGCCATCCAAATAAACCCTTGATGATCTTGTATCATGGACAGGGGCAGGCTTATATTATCGAGGTTTAATGTAACGAAATTAATAGCTGGAGCAACACAATAAGCAGGAGAGCAAAAAATTATTGAAAAACACAGCACTAAAAATTGAATGATATTTTTTGTCTCCCTATAGCGCATCAGTACAAAATCGTACATCTAAAAGTCGGTTGATAACATCACACTAAAACTAATTGGAGCGCCAACATAATAAGAGGGTGAACGACCACCATCACCTTGGGCGCGTGTGGTAAAGCCACTACCACTACCGGCATTTAGGTTTAAATAATTTTGATTGAGTAAGTTATAAACATTTAAACGGATAGCAGGATTTTTAAACCAGCCCATGGTTGGGAAACGGTAGCCAGCATCAAAATTAACCATCACATAACCTTTAATTAATTCATCATTCACTAAAGTGCTATAACGATCCCCCGTATATTTACTGGAGAGATTAGCGGACCAAGGGCCATTCATATATTGCAGTGCTAGGCCAGCGAGCCAAGTGGGCGTATCTGGAAAGGATTTTCCTGCGGTTGCTTCAAAGGTATCGGCACCTGTTTGTAAGTTGTCTTGCATGCGGCTATCGGTAAAGCTAAAGGAGCTATAGATACTCCAGTTGTTTAAAAACCGCCAAGCAGACTCAATTTCTACTCCTTGGGTGATTGAATTACCAACATTATAATTAGTGTTTACATCATTCTCAATATCATAAGCCGCTGCAATGCGATTACGATAATCAATCAGAAAGTAAGAGCCTGATAAGGAAAAGTTATGACTATTAAAACGATAGCCCACTTCATAATTAGCCGTAGTTTCTTGGTCTACATTCACCGGCCTAAGGCTGCCATCTGCTTGAGATAAGCCGTAGTAAACAGAGTCAGGTGGTGCTTTGAAATTTTCAGAGCGACTAAAAAAGACTTGATGACTATCGGTTATTTGATAGCTAGCTCCGAAATTAGGCAATAATTTACCGTAATTATTTTTTACATTGTATTCAGCCGGAAAAGGTTCACTTTCTAAATTATAGAAATCTCGTTTAATTTCGGTATATCGCAAACCGACCGATACAAGCAGTTTGTCTTCAAAAAAAGTAATATCATCTTGTGCAAAAAATGATTGTGAATAGCTTTCGGTCAGAAAGTTTCGCCCTTGATAAGGCGACCCATCTTGGCGCAAAATAAATTCACTTGGATTTTCTAGCCAAGGATCTGAGCTGTTGCCCGCATCATCAAAAGTAACCGCTGGTTGAAAACGGCGGTGGTGTGAATATTCAAACCAGTAACCCGCTAAGATATTATTATTAGCGACTTGCCAGCGTAGCCTTGCTGTGACGCCGGGGCGCTGTGTTTCAGTTAAGCCACTGCTGTAAATCATAATCGTATCAAGTGAATCGCCATCTTGGTTAATATCACCGATACCACCGCCTAGCGCAGTAGGGTCATTACTTTCTGACAGCGTTCTTAATTGGTTGCCGCCTGTACCATAGCCATAGCTATAATACGGATCGACTTCAAGCTGTACATTAGAGGCTAATTGAAAACGGCCTTGTAGTGAGGTTAGGTAATTGCGATAGGGATTTAATCTAAGATTGTAATAGCTATCAGTAGGGCGTGTTTCGACCTGTGCCGTGCCATTGACACCCGCTAAATGCTGAGGTGGGACAGAGCCAAAATCAGTTCTTCTTCCTGAAGTATCAATTTGATCTAAGCTTAAAGTGCGTAAATGGTTATTAAATAAGCGGTTATAAAGTACGCTACCGGTAATACTGTGCTTGGAGCCTAAATTAAGCACCCCTTTAAAATCAAGGTGTTCACGGTTTGCTTCGCCTTGCCCTTTCCATTTATCTGCTTTGGATTTGGATACAGAAATAAAGGCTTTGAAAAGTCGATCACCTAAATAACCGGTATCAGCACGAAGAAAAGTTTTAAACGCATTGTAACTTCCATAACTTTGATTGATACGGAAACGAGCTTGATCAGTTGGGCTAGAGGTCATCATGCCAATTGATCCGCCAATACCAGCAACAGAAGGGGAATCTATATCACTGCCACCGCGAGTCACTGAAATTTGTTCTAGGTTTTCTAAATCAACCAATTCAGAGGCGTAGACTGCATAATTCCCCGCATCATTCATAGGGACGCCATCAATACTGACGCCTATTTGATCGCTATTAAACCCTCGAATACGCATGCCACCCCCAAATAACCCGGTCGCATCATAACTGTAGGTATTAACGCCAGGCATTAAATCCATTGCTTGATAGACATTATTTTGGGTGTTTTTTTGTTCAATCGCATCGCGTGAGATAACACTTTTAGATTGCACGCCAGCTTGTTGGTTGAGTAGTCCATTGCCGACGGTGATTTCACCCTCAACAACTATGGTATCTAATTCAACACTCTCTTTTTTTTCATCAGCGAAAGCTAAATGAATATTACTACCTAAGATTAGAATTAAGGTGCTTAGTTTTTTTGATGTTAGGGAAGCGGGCATAGTGACAATAGAGAATAGAGAATAGAGAATAGAGAATAGAGAATAGAGAAGAAAAAATACCAGTATGGAATTTTAGCATATTGATAGATTTCTCCCCGCTGAAAATCAGAGATAATTTTGGGACCATAAAAATGTTGAGACATCAGCGTATCGAATTCCCGTATTGCACACATACGGGTTACTTGAAATGTTAAGTAACTTTGAGAGCTACCATTTTAAGACGGGACAACTTATAAATCGTAGGGTGGGCAATCTTTTCTGCCCACCTTGGTGCACTTGATGGTGGGCAAAAAAACTGCCCACCCTACTTTTTTA
>ENA-ORXI01001160-ORXI01001160.1-sediment-metagenome-genome-assembly--contig:-NODE-1160-length-20930-cov-4.590658_pt1 | contig 20930 bp, 20 predicted proteins | sample MGYA00237861_ERZ511468 | MGnify/ENA primary metagenome ERZ511468 (study PRJEB26299, sample SAMN06266213) | sediment metagenome | isolation source: Hudson Canyon methane seep mesocosm | place...
TGTCTTTAAACCCAATCGGTCGAATACCGACTTTAACTGAAGGGGATATGGTTATTTGCGAAAGTGCGGCTATTTGTTTGTATCTTGCTGAAAGTAATCCAAAGTCAAAGTTAGTTCCGGAAATTGGAGGTCCTAATAGGGCTAAGTTTCTGCAATGGTTGATGTATTTAACGAATACCTTACAAACAGAACTTATGGTTTATTTCTATCCTGAAAAGTACACCACTATAGGTACTGAAACTGTTATTGCTAATCAGGAGGAAAGGCTTACTCAGTTATTATCATTACTTGATAACGAGCTAGCAGGGAAGAATTATCTGATCGGACAGAGCGTAACGATATGTGATTATTACTTGTTTATGCTTGCTGTGTGGGCTGATGAATTACAAAAACCACCATTGTCATTTGGCAATCTGTCGAAATATCTTCAGGGTTTAGCAAAACGTGATGCAATCATTAATGTCTGTAAAAAAGAAAATCTCAGTCTTGATGATTATGAATAGGAAAGTGAGGATTTTAGCTTAGTTAGTCTATTCGGTAGTCAATGTGTTAGTTTAAAATATTGTTGAAAAACTTATGAAAGCTAACATTTGTAGCTATATTATGTTGATATTACTAAGTTTGTGAAGGCCATTAATGAAATGGATTAAGAAATCTTTATTCCCCGTATACCTATAGTTTTACAGGGAATAAAGTATTATTGAACCACTGTTAACATTTTACGCTTCAGTAATTGGTAATAATGCTATTTCAACACGGCGGTTGCTTTCACGCCCTGCTTCAGTATTGTTCGTTGTTATAGGTTGTTCTTCACCAAAACCTACAACTTCAATTTTCTCATTGCGTTTTAAAAGTGTAATATATTTATCTAGCTCTTGTTTTACTTTATACCCATTGGTATGAGCAAATACTATTTTGGCCATTCTTAGATAAGGAGGGTATAACTCTTCTCTGAATTCGAGTTCATCTTTTAAAAAATCTTCATAATCACTGCTGCTTAGATAGTAGTCAAAGAAATCTTCATTTTTAGTTTGGATTATAACTTCACCAAATCCCTTACGTCCACTTCGTCCAGCTATTTGAATAAGTAAAGACAAGGCTTGTTCTCTTGCTTTATAACTGTTCATATTTAGAACTGAGTCCATCCCAAGTACGACTGCTAGCGTTACATTGTGGTAATCATGTCCTTTAGAAAGCATTTGAGTACCCACTAAAATATCTATTTTTTTATCGTTAAATTCATTCAGAACTTTTTTGAGTTTAGTATCTGTAGTTATTTCATCTCTGTCAAACCGAACAATTTTTCTGTCATAATAGATTTCTTTCAATTCTTCTTCAATTTGAGCAGTACCCACTCTTAAATTATGAATGATTCCATGCTTACAACTGGGACACGATGAGGGTATTTGTTGTGCATATCCACAGTAATGACATTTTAAAGCCAGAGCATTTTTATGTAAACTCATAGAAACTGAACAATAAGGGCATTGGACAGATTTACCACAAGAAGTACAGATTTGATATTTAAAATTCGCACGTGTGGGTAAAAAAATGATAACTTGATTGTCATTTTTTATTGTTTGTGTGATTTTATTAAGAACCATTGGACTTAATGCAGTATCACTGTCAAAATAATCAATTTTTTTGTTGGATTCAAAAAAAGTCTCTTTCAATCTAAAATAAGGTAATTTAAAAAATGAACCCGTTGAGGGTGTTGCACTTCCAAGTATGATTTGGATTTCTTGAGACTTGGCAATATATAACGCCAAATCTTTGGTATGAAATCTTGGCTTTTGATCACTTTTATAAGATTCATCATGTTCTTCATCAACAACAATTAGTCCAAGGTCAGAAAAAGGAAGAAATAAAGATGATCTTGCCCCTGCGATTAATTTTACTTTTCCGCATAGTAAATCTTCAATAATTTTTTCTTTTTTCTTCTTACTTACTTTTGAATGCCAAATGGCCACACTGTCTTCAAATACTTCTTCTAATCTTATTTGCATTTGAGGAGTTAATGAAATTTCAGGCATAAGCAAAAGTGCCTGTTTTCCAAGGTTTAACTGCTTTTCTATACTTTTAATATAGATCTCTGTTTTTCCACTTCCTGTATTCGCAAACAACAGACCTGCCCTATTTTTTTGCAAAAATTCATATGCTTCATTTTGTTTATCTGATAAGCTTATATTTGAATCAAATTTTCTATCTTCTGATTCTACTTCACTTATATAAAATGGCGTAAAAACACTTAATGCCTCACCCAAAGAACAGACATAATACAGTGAAATAAACTTTGCAGTCTCTGTCATTTTGCTGTCATAATATTTATTCGTAACAAGTGCAATTTCTACGCATTTAAATGTTGGTTTTTCTACAGATTCTACTACAACAGCCAAAGAGTTGTTTTTTCTGTTTCGTAGGGGTACTTCTACTAGAGTCCCCGTTTTTATCTCTTGAGTACTTTTATATGTCAGATTAGATAAAGGAGATTTTAACAAACACACTTCATAAAAGTATTCCATTATTTGTTAAAGTCCTGACATAATTCTTCTTCATAATCACAATCAAAAGTCCCTTTTGTTGAATCATATATAAATTCAATAAACTCTAGTTTACTCACAAATATGATATAGTGATTCTTGGATGTTTTTATCCATTTACTGATTTCTTTATCTTCATTGCTTGATGAGAGAATAGGATATTTGAGTAAAACCTCGTCATTAAGACCAATGAACAGTTTTTCATTGGCTACATTTATTTTCGCATCATCTAAATAAGCAGTGTATGCTTCGCCTTTTCCGCTTATAATATTTTGATTTTGGTTATAAACAATGGCACTTCTAATTAAAGAAACGTCTGATTGTATTTTTACATAAGAAGCATTTGTAATATTTAAAAAAAGTTTAGGAAATGCAATAACACTTATTATTGAAATCAGTAAGATGACAACTATAATTTCAAGTAAAGAAAATGCTCTTTTCATAAAAACTTTTATACAGAAGGAAGTTTATTTGAGATTTCTTCTATTTCTTTTCTAAAGCGAGAAAATTCTTGCGTTTTTTTTATATATGCTAATAAAAGTTCTTGAGTGGTTACATTTTTATTTTGAGGTAAAAATGTAGCCAAATCTTCTTCAAGATCTGCATCAACATTAATTGAATATGCCATATTATTTATGTGAAATGTCAGTTTCTTCTTCACCTGCAACCTTTGCTAAAGTTAATGTGCTGTCTATTTTTAAAAGCATGTCTTGATTATTTCTGACTATTTCATCATTTTTATTTTTCATATTATCAAGTTTGATTTTTAAAGAATCATTTTCAAATTGTAATAATTCATAATCATGTGTGAGTTTATCAACTTGTGCGTTTAACTTTTTTATTAAATCCATAAAGGATTCTATCAAAAACTATATAAATTGATACATAAAGCCTCCTTTCATTTTATAAATTCATATAGATTTTGATAAAATTCAACCATGAAAATATTACTGATTACCACATCTTATAATGGATTATGCCAAAGAATGCATGATGAACTACTATTACTTGAACATGAAGTGTCAATTGAATTTGCAATTTCAAGCAAACACATGATTGAAGCGGTTCAAATGTTTAACCCAGAACTTATCATTTGTCCTTTTTTAAAACAAAAAATTCCGCAAGACATTTGGGAAAATCACAAATGCATCATAATACATCCAGGAATCATAGGAGATCGTGGTCCATCATCTTTAGATTGGGCGATCAATGAACAAAAAAAACAATGGGGTGTGACTGCTTTACAAGCTGATTGTGAGATGGATGCAGGTGATATTTGGTCCAATTTTAATTTTGCTATGAGAGATTCATTTAAGGCTTCAATTTATAGAAAAGAAGTTACTAAAGCTGCTGTTCAAACACTGCATGAAGTACTGCAAAATATTCAAAACAGTAAATTTAAACCTGAAGTTTTAAATTATGACAACAACCATGTTATTGGATCATATAAACCCTTGATGACTCAAGAAACAAGGAAAATAAACTGGGAAAAAGATGCAACCCAGATGATAATAACAAAAATAAACGCAGCAGATAGCTTTCCAGGGCTCTTAGACGTTTTATTTGAAGAAGAGTACTATTTATATGGCGCGCACAAAGAGGGTGTTCTAAAGGGCACTGCAGGAGATATAATAGGCAGGCGGCATGGAGCTATTTGCAGGGCAACCATTGATGGAGCTGTATGGATATCACATTTACGAAAAAAGGAAAAAAACAGTTTTAAATTGCCAAGTGCGGTTTTATTAAAAAATAAACTCAAAGGAATATATGAACAAAGGATCCCCCTACTTCTTGAAGTTGAATTGGATACTTTTAAAGAAATATATTACAAAGAAAAAAATGAAGTAGGATACTTATACTTTGATTTTCACAATGGAGCAATGAGCATTGAACAATGTGTAAGGTTAAAATATGCCTATGAACTCGCCTGTCAAAAAGACATACAAGTTTTAGTTTTAATGGGTGGAAGTGAATTTTTTTCAAATGGTATTCATTTAAATATTATGGAGGATTCACTAAAAAGTGATGAAGATGGCTGGTCAAATATTCATGCAATGAATGATATAGTAAGAGACATTATTCAAACCCAAGATATATTAACTGTTGCAAGTATAGGGTCAAATGCAGGTGCAGGAGGTGCAATAATGCCATTGGCGGCTGATTATGTCATAGCACGACAGGGAGTAGTTCTAAACCCTCATTATAAAACCCTTGGACTTCATGGAAGTGAATATTGGACCTATTTACTGCCAAAACGTGTGGGAGTAAAAAAAGCATATGAATTAACCAATTCATGTCTACCAATTGGCGCAACCCGAGCCAAAAAAATGGGACTCATTGATGAAGTACTGAGTGAAAATGAAGATGCTTATCAAAAAGAGTTAGAAGAATTTTGCGAAAACCTTGCAGATTGCGATGAATATTATGATTTACTCGATCTTAAAGTTGATAACAGACAAAAAGATGAATCTATTAAACCCATCCAAAAATACAGAGATGAAGAGCTTGAGCATATGTATAAATCATTTTATGATAGCAACAGCTCATTTAATAAATTGAGATGTGAATTTGTGTATAAAGTTATGCCTAAGCATACGCCTAAAAGATTGGCCATTCATAGAAAAGAAAAAAAGTGATGAGTAATCAGTGATGCGTGACAAGTTAAGAGCCAAGAGTCAAAAGTAATACGGTTTTCCCGCTACTCATCACCCTTCACTCATTACCATCCTTCTAGTCTTCCATAAAAAATATGGCTTGTGCATAAAGACCTGTTACGGATTTTCCCCATTGAGAAAACAGATTGATGTCTTTTTGACTGAATTCAAAGAACTCTGCAATTTTACAAATTACTTTGTACTCATTCACATCAAAATTATCATCTATATGCACTAACATCATGAGAGAAAGAACAACTATTTTTTTACTTTTTGCACTTAAAAAAGTTTGTAGGGTTTCGTCTAAATCAAAAGTACTGTTATCAAAATGGCTGTCTTCTATTCCCATTCCTATACAAAAATCGTTTATAAGGCTTTTTTCTCTAAAGCTGTAATCACCATCTACTAAAGCAACATGATGAGCCAGTTCTAAAAAAGCAAATTTCTCTTTTGTTTGTAATTTCATTAGTAACATATTAAAACCTACTTAGATAAATTTTCAAACATTTCTTTTGCAGCTTTTGAGTTCATAAGCAATTGTAATTTTACATTTGGATCTTCGTCATTGATTAGCATCTCTTTTACTTCAACAGATGTATTGTCATCATTTGAAATTTCAATTTTTTCTTCTATTGTTAATTGTTTATACTCTTCTTTAGTCATAAAAGTTCCTTGATTATTTTATAAATTTATCAGATTATATCAAACAATTATTAATAAAAAGTAAATAGCCCTCTTGATAAATTCATATTATTTGTAAGTTTTAATTCCAGCCAGGAAAAAGTTTTAACAATCCAGAAGTAATAAACTCAATAGAAATTGCGGCAAGTATCAGCCCCATAATTCTTGAAATAATATTGATTCCAGTGGTACCCAATGTTTTACTTAATGGTACAGCTGTTCTTAATGCCATATATATCAGAAAAACAACACAAACAATAATCAAACTCATAAAGGCAAAATGCATTTTGTCATTGGCTTGGTTTGAGTATAAAATAACAGTTGAAATTGATCCAGGACCTGCAAGTAGAGGAATTGCCATAGGTACAATGGCGATATCTTTATTAAGCTCTTTTGCTTCTTCCAACTCTTCGGGTGTATTTTTTTGCCTAGGAGTTTCTGCATTAATCATGTTGATTGACATCAGTAACAGTAAAATACCACCAGCAACCCTAAAAGAAGGGATACTAATGCCAAACATATTTAATATTATTTCACCCATCCAAACAGCAACTATCATAGTAATTGCTGTCGCAATTGAAGCGGTCATCGCTGTCTTTTTTCTCTGTAGGGCACTTTGATTTGATGTCAAAGATAAAAAAATCGGAATGGCAGAAAAAGGACTTAAAAGGGCAAAAACACCAACCGCAATTTGTAAATATTCATTATAACCTAGCATTTAATCTCCTTAATAAAAAAAGGGGAGACAAGCTTACTGAAAAGTATCAAACCTCGATTATGAAGTTTTATTCTTTTCCGTATACTTGTCTCCCCTTTTTAAAAAATAGTAGAATAATCATCCACCCAAATATTTTTTTCTAATTTCATCAGAATGTAGCAGTTTTTTAGCATCATCTTGAAGTGCTATTTCACCATTTTCCAGAACATAAGCATAGTCAGAAATCTCTAATGCTGCATAAGCATTTTGTTCAACCAATAAAATGGTAATTCCTTCCTCTCTTAGCTTGACAATCGTCTCAAAAAGCTCCCCAATGATTTTTGGAGCCAAGCCCAGACTTGGTTCATCAAGCATCAAAAGTTTTGGGCTACTCATTAAAGCTCGCGCAATTGCAAGCATTTGTTGTTCCCCACCACTCATGGTTCCAGCTAATTGATGTCTTTTTTGGTCAAGCCGTTTGAACATGCCGTACATTTTTTCTTTTAACTCATCAAATCTTTCATCATTGTTAAACGCACCCATTCGTAAGTTTTCTTCAATAGTTAGATTTACAAATACTCTTCTTCCCTCAGGAACAAGCGCAATACCATCTTTTACTATTTGGTGTGTTTTATGTTTGGAGACATCGCTCCCATCAAAAATAATTCCACCTTCTCTTTTAACATCATTTACAATAGCTTGAAGTGTTGATGTTTTTCCTGCACCGTTTGAACCAATAATAGATACTATTTGTCCTGTTTTTACTTCGATATTTATATTTCTAACCGCATTTATCAATCCATAGAAGACATTTATATTTTTTATTTTAAGCATGTTTAAAATCTCCAAGGTAAGCTTTTATAACTTCTTCATCTTTGATGGCATCTTTGATATGTCCTTCAAAAATAGTTTTTCCATAATCAAGTACCATCACTCTGTCACAAAGATGATTCACAAATTTCATATCATGTTCAATCAATAAAATAGTGATATCAAAGTCATCTCTTATTTTGAAAAACAGTTCTGCTAATTCTTTTGTTTCATTTGGATTCATTCCTGCTGCTGGTTCATCCAGTAATAAAAGTTGAGGGTTTGCTGCAAGTGCTCGAGCAATTTCTACTTTTCTTTGTTGCCCATAAGACAAAGAAGTTGCCAGTTCATTTGCGTACTGCGCAATTCCAAGAACTTCCATGATTTCAAAAGATCTCTCTTTTACTCTTTTTTCTTCTTTAAAAAATCTTGGAAGTCTAAAAATAGACTCTAAATACGTATACGAGGCTTGATAATCAAAACCAATCAAAATATTATCCAACACCGTCATTGATTTAAATAATCTGATATTTTGAAATGTTCGAGCAATTCCTCTGTGTACAATTTTATATGGTTTGATACCATCTATTCTTTGTCCATGAAACTTAATTGAGCCCTCAGTAGGTTCATAGTTTCCAGTAATGATGTTAAACATCGTCGTTTTTCCTGCACCATTTGGTCCAATAAGTCCATAGATTTCTTTTGAGTTAACAGTAAAAGAGGTATCTTTAATAGCAGTTATTCCACCAAATTTTTTAGTTATATTACAAACTTCTAAAATCATTTGTCTGCCTTTTTCTTTTTAAATAAATCTTTTAATTCTCTTTTACCCATAAGTCCTTCTCGTGCAAATAACATAACAAAAATCAGAATTAGTGAGAATACAACCATTCTCATTCCAGGCATTGCTTCTGTTTCAAAACCAAACAGATTCATCGGCTCATCCAAGAATCTCATATATTCTAATCCTGCCATTACAAAAATCGTTCCTATGATTGCACCTGTTGTGCTTCCAAGACCACCAAGAACAATGATAATCAACAACTGGAACGTTAAGAAGAATGAGAACAGATCCGGGGAGATACTGGTTAATAGAGCTGCGAGTAATCCACCACCCACACCTTCAAAAAATGCAGACGTTGTAAATGCCATTGTTTTCATTTTGAATGTATTAATACCCATTGCAGTTGCGGCATCTTCATCGTCTCGAACGGCTTTCATCGCTCGACCATATTTTGAATATATGATGTTTAAAATTGCCAGCACTGCAAATATTGCAATTCCACCTGTCCAATACAGATTGGAAAACTCTGGGATATCGTTAATTCCCAAAGATCCATTGGTTATTTCAGGTGAATTAATAGCTAAAATTCTAATAATAAAACCAAAACCAAGTGTTACAATGGCTAAATAATCACCTCGTACTCTAAATACAGGAAAAGATAAAGACAAAGCAAGCAAGGATGAAATAACACCCGATAAAAACAGTGCCCAACCAAAATTTGACTGCATTGCTAACACCCAAGGATAAGGATCTTCAATATCGTATTGGTAAAGCATTGCATCAGCATCAACGGTTAAAATTGCCGTTACATAAGCTCCAATTGCAATAAACCCATTTGGTTCAAGTGAAAACTGTCCGGTGATACCATTAATCAGGTTATAAGAAACTGCCAAAATAATAAAAATAGCAACATTGTTGATAATTCGAATAGTATATTCATCAAAGTTGTGTTGAGCAAACCAAAGAAACCAAATAGTAGTAATAATAAGTGCCAGATTGATTAATCTGTCTTTTGTAAAGATTGCATCATTCATATTAGAATCTACCTTTATCTAAGTCTTCACCCATAATTCCAGTAGGTTTAAACAACAATACTAAAATCAAAAATACAAATGCAAAGGCATCCTTGTATCCACCCATTTCAGGCCAAAATGCAATAACAACAACTTCAGTAAATCCAATAATAAATCCACCTAATACTGCACCCGTAACTGAACCAATTCCACCAACAACAGCGGCAGCAAAGGCTTTAAGTCCAACCAATACTCCCATCATAGGTTCAACAGAAGGGTAATTTACCGCCCAAAAGAGTCCACCAACAGCTGCAAGGGCAGAACCCAATCCAAATACTAAAGCTATAATTCTGTTTCCATCAATACCCATTAAGTTTACTGTTTTGATATCAAACGATAAAGCTCGTATGGCCATCCCATACTTTGTTCTGTATAATACAAAAAGAATACCCAATAACAATATCAAAGTAACAACAGGAACCATTATAGAAGCCACTGAGAAAATTACTCCAGATACGTCAAATATTTGTTCCATATAATCAGGAACTGGAAAAGGTCTTGGTGTTCCACCTGCAAAAACAGTAAATGAATTTTCTAAAAAAAACGAAATACCAATTGCAGTAATAAGCAGTGAAATTTTTGGAGCTTCACGCAGAGGTTTGTATGCTATTTTATCCATAAACATACCCAAAAGGGCAGATAAAGTTACAGCTAACATAACTGTAACAGGGAAAGACAAGTCAAAAACTGCCATAAATGTGTAACCTAAAAAGGCACCAACCATCATAATATCACCATGGGCAAAGTTTATAAGTCTTAAAACACCATATACCATAGTATAACCAATTGCAATCAGGGCATACATGCTACCCAAACTAAAACCGTTTACCATTTGCTGCATAAACGTTAATATATCCATTAAATCTCCTGAATTTTACATAAAATACTTTAAAAAAAGTATTTATATTACAATAGTAAAACCAACTATAAATTAGTTTTACTATTATAAAAAAAGCTTGGCAAAACTGCCAAGCTTAAATTTTAATATTATTATGGGTTAACTGTAGCTTTATATCCAGCTTTACCATTTTTAATAGCTTTGATAACTGCAGATCTAGTAGCGTTACCATTTTTATCAATAGAAATTGTTCCAGAAACACCTACAAAGTTTGATGTTTTTTTAATTTGCTCATTGATACAAACAGAATTTGTTGGATCATCACAGTTGTTCATTGCATTAAGTAATACATTGTATGTATCAGCACCCAATGCTGTAAATGAATTCAATTCTGCTTTAGAAGTCTCTTTTTCGTGGAATGTTACAAAATCAGCCGATTTTTGTGAAGGAGGATTTGAGTAATCAAAAAAGTCAGTAAACATATAACCTTCAACAGATTTTCCACCTAAATCAATAAATGTTTGATTTGCAACTCCATCACCACTGAACATTGGTTTAGATAAACCTAATTGTTTAGATTGTCTAGCAATCATAGAAGCTTCTGGGTGATATAAAGGTAAGAACATAAAGTCAGGATTGATTTTTTTGATTTGAGAAACAACCGCTTTAAAATCTTTATCTCCTGATGTTACTTTAATTTTTTTAACAATTTTTCCACCCGCTTTTTTGAATGCTTTTTGGAAAGCTTTTGCTAAACCTAGAGAGTAAACTTGTGCTTGGTCAATAACAACAACCGCTGTTTTTAAACCAAGAGTATTATATGCATAATTTGCAACAACTTCACCTTGAAATGAATCTGTAAAACAAACTCTATTTGCATACGTTCTTCGAGATGTTAATTTATCATTTGTAGCAACAGATGCAATAACTGGAACTTTTTTCTTATCTGCAATTGCAATAACTTGCGCAGTATTTGTTGAAGTCAAAGCACCTAAAATTGCTACAACTTTATCAGAAGAGATAAGTCTTGTTGTTGCATTTGCAGTTTCAACTTTATCACCTTTGTTATCTAATAATACTATTTTAATAGTATCTCCATTTTTAAGTGTTGGTTGTAACTTATTAGCTAATTCAATACCTAAGTTAGTAACTTGTCCATAAGCTGCAATTGGTCCAGACATTGGCATAACTGCACCTATTTTAATCTCTTTTGCCATTGCAAATGTACCAGCCATCGCACCTGCAAGAGCTAAACTCATCATTTTTTTCATCATATTCTCCTTTTGATACGTTAGATTACCATAAAATAACATTAAAGTTACATAAAAGTGTTGAAAAATTTATCAAATTTAATAATTGAGAAATTTTCACATAACTTTAGATTTATTTAAATTATTAAAATTAAACGTGGTACAATTCATTTCTAATTGGTACTAAAGGAAAAGAGTTTGAAAAAAATATATATAGCAGGGCCTGATGTATTTGAAAAAGATGCAATAGAAATTGGGCAAAAGTTAAGTACTCTTTGCAGAAAGTATAATTTAGAAGGTCTATATCCACTAGATAATAAAATAGAATTTACAACTAAAAAACACACAGCACAAAAAATATTTGAAGCAAATATTGAGTTAATTAGACAAGCAGATATCGTCGTTGCAAACTTAAATGATTTCAGAGGTAAAGAAGCTGACAGTGGGACAGTATGGGAGTGTGGATATGCTAGTGCTTTAGGTAAAAAAGTATATGCGTACATGAATAATACTAATTCTTACATCAATAGATTCAAAGAGGAAGATAAACACTTTGATCATGATGTGAAAATGATTGTTGACAAAGACAACAAGATTATTGAGGATTTTGATTTACCTATTAACTTAATGTTAGGGTGCAGTATAAAAAATATTGTACAAGGTAATTTTGAAGACGTATTAAAGATAATTACAAATCCCAATACTTCAAGTACTACAAACTAAAGTACATTCATAGCTTATTTGAAGTATAATTTTTAGTAAAAATTATACTTCACTACCTGTTATTAAAACTTTTTTTCTGGTTTTTATAAAAATACTTGAAACAATCATTATAATTAACAAAGATACTCCAATTAATAAGAAAAATTCTTGTACGCTCATTAAGCTAATAACTGGATGAAAAATTATGGGAGAAAAAAATTGACCTAAAAAAAGTGAACTGGTAAAATAACCTGATGTTTTAACTCTTTTTTTAATATGCGTTTTACTTAACATCCAAGCAGTTATATTTGTCATCATAATTCCGCCACCAAACCCCACAATTGGGCTTGTTAAGAAAAAATAATTAACATTAGTGACTAATCCAATAGAAGAGAATCCAATTCCCGTAATAATTGCACCTATTATATAAATAGTTGAAAAATCATATCTTGTCTTTAATTTTGAAAAGAACATAGCGCCCAATGCATTTGAAAAAAATGCAATCGCAATAATCATTCCTGCTGTACTTCCACTTGCATTAAAACTCTCAATTAATAAAAAAGGGATTTGAGTTGGTAATATAAAAAATATTAACATGAAAAAAAATGCCAAAAAATAAATAAAAAACATATTAGAATTTATATTCTCATCAGCCTCACTTATTGTGGTGTTTACTGTTACTTCTTTCAAATATTTGTATACTAAAGGTAAAAGAAGAGCACCAATTAAATAAATACCAAAAGGAAGTCTCCACGAAATATCAGAAAGAAACCCACCTCCTGTTACAAACATTATTCCACCAAAAGCTGTAAATGCACTTTGATATCCCATAAATTTGTGTCGTTGACTCTCTTTAAAATAATCACCAACTAAAGAAGTTGATACAATCATTAAACTAGCAACACTGATACCAAAAATTGCTCTTGATAATAACAACATTTCAATACTGTTTAAGTATAACCCTGCACTTCCAGATAGGGCAAATAAAGTTAATGCAAAAAGTGTTGACTTTTTCTTACCAAATCTAAATATTATGTGCCCTAAAATTGGTGCTAATATTGCAATTACCAAAGAAGGTAAAGTTAACATCAATCGTGAGTAAAATTCAATATCTTCGATGTAAACAAACTGTGCTTTCAAAGAAGGGAGTGCTGTAACAATAGCAACGTTAGACATCATGGTAGTCATTGATAATAAAAGAAGAGTAAATATTGTCATTTTTTTCATTAAGAGCCTTAGAGTATTAAGCTTCCAAAAAATTGAATAATTATAATGATTGAAATTTAAATAAAAGCTTATTGAGTTCTTGGAAGTTAAACAAGTTTTTTTATTGACCGACGGTCAGTCATGAAAGTATACGACTTTAATACTTAAAAAATACTTTAAACTGACCAGTGGTCAGTTTATCATTAATTTGCGTTATTTTACTGTGCGTTGCACAAATCTATTTAGTTGTAAATGAAAAGAAGATAATATATTAATACTCCCGCAATACAAGTAAATGCGATTCCAGCAAAAGTAAGATGTCCAAGTTTGGCATGATATGAAATTAATTCCCCTCTTTTGTGAGAGACAAATGAAGTAACTATTAAATACCACCACATACATACAGAAGTAAATGCAATAATAATATGTACAACTAAAAAATACATCATTGGTTTAAAAGGTAAACCACTTTGTTTAACCAGGTCAACAAACCCACCATTCATTCTAATTCCCACTTCAAAAAATACAATTACTATCATTGTAATAACAAATATCACAAGTTGAGATTTTATATGCTTTTTATATTCACCTTTAATTGCGTAACGTATTGAAGCAAAAAGTAAAAAAGGAAGCAGAAAGTAATAAATCGTTGCAATATCTAAAAAAATGGGTGCGCTTGAAAAAAAACCAGTTTGTAGCAAAATTATACCTTTGAGTCATATTTTAGTAACAAAATAATAGCAAAAATGTTTTAATGGCAGTTTAAATGAATTATTTAATACATCTTATTTATACTCATAGAATTGAAAAGGCCATATTACTGGCCTTTTTTATCTGCATGCATAATACCAAGAATTACTTCATCTGTTTTTTTCATACCAGATTGTGCTAGTACTCCAATATTTTTTATCGTTTGTTCAACATCATCTGCAATAATACCTTCTCCACCTTGAAGACATTGATTATTTAAAGCCAACATAGAAGAATCAAATGCAGCATAAACCCCTGTAGCTATCTTTGTAGCACAAGAAGCTTTAGCTCCATCACAAATAACACCAGAAATGTTTCCTAGACTATTAGTAATAGCCTTTGCAACTGTTTCATATGATGCATTTTCTAAAAATGCAATGGCTCCACTGACTGCACTTGAAGCACACATTACACCACAATAAGCCGAAAGCCTTCCAACATTCGTTTTTAAATGTATAGTAGTTAAATGTGAAAATACTAACGCTCGAATAAGTTCTTCATGTGTTAAGTTTCTCTCACTACAATATTTAATAATAGGCAAAGAAGCTGTCATTCCTTGGTTACCACTTCCACTTGTAGTCATTACAGGTAAAGAACAACCACTCATTCTAGCATCACTTCCAGCAGAAGTAAAACTAGCACATTTATTTCTTACATCTTTTCCATACAAACCTTCTTGCATATTTTTTTCTATTAAACTTCCAATATTTACACCAAACTTTTCACTTAATCCAGCTTCAGCTATTGCAGTATTTAGCTCAATCACTTGTAAAAATATTGGCATAACCAAATTAATATCAATTTTTTTTGCCACTTCATAAATCTTTTTAATACTTAATAGTGCCCTATCGTTATTTGAAGTTTTAAAATCAAAATCATTACATATTTGGTCAACCAATAATTCACCATTTCTCTCTATTTTAGTAATATTTGTGTGAAAATGTTTTATTTCTACAAGTGCTGAATCATTTTCATAAAAAACTTCAATTTTTACATATAATTTCACATCTGTTTTTTCATGAACTACATTTATTTTATGACAAGTAATATACTCTTTTACTTTTTTTATGCACTTTGGTGTCAATTTACTTATAACCATTAACTCTTCATCAGCATCACCAGCAACTGCACCAAGAGCAGCAGAAGCCTCTATACCAAACATTCCCTCACTATTTGGTATTGAAACAGATTTGGCATTTTTTATCATATTTCCTGAGACGTAAATATCTATTCTGTCTGGGGTAGTCCCAAGAACCTGCGCTGCTTTTGCGCTAACATACGCAATTGCAATTGGCTCTGTACAGCCTTGAGCAGGAACAATCTCTTCTTTTAATATATTTATTATTTTATCTATTTCAGTCATGTATTCTCCAGAGAGTTATATTTATTTATTATGATAATAAAAATTTATTATAACATCAATTTCATCGAATAAACTTAAACACTCTGATTAGTTCAACAAATAATACTCATTTTAAATTTTAACTATTTTTTTAAAAAAATACATTTACTAACATTTGTTTTTATTATAATAGAAATGCCATTAATTAAAATAACTCTTTCTTGATCTTTTGATAAGAGGTATAAATTTTAAGATATATAATAGGGATTGTTTCAATAATTTCCCTTGGTATCATATACACTTCACAGTTTTCCAATACTTTGTAATTATATACATCTAAACTTCGATCAAATATTGTTTCATATGCAAAAGAGTTTCCACTTGTAAGTGTAATTTGTTTTGAGTCATTACCAACGAGCTCAAGTTTTCCTGATATTAATAAATAAAGACCAGAATCTTCAATGTTATAAGGATCATCTTTATCTAAATATAATTTTGTGAAAGAGTTTGTAATTTTATTCTGAGTATTAATAGATAAAAAGTCTGAAAAAATATCAAAGTCTTCAAATACAACACCTAACGTCATTCGTGTCATTAATATTTCACTTAAGTAATCATATCCTATGTAGTGTGTGTAAATATCTTTAGGAATACACAGTGCATTAACATAACTTAAAGAAGTATACTTTTCATTTGATTCATTTTCAGTCATTGCACTAATGTCTCCTATTAGAGTTCCTGAAAATAACATCTTTGTTTTATTTGTAAAAGAGGAATAGGACTTTATTGCACCGCTTAATAATAAGTAAACATCATCATTTTTTTCATCCTCATCAATCATTATTGAGTTTGGCTCAAAATTTTCAATAGAGCAGTTCATTAACACTTGAATTTTATCTTTTTTTATATTGGGAAATAAATCTTTTATATAATATGCGATTGAGTGTCTTAGGTAATCTTTTTTTGAAGGTATTAAAATATCAACATCCCCAAAATCTGTCTTAGATGCTATTTGTAAATGTTCTTTGGTATAGTTTTCACTACAAGTATGAGCAATAATTATTTTTTGGGATTCATCATCTTTAAAGTCAATAAGTTCTCCATGAATCATACCCCCACCAGCATCAACTTTCTTTAATGTTGCGCGTGTGAGGTAGCTTTTTTTAATTTTTTTATTGAATGCCTCACTAATACCTATCTTATTATTATCTTCAACCACCATATTATCTAAAACATTAAATGACGTAATGTCTGCTAAATGTGCATATGTTTTAAATCCACCCAACCAAAAACTTCTAAATAAAAAAATATTTGTTTCTATTGGATGTGGAGAAAAAATAGGTTTTACCTCTAACCCATCAATATCATTCCACTTATCAAACTCCAAATCAATATACTCAAAACAGTTATCCAATCTATCTTGAGAAATATTAAGAAGTGCGGAGAGTTTTTTCATCACAGATACTCGTACTAATTTTGTAGAATAATATTTAATTCTATGATCGATTTTCAAAAGTTCTGTTAAACCACAAAAGTGATCATCATGTCCATGAGTATGAAATATTCCATTGATATCATTTAACCCAATACCAAGATGAAGTAAAACACTTTGAATATTAGGACCTGCATCAATGAGATACACTTTTCCATGAAACATTACCACGGATGACATTGATGGATGATTAACATTCCACCCATCCCCTTGACCTGAGTGAATAATAGAAAAATAGCTTTTTTTGATATTAAAAAAATTTAATTCATAAGGTAATTCATAGCTTTCATTCATTTTTAGGTTTAAGTTAATCTTAGTGTTTTCATTTTTATAAAATATCGTATACTCATTTAGATTTTCTCTTTTAATAAATACATCATTTGATATTTCGCATTTTTTATTATCATCTAAATAAATACTTTTTAAAAGTTCATTGGAACTTTTAATTTGCCCAAATGAAAATTTTAATTTCATATTCATCATCTCTTTAGCATCTACTTCTGATATCCCTGCTTCTTGAATCTCTTCTTGGCTAATCAATCCATAGTTCCCTCTAAAAATATATTCTATTTGAGAGTTAACTTGTTCTTTTAATCCCATAATAATTGGTTTATCTCCATTATTATTGGGATGATTTGGTATTACCATACCTTGTCTATATAACATTTGAAGAACAGGGAACTCACATAAATTAGAGAAACTAAAATTTTGTATAGTGACATCACTTAAGAGAACGACATTGGGACCATTTTCACAAAAAAAGTTCCCTTGCATTTTTGATGTAATATGGTTTTGTTTCATAAGGAGTTTAACAACATCAGCTGGCGTTCCACATAATATTCGAATATTTGCTTTTTGTATATTTATAAAGTATACACCATTAGTAACTTTACTTACACCAATGCTATTATTATTCATGAGACCTCTTATTCAGTATCTTTATACATTCAAACACATCAATACTTCACTAATTATATCACTATTTAAACTATTTTTTACAAAAGTTATATATAATATTAAAAATTAAATTAAGCAGAAAGAAGTATTAATGAGATGTGAAAAAATGAGTTCTTTCATCGTTATGGATATTGTAAAAGAAGCATTAAAATATGAAGATACTATTCACTTTGAAATAGGACAACCTGACTTACCTCCTTCTGTTAAAGTAAAAGACAAAATAAAAGAAGCTGTTGATAATAATAGTTTTGCATACACTGAAAGTTTAGGTTTAATGAGCTTAAGAGAAAAAATTGCCAAAAACTATCAAGATGTCTACAATGTTAAAGTAGATCCAGAGCAAATTCTTTTAACACCAGGTACGAGTGGAGCATTTTTAGTTGCCTACACATTAAGTTTAAAGTACAATCAAAACCTTGGTTTAAGTGATCCTTCCTATCCTTGTTATAAAAATTTTGCATATTTACTTGATTTAAATCCCGTTTTTATGGATATCTCTAAAAAAACCAACTATCAACTAACTGTTAATCATCTTAAAAAAAATAGTCTTTCTGCATTACAAATTTCATCACCTTCAAATCCAACAGGTAATTTATACGATAAAGATAACCTAAAAGATTTAATATCATATTGTGATGAAAATAATATTAGTTTTATATCAGACGAGTTATATCATGGGTTAACCTACGAACAAGACGCACATACTGCTTTAGAGTTTAGTGAAAATGTTTATGTTATCAATGGATTTTCAAAATATTATTGCATGCCTGGGCTTCGGTTGGGATGGATAATTGTTCCAAAAGACAAAATCAGAAAAGCAGAGATAATAGCTCAAAACCTCTTTATTAGCGCTCCAACACTCAGCCAACATGCTGCACTTGAGGCTTTTGATCCAGAATATTTATCTTATATAAAAAATACATTTAAACAAAGAAGGGATTATTTATATGCTCAATTAAATGAGCTTTTTGATGTAGATGCAAAACCAGATGGTGCTTTTTATCTTTGGGCTAATGTTTCAAAATATACTGATGATAGTTTTGAATTTGCAAAACAAATCTTAAAAGATATACATGTGGCCACAACACCAGGAGTAGATTTTGGGAAGAATAAAACAAAACAGTATTTACGATTTGCATATACAAGAGATATTGAGCATATGAGTGAGGGTATTTCTAGATTAAAGAAATATTTAGAAACATTATAAAATTCTCATAAATGCATTACTATGACAAATTTAGTGCCAACATTGATTTCACTTTCACAAGTAATACCCCCTTTTAATTTGGTTGTGATTAAATTATAAATAATACTCATGCCCAAACCACTTCCCCCTTTTTCTCTATTTGTTGTAAAAAAGGGGTCAAAGATTTTCTTTAGGTTTTTTTCACTTATACCTTTTCCATCATCTTTGTATGTAAATATATATTCATCTTTTATTTTGCCCGCAGCCATTCCAATAAAAATCTCACCCTTATCACCTTTGTCATAGGCATGTAAAAAAGAGTTAAGTACTAAGTTTGTAATTATTTGAGATATTACACCTGGATAACTTTTTACTTCTAGGTCATCAGGGCAGTCAATTTTTATAGTAACACTTGATTTTTTAGTTACATTTCTGATACTTAATAATGTATCTTTTATATAAGAATATAAATTAAAAATTCTTTTAGCTTCACTGGATTGATCTACTGCAACTTGTTTAAAACTTTTAACCAAATCAGCGGTTTTAACCAAGTTTATATTAATACTTTTTGCCAATTCATTCGCATCACGAATATATTTGTCAAACTCATCTTCACTTAAATTATCTTCATCATACAAACTTTTTATATTTTTGGACAAATCCATAAAATAGGTGATTCCCGTTAAGCTTAAACCTACAGGAGTATTGATTTCATGTGCAACTCCTGCAACTAATCCACCAAGTCCCGCCATAGTTTCAGACTCAATTAAATGCTTTTGTGTCTGTTTTAACTTCATCATAGAGTCTTCAAGTTCACTGTTTGTAACTTGTAACTGTTTTGTTCTTGAGTCAACTTTATATTCAAGATTCTCATTTAGTTCTCTTATTTCAAATTCGGCTTCCTTTCTGGCTTCAATCTCTATATCGCGTTCTAATACTTTTTGAACCAATTCATCAGAGTGTTTTTTCATCAAACTTTCTCTCTCTTCAAAATAGTTAATTTTTGCATTAAATTCTTCAGGGGTTATTTTCATTTTTGATAACATATCAGCATAGATATTTGACAATTCTTTTTATTCATATTTTGTAAACAAATGATTGGTTGATAAAGCACTATGTGCGCCTGCTGAACCAATAGAACCTGTAAGAAACTTTTCAATTTCTGAGTAGAGTTTGGAGTACTCTAAGATATTAATATTTTCATCTACATCGTAGCCTAAATCATTTACAAGCGTATATAATGTTTTTTTTGTTTTCTCTTTAGAGAAGTAATTGTTTAGAACTTCTTCAAATAATAAAATTTTGTCTTTTATATTAATACTGCTTTCAAGATTTGAGCTAAACTCATACTTTTTTTTAGAACCAAGAGCATTCACATAATCATTTGATACTTGTTCATCTTCTTCTGTTTTTTTAGTTGTCATGGAAAAAAGTATAAAAGCACTGATATTAAAAGTCATACTCCAAAATACCGCATGAGGAATAGAAGCAAATTCACTAAGCCCAAATAATGCCGTAGGTTTTAAAAGCCAAAATCCAAATAGTCCACTAAACAGGATATCTTCACTTATCCATCCACTATTTACAAACTGTGGAATAATTAAAGTGAAAAACCAAATAGCAAACCCAAAGAGTAAACCCCATAATGCGCCAGTTTTATCTGCTTCCTTCCAAAAAAGTCCACCAATTACAATTGGTGCAAACTGTAAAATCGCAGTAAAAGAAATCAAGCCAATATTTACAATTAAATTATCTTTTGATACCAGTAAATAAAATAAGTATCCTAAAAATATGAAAACAGATACAATAACCCATCTTAAAAATAAAATTCTTTTTTTCAAAAAAGCCAAAGGTTTATAGACTTCAATTAATGGCAACAATAAATAGTTACTGATCATAATAGCCATAGTCATGGCAGTAATCATAATCATGCTAGAAGAAGCAGAAAAACCACCAATAAAAGCTACC
>ENA-ORXI01001162-ORXI01001162.1-sediment-metagenome-genome-assembly--contig:-NODE-1162-length-20921-cov-9.789148_pt1 | contig 20921 bp, 17 predicted proteins | sample MGYA00237861_ERZ511468 | MGnify/ENA primary metagenome ERZ511468 (study PRJEB26299, sample SAMN06266213) | sediment metagenome | isolation source: Hudson Canyon methane seep mesocosm | place...
TTCATGGCTGGTCAACTACGTGTTGAAGGCGACATGATGTTGGCAACTAAGTTGGGCGAACTTTTCCCAGCTTAATTGGCAACTAGATTGAGAAGGCCTATGCCTTCTCAATTTTTTGCTTTTCAATCTCTCCTTTATTTACCATTCCTCTCCTAATAATCGCTTCGCAATATCATTAACAGCACGCACATTCATACCTTTCGCGGTTAAATGCACAGAGTACACAGCGCCATTTTCCATTGGCATATAGACTGCACTGCCATAGTTTGCATCAATCCAGAGTGGAATTTTTTTCGCTACCTGCCAAATATCAACATAGCCAGAACGTTCGAGCTGATAAATACTTTGACGGGCATTACGCGCTTGCTCTAAAGAAACATAGCGACCACTGACTCGATCCAAGCGATACAAGGGCTTACCACCCAATGCCGCCAAAGGCCCTACCCAAGTAATTAAGCGTGCATCTAATTGCCATTGGTCACCGAATATTTCGAAGCGCTGCTCCATACCATCGACTGTTGCCAGCGTGAGGTCATATTGCTGATCTGCGCGTTCGAAAACGCTGATAGTGGCAATAGGTACTTCCGCCATTAACTGCTGATAACTTAGAAGATCAAATAAAGACAGGATCGAGGCCGCAGCCAAGATAATTAAACTCATTGCAAAGCTGGCTTTAAGCCAATTGATAAACCAACCACGACGTAGAAGAAAATACCCAGCGCCGGCAATGGCACTGAGGCCAATAACCACTAAGAAAAAAATGATGCTTCCTTGCAACATACCGAGGTTTTAACTCCTTTTACTTCAAAATAACCATATCAACACGATTTATTTAACCAAGTGCTGAATACTCTCTTTCGCCAAAGCGACGGCTTCTGTTGCCCCCGCAGTTTGGCCAGATAACGAATCTATGAAATATTCTACCGCTGAGATAGCGTCCGCTAGGGCTTCAATCTTATCTTCAGTCGGGGCAACATCCCCTTCAACTACCTTATCTTCGACAAAGCGCTGCAGATCTCTCATTAGCTCAGAGACATCTTCCTGATCTAAGAAAAACAAAGCGCCACTAACATCGAGCAGTGTTTTACCAACATTTTTAACATGCAGCTTATCGTTATTGGAATCGACGTACGAACCGATAGCGCGCTTGGTCACTGATAGTGCAGTTTGTGATTCGGAAATGGCTGCAATTCGAGCTTCTAACAAGCTCAACGGATCAACTTTCGATGTATTACTCAATTCAGTATTCACCGAAAGACCACGAACATCTTGCTCTACGCGTAATACTTGATCAGCGACCTTCTGCATTTTAATATCAAATGCTTCTCCATCAGCACGCAAGTTTTCAGCAATGGCCATGGTTCGCTCAGCCGTTTTCGGTAAGTTAACCATAATCAATGTATCGGCAATGCGGCGTAGGCTTATCGATAGATCAGAGAAATTATCATCGAACCCTTCTGTTCTTTCCGCGAGATCCAATAAATCTTTAATACCATGCAGCTCATCCTGCAGCGCTTCCGTTAAAGAATCCAACGCAGACTGATCTGGCCCACTCAATTTGCGACGTGCGTCAGCCAATTGCACTTCACGCAACCCTGTTGGCAGGTTGAAATCGGTTTGTGCTTTGTTAACCAGAGCTGTTTCAGGCTCGGCTAAAGAAATTAGGTAAAGAAATTCTTTTAGTAACCAATCCGGTTGTTTTTCAGATAATAACTGGCCGTTGCTCGCTTCTAACTTATGAATTTGTTTATCCAAAGAACGCATCAATAAGACGCGAGATAAATCAATTTCGAAAGCTTCTTGGTTCAGTGCTTCAAGAGCCGCTTTAACGGCATTCCAAAACCCCCAAGACTGCTGGCCTCGAGCTGATTTTTCAATTCGTGAGACAGCACGTCCCATTACATTCAAAGCCCCTTTACGACCTTGATTGCGCATCACTCCCAATAAGCCAATTTGAAATAATTGACGTACACGACGGTACGGAATAGGAGTATGGCGAGCTGGTGCGGGAGGAACATCTAGCTTAGGTCGCAAGTTGACCATAAAGAAGTAGGCATTAGGTAAGGCTTTTTCTTGACGACTTTTTCTTACGTCATTGATCACCTCAAGCAATAAACCTGGGGCAACTAGCTGCCCATTGGCAACTAACTCCACATAGCGTTTCAGGATCATGATGGATTTGCTGAAAGCTTCTAAAGCATTCTGATTTTCGCCAACGGCTTGATTTAGCGTGCGTCCAGTATCCGCCAACTCTTCACATAAGCGTTCACCAGCACGAAAATCCAACATTTTAAAGGTCCCACGGACCTGCTGAACCTCGCCTAAGAATCCTTTCAAATCATCAGCATTAGCACTCTCTGCATAATGTTCTAAACGAACAGCAGCTTGATCTAATGCGCCATCAACCTCTTTGCGCACTAAATTTAAAGTCGACGCCAAGTTGGACATGGTACTTCCTGTGAATGTAGTTACAGCCATTTTGTCTTCTATTATTTCTTGTTATGCATCATACATTCTAACCACTATGGTCGCTGGAAAGAAACGTTATCTTATGGATACCCTAAGTATAGACTGGTTGCAAGGCAAATAATGTCTGATAGACGGCATTAGTTTCATGACCCAGTTCTATTTTTTACAAAAGACCTTTAATTAACGACGCCAAATGGCACCATCACTTTTCTTATCTAATAGATCTAGAATCACATCGTGAGCTATTATTTCATCTTGGGTTGCAGGTATCACTGACAAAGCCTTTGCATCGATCTGATTAAACTGGGATAAATCAAGCCCCTGCTCAGCCCCTTCTGCTTGATCTGCTTGATCGCCGCTGAACATTAAGTCAGTTTGCCCCCCTGTCATCATCAGATAAACATCAGCGAGAATTTCAGCATCTAATAATGCGCCGTGTAGTTCACGATGACTATTATCAATGCCATAACGACGACATAAAGCATCCAAACTATTACGTTGACCCGGGTGCATGTCACGAGCCAATACCAGAGTATCTAAAATGGTACAGAAACTCGCCGTTTGAGGCATGTTTAAGCGCCTAAACTCCATATCCATAAAACCAATATCAAACGGTGCGTTATGAATTACCAGTTCAGCGCCATCGATAAAGTCATAGAAGGATTGAGCTATTTGAGCATATAAAGGTTTATCTGCTAAAAACTCATCAGTAATGCCGTGAACCCCAACCGCTTCTTCATCACTTGGGCGTTGAGGGTTAATATACTGATGGTAATGACGCCCCGTCGGTTTGCGATCGAATAATTCAACACAACCGATTTCAATTATTCGATGACCCTTCTCAGCACCAATACCTGTGGTTTCTGTATCCAGTACAACCTGTCTCATAAAGTTCTCAATATCTAAATTTCATGTCAAATAGACACTTTACCATTTAACCGCTTTTAGTATGACGGTTACTGGTCATGGTTTTTGCCCAGCCTAACTGAGGCTCTATAATTTGCCAACGCTTTGATCTTAAGGATGTCATGCCCAGCTGGGTTTTCTGCGCTGTGATCATATAAAAATTACCCATTAAAAAAGGTCCGCCTGCCAGTACACTATCAAAACGCTGAGAAAAGCGCTGTGGAAAGAGTGTTATTGGCCATAAATGCCCAAGAGTTGCTTCATCTCTAATGGAATAATCCAACAAGATCAGCCAATCCTTAAGGCGACTCATACTCACCATATTGGCTACCCAAGGCATATCCGACGCAAAAGGCATGAGTTTTCTCATGACTCCCCACCAACTCCAGGGATTAAAGCCAATGATAACGATATGGCCATCCGGGGCCAGCACCCTTGAGGCTTCACGAATCATTTGATGAGGCCGGCGGGTGAAGTCAAGGCTATGCTGCATTACAACCACATCGACACAATGATCCGGCAGAGGCCAATGACTGCTCGACATCCATGCATCAGCCGCAATAACATTTTTTTGCCAAGGTAAACCCATGCGAAAACAATGATTAACTGGGCTTGTACTCAGGCAGTCAGTTTCCTTATCTAAGCCATGATACAGCAGATGCTGGCCTTTGAATGAGACAATTTGGTTTTGTATCCAAGATGATTGCAGCGTTAGCATTCGCTGAGCAGAATCCGACGCTAACCAACGCTGATAATCTTGTTGATCCAATTTATGAGGTACTGACTGCATATTTATCCTTGACCCTACGTAGCATGCCTAATTAGACTGGGCCCAATTCCCTAAGCCACAGTATTGTAATTGGATGAAGCTTTTCCAGCTATTATTATCTTTAACCTTGATTACCGCCTGTTCACAGCAGCCGTTAAAGACAAGCCCAAAACTAACAGAGCCGCTTGTGGCTAATCCTGTTGTGCCTGTTTTAGACCAATGGCAACCCAACAGTCTGCAAGATCAACAACTAAATGAAGACGATCTTTGGCAACGCATCATAAATGCTTATGGCTTTAATCAAAATATAGACAACTCTCGAGTCAGAGCGCATTTAAATTGGTTTAAGAAACACCAAGGCTACATGGATCGTGTTGCAACCAGAGCCGAGCGTTACATGTATTATATCGCGGAGCAGATAGATGTCCGCGATATACCTGGTGAGTTGGCGTTATTACCTATTGTCGAAAGTGCATTCGACCCCTTTGCTTATTCTCATGGCCGCGCATCCGGTGTTTGGCAGTTTATTCCATCAACTGGTCGTGACTTCGGCCTCAAGCAAGATTGGTGGTATGACGGCCGCAGAGACATCAGTGCATCGACGGTTGCCGCTTTGAAATATCTTGAAGCCCTGCAAAGAGAGTTCAAGGGAGATTGGTTATTAGCCCTTGCGGCTTACAATACCGGCGCTGGCAATGTGCGCAAAGCGATTCGTAAAAACAAACGCAAAGGTAAAGCTACCGATTTTTGGTCTCTTAAACTCCCTCGTGAAACCCGTGACTACGTGCCAAAACTCATAGCGTTAGCACAACTAATTAAACACCCTGAAAAACACGGCATAACCCTACGCCCGCTAGCCAATACTCCCTACTTTGCCAGTGTTAATACAGGCGGCCAAATAGACCTTGCGCAATTGGCTGAGGTTGCGGATACCTCATTGGATGAAATATACAAATTGAATCCAGGCTTTAATCGCTGGGCAACCCATCCTAACGGCTCTCACAATGTATTGATTCCTATTGAAAAAGAATCTATCTATCACGAAAATATCGCCAATCTTCCTAAAAACGCACGCATGAAATGGCAGCGTTATCAAGTCAAGCGTGGGGATTCACTCATTACCATTGCCAAGAAATTTCATACGACGACCGATGCGTTAAAAGATGCCAATAGCTTACGTCGCAATATGATTCGCGCAGGTGATCAACTGCTAATCCCATCGGCACACAAGTCACTTAATAGCTATTCATTCAGTGCTGGCAGTCGTCTGGCAAAGATTCAAAACTCTTCCCGCAAAGCAAAAAATAGCGACAAAATTGAATACAAGGTACGTGGTGGTGATAGTTTTTGGGAAATTGCCCGCGACCATAAAGTCGGCATCCGTGAACTGGCTAAGTGGAATGGCATGGCGCCTGGCGATACGCTGAAACAAGGTCAGAAATTGGTCATTTGGGGGCAAAAGAAATTACGCCAAAGCCGAGAAGTCATTCGAAAACTTACCTATACCGTGCGCAATGGCGATTCGTTAGCCCGAATTGCGGATAAGTTCCGCGTTCGAGTTCAAGACCTGATTCGTTGGAATCGTCAGAAGTCAAAAAGCAAATATCTGCAACCTGGTCAAAAACTGACGCTTTATGTTGATGTAACAAACTAAAGCCTAAGCTTTAAACAAGGAAGGTGCATGCTAGGTTATATTTTACGTCGCTTATTATTAGTGATACCGACTTTTATAGGTATCACTATCGTCGTCTTCACCCTAACTAGAATGGTCCCTGGCGGCCCCATAGAAAGGATGATGACGGCTTATCAGATGGCCAACCAACAACAGTCTTCGCACCACAGTATCGCGGGAAATACCTTATCAGAGGATCAGCTCCAGCAACTGAAGCAATATTATGGTTTTGATAAGCCCATAATTGAAAGTTATTTTGAATGGCTAGGTAAGTTAATAGATTTTGATCTTGGCCAATCTACCCGCTATTACGAGCCCGTTTGGGATACGATAAAAGAACGCCTGCCAATCTCAATTTTTTATGGCGTCTGCACGCTAATCATTACCTATTTAATTGCCATTCCGCTAGGCATTTATAAAGCACTCAAACATGGCGAAGCCGAAGATTTTGCAACCTCTATCATTGTATTTTTAGGCTATGCCATCCCCAATTATATTGTCGCTATCGCTCTACTCTATACCTTCTCTTTTCATTTTGAATTATTTCCGATGGGAGGATTCAGCAGTGACGATTTCGATTACCTTCCTTGGCAAGACCAAGTTTGGGATATTTTAGAGCACGCAACCTTACCGCTTATAGCTTACATCAGTGGTAGCTTTGCCGTGATGACCTTTATGGTGAAGAATGCCTTATTGGATAATTTATCAGCCCAGTACGTTCAAACGGCCATTTCAAAAGGCATGACCTTTAAACAAGCTGTTTTTCGCCACGCATTACGCAATAGTTTGATCCCATTGGCGACACACTTCGGCAATAATATTTCCGTTATCTTAATGGGTTCTTTCTTGATCGAAACCATTTTTAATATTGATGGTTTTGGCCTACTCGGTTATGAATCCCTGATCGAACGGGATTATCCTGTGGTTATGGGCATTCTTGTTATTTCGGCGCTATTAACCTTAATAGGCAATATTTTATCGGATATTTGTGTCGCACTGGCCGACCCTCGAATTCGTTTTGGGGCTAGCAATGCATAGACAAATACGCTCCCCTTGGCAAAAATTCAAACAACTGAAGCGCGGCTATTTCTCCCTTCTCATTCTTACGGGCCTGATCGTTTTATCCTGCTTTGCGGAATTGATCTTTAACTCCAAAGCACTGCTCGTCAGCTATCAAGATGAACTGTATTGGCCAATATTCAGTGACTCCATCGAAGGCAAGCAATTTGGCTTAGACTACGAGTACGAAACAAATTACCGTCAGTTAAAAAAAACATGGCAGATGGATTCATCCAATCACAATAATTTTGTGATTTTACCTCTCGTTCCTTTCAATCCAACCGAAGTAGACCTATTGGATGGTTTATATCCGCCCCACGCTCCCAGTATCGAAAATCAACATTACCTAGGAACCGATACCATTGGTCGCGACGTACTTGTACGCTTGGTCTATGGCTTTCGTATAGCCATTTTTTTTGCGATTACCTTATTAATTGTTGAATATCTAGTTGGGGTTTTTATCGGTTGCTTTATGGGCTTCTTAGGCGGGGCTTTTGATCTATTCTTCCAGCGTATTATCGAAGTCTGGTCCAACATCCCGTTCCTTTATATTGTTATGATCATGAGTTCGCTGATCACTCCAGGATTCTGGTCCCTTGTTTTAATCATGGCACTATTTGGCTGGATGAGCATGACCTGGTACATGCGCAGTGCTAGCTATAAAGAAGCGAACCGAGATTATGTCCTAGCGGCAAAAATGATGGGGGCAAGTAATTTTCGTATAATTTATAAGCATATTATCCCTAATTCAATTTCTACTATCATCACCTTTATTCCTTTCTCAGTTGCTGGTGGAATCACGGCCTTGACGGCCCTCGATTTTTTAAGTTTTGGCCTTCCAGCCCCCGCACCAAGCTGGGGGGAGTTATTAAAACAAGGTGTCGATAATCTCGACTACCCTTGGATTATTAGCTCAGTGGTTATTTCTCTTTCTTTTGTATTAATGCTTGTCACCTTTATTGGTGAAGCTATACGGGAAATATTTGACCCTAAGCATAAGGTTTATTATGAATAATACTCACACGGGACAGAACATGATCGGACTAAGTTTATTCGAGCCAAGAAATGATTCTAAAGAATATGGGCAATTGGCATTCATGCTCATTTTTTTAATCATACTTATTACTCCATGTAGCAGCCAAGCGGCAAAGCTCCCTGAAGGATTAACCTGGTTAACGAATAATGCCAGCCCTGAGTGGAGCTCAGCGCAAGCGGAGAAAGGTGGCCTAGTTAGACTTAACATATCAAGCTTCCCTCCTACATTACGTACAGTAGGTCCAGACTCTAATAATTCTTTTCGCAGCTTCTTATTAGACAACCAATTACCACTGGTTGAAATGCACCCGAATAGCGGAGAGATTATTCCAGTCTTAGCCAGCCACTGGGCTTATGATGACGACCGAAAAACGGTTTATTACAAAATTAAGCCTCACGCTCGTTGGTCTGACGGAAAACCGATTACCGCCGATGATTTTATTTTCGCGCTAAAGTTCAATCGCTCCAAAAGTATTGTTGCTCCTTGGTATAATAAGCACTATAGCGAAGAGGTTGTCGATATCATTAAATACGACCCGCTAACCATTGCGGTTATTGGTGCCAGAGCAAAACCACAACAAGATCTTCATTACTATTATTCAATCCAACCACGAGCAAAACACTTTCACCAGTTAGATAAAAACTGGGTCAACCGCTATAACTGGAAAATTGAGCCGAATAGCGGTGCTTACCAAGTGGGTAAGATACGCAAAGGTAAAAGTATTGAATTCTTAAGAAAAACCAATTGGTGGGCGCAAGAGGATAGATATCTACGCCATCGATTTAATGCCGATCAAGTTCTGGTCAAGGTTGTTCGTGACCCCAATACCGCTTTTAAGTATTTTGAGCGTGGTGAACTCGATATATTTAACCTGACACTACCAAAACTGTGGCACGAGAAATCTAATAGCCCCATGTTCCAAAAAGGCTTTATCCATAAGCTCAGTTTTTACAATCAAACAGAGCAAAGCGCTTCAGGTTTATTTCTAAATCTTGAGAATAAAAAACTACAAGACATCAATGTCCGTAAAGCCATCGCTCACGGGCTTAATTTCAACAAAATCATTAAGCAGCTGCTGCGTAATGATTATCAAAGACTACCCAGCTTTCATACCGGTTATGGTGATTATTCTAATACCGATATTAAACCTCTCTCTTTTGATTTAACTAAGGTATCCGAACTTCTGAATAAATCGAACTGGAAAGAAAAAGATAGTCGAGGTATTCGAATAAAAGGCAAGCAACGTTTATCGTTCAACCTTAGTTACGGAAATAAGTTACATGAAGCTCAAATTATTGTGTTAGCAGAAGAAGCAAAAAAAGCAGGTATTGAATTAAAACCGCAGTATTTAGAATCGACTTCTTTTTATAAAAATGTCATTGAGAAAAAACATGATATCGCGTGGCTTGGCTGGAGTACGGGTTTCCGCCCGGCCTACTGGCAGCATTTTCACTCCGACAACGCTCACAAACCACAAACCAATAACATTACCAACTTTGCCAACAAAGAAATTGATGACTTAATTAATCAATATCGTCTATCAACGTATGAACAGGAACGCATACATTTAGCCCATACAATAGAGAAAAATATTGCGGACGAAAGCATTTTCATCCCTTCCACCATGGTTCCTTTCACTCGCGCAGGGTTCTGGCGTTGGCTAAAACTTCCCGATAGTATCGCAACCAAATCGAGTAAGAGTTTGTTTGATCCATTCAATCCCACGACCGGAGGTTTGTTTTGGATCGATGCTAAGGTAAAAATTGATAGCTTATCGGCTAAACGCAGCGGTAACGGATTTGAATCCAGCTCTGTGATAAATACGGACTATAAGAATTAACTCAATGAATGATGATATTACGACCTCTAATAATAAATCACATTCAAACTTCTTATTAGAAGTCATCGATCTGACCATCTCTGTAAAGCAAGGAGATCAATGGCATGACCTTGTTCACGAGATTAGTTTTCAGCTTTGTGCTGGACAAACATTAGGCATTGTTGGTGAATCAGGCTGCGGTAAAAGCTTAACCGTACAAGCCATCATGCGTCTCTTGCCGCAGCCTGACATGAAGATATGCAGTGGTCAGATTTTATTTAATGGCAAAGATTTATTAAAGCTCAGCCAGCGACAGCTAAATGAAATTCGTGGTAATAAAATCGCTATGATTTTTCAAGAACCAATGACTGCGTTGAACCCCGTTCGGACAATCGGTAGCCAAATACGAGAACAAATACAACTTCATCAAAACCAGTTAACGAGCAAAGAAACACATCGCCTCTGCTTGCAATTACTCATGGATGTCGGCTTAGATTTAGTCGAAAAAAGAGAAAAAAATTATCCGCACCAACTTTCTGGTGGTATGCGTCAACGAGTGATGATCGCGATGGCCCTTTCATGCAAGCCAGAATTAATCATTGCAGATGAACCGACAACAGCCCTGGATGTAAACATCCAAGCCCAAATATTAGCGCTATTACAATCATTACAAAAAAAATACCAGACAAGTTTATTATTCATAAGCCACGACTTGGCGGTCATCGCACAAATATGTGAACAGGCACTAGTGATGTATGGAGGAAGAATAATTGAACGCGCCAGTATCCAGCAATTATTTAACCAGCCTCAACACCCTTATAGCCAAGCCTTAATCCTTTGCAGCCCATCAAGAAACCACCCCTGTCGACAACCGTTACCCTGCATTCCTCAAGCACAATTTGAATATGAATCTGAGGAACAACAAATTGAGCGCTTTCAAGGGGTATTAGACGAATATCAACGTACTGAAAAAGATTTCTCGCTCATAGAGAGCAAAGCTCAAACAGAAACGGTTTTGCAGTTAAAAGATATCTTTAAAAGCTTTGAGCTCAATAGCTCTATCTTTAATTTCCGCAAGCACCCTTTTTATGCAGTGAAGAATGCAAGCTTAAAGCTACATAGAGGTAAAACTCTCGGTATCGTCGGCACTTCCGGTAGCGGCAAAACGACTTTGGCAAAAATGATAGCGGGATTCCTGACTCCCGATAGTGGCGACATCCTGTATCAAGGGAAACCACTGGATCGGAGTAACCGTCTAATACTCGCTAAAGAACTTCAATACATTTTTCAAGACCCGCAAGAATCATTAAACAGCCGGCATACGATTCAACAGCTCTTGATTGAGCCATTAATTATTCACGGCATAGGTACTGCAGCAGATCGCATCGATAAAGCGAAAGAGATGCTTGCTCTGGTTGGATTGCCAGACCATGTTTTATCACGCTACCCTCATGAATTTTCAGGAGGGCAGAAACAACGTATCGGTATTGCACGGGGTTTAATTTTACAGCCTAAGCTATTGATCTGCGATGAACCCGTGTCTGCCCTAGACGTTTCAGTTCAAGCTCAAATCCTGAATTTATTAGTCGATCTACAACAAAAGCTTAACTTAACCATGATATTCATTACCCACGACTTAGCCGTAGTGCGTCATATTGCCGATGACATTGCCGTTATGCATGATGGTGAAATTATCGAATACGGAGCGGCAGTAAGAATCTGTGATCAACCACAAGAGAATTATACGCAACAGTTAATTGCCTCAACCCCTACTTGGCCTATTTCGGATAACAGGTTAGCCTAGGGCATAATTAAAATTTTCAGATACATTAGAATAACAAGGAATAACTTATGGGCTTATTAGCCGGTAAAAAAGTATTGATTGTCGGAGTTGCTAGTAAACTTTCCATCGCATCCGGTATTGCGGAAGCCTTTTATCAGCAAGGCGCTGAATTAGCCTTTACTTACCAAGGTGAGAAGTTAAAAGGCCGCGTTGAAAAAATGGCTGCTCAATGGGGCTCCGACATTGTATTACCCTGCGATGTATCGAGTGATGAAGAAATTAATCAAGTCTTTGAACAGCTTGGGCAACAATGGGATGGTCTAGACATACTGGTTCATTCCGTCGGTTTTGCTCCTGGACATGAGCTCGATGGCGATTATCTCGCGGCAACCACTCGTGAAGGTTTTGCAATCGCCCATGATATTAGTGCTTACAGCTTTGTAGCGCTCGCCAAAGCTGCTCGCCCTATGCTGCAAGGAAGAAATGGTAGCTTATTAACCCTAACCTATCATGGTTCTCAACAGACCCTGCCTAACTATAATGTTATGGGTCTAGCCAAAGCGAGCCTAGAAGCCTCTGTGCGCTATTTAGCAGGTAGCCTTGGACCAGAAGGCATTCGTGTAAATGCAATCTCAGCAGGCCCAATTAGAACCCTTGCTGCATCCGGTATTAAGAACTTTCGCAAGATGCTAAAGCGCAATGCTGAGCGTTCTCCTTTAAAGCGAAACGTTACCATTGATGAAGTAGGAAATAGTGCGATGTTTTTATGCTCTGACCTAGCCTCAGGTATTACCGCCCAAACTGTTTATGTTGATGCCGGGTTTAATAGCTGCGCCATGAGTTTAGAAGAAATGGAAGATAACGTAGAAAGTTAGAATAAAACTAGACGTTATATTACAGACATAAAAAAAGGGGCTAAGCCCCTTTTTTTATGTCTCAAAATCTAGCCATCTAATACAAAGGTTTATTAAGAACCGCTGCGTTCGATTTCAGAGTTTGATTTAGCCCACTGACGGTAAACATAAAAGCTTTCATTCGCCTTTGCTTGGCTAATGCGTGCGTTATCTTCAGTTGCAGCTTCAACAGCAATCTGAACTACTGAGATCAAACGAGCAACGGCTTGACCTGATGCCGTTTTGACCGATGTAACTTCACCAGCATCTTTAGCCAAACCAAAGACCGCTTTATTTAACTCTGCTGGTGCATCACCGGCATTATCAAACGTTGCGTCCATCGCTTTTTGCCAAGTTACCGTAGATACTCCAGAAGTTAGCTCTGAAGTTAACGAAGCCGCTTTTTCCGCCGCTAACTCTGCAGCTTTATCATTGGTAAGTTGAGCTTCGATTACTGCTTTAACATCTGCTAATGCTTTAACCGTAGGCTCGACATGCTTACTTAAACCAATGACCACAACCTGATCAGCAGAAATTTCAATAACATCACTCAATTCACGATCAGCCAATACTTTCTCTTCAAAGGCCGCATTACGAATTTGAGCATTTAACGCAATACCAGCACCATTTGAACGACTGAATAAGACCGTTGATTGTAGCTTAAGACCCAACTCACTCATTTCAACTAAATCTGCGATAGATTCATTTTCAAAAGCGGCTGCGGCTAACATTTCTGTTTGCTCTGCAAATAATTCAGTCAACTGAGATGATTTAATCTCGGCAACGAATTCAATTTCCTTAGCTTCTTTAGTTGCGACTTCAGCTTTACGAATTCCTTCAAGCTTGATTACGTGATAGCCAAATTCAGTTTTAATCGCTTCTGAAACCTGACCTTCAGTCATTGCGAACAATGCATCGTCAAACTCAGTGACGAAACCACCACGAGTATTGAAGCCAAGGTCACCACCTACATTCTTTGAACCAATATCATCTGAGTGCTGCTTGGCTAAATCAGCAAAGTCTTCACCTGATTTCGCTTTTGCGGATAACTGCTGTGCTAATGCACTGGCTGCATCATCATTTCGATCATCATTGATTTCAATTAAGATGTGACTTGCTTTACGCTCTTCACTTTCATTGAGCTTAGATAAATATTCTTCATAAGCTTGGTCGATTTGCTCGTCATCAACTTGAATGTCAGCATCAAGATCTGATTTGTTTAATACGACGTAATCAACAGCAACTTGTTCATCGGTCATGTAACGCTGTTTATTAGACTCATAATAAGCTTGCGTATCTTCACTGCTAAGCTGAATATCTTTCTTTAAATCAGCAGTATTAAATACCACATATTCGTAGCTACGCTGTTCGTTTTGCAACGCTTGCTGACGCTCAATCTCAAATGGTAGAGCGGTATCACTTAAGCCTGTACCCAATTGAATCTGTGCAACTAAAGCCTGCTCTTCAAGAACGGCACGATAAGCTAACGGGCTTAAAGCACTGCGACGAAGAACCATTTTGAAACGTTCACTGGAGAACTTTCCATCCTGCTGAAATTCAGGCGCTGCTAAAATAGCTTTATCAATTGATTGTGTAGAAACATAGCCACCCAATTCACGTGCTTGAGTCACTGCAACTTTCTGATCAATTAATTGTTCAAGCGCTGATTGACGTAAAAAGCCGTCATTAAACAAACTTTCGTCGTAATTATCACCAAACTGTTGGCGGAAACGATTTTTTTGCATTTCGACCAAACGCAAAATTTCAACTTCTTCGATATCGGTGCCATTGACGGTAGCAGGAGCAGATTCACTACTTCCTAAGGCAACAATTGATTCAATACCAAATAACGCGAAGGTTACAATAATAAAACCAACAATAATTTTTGCGATAGTCCCTTGAGAATTATCGCGAATATTCTGCAACATGAGATCTCCAAATCTTTCTTTTCAGCAGCAAGCAAAAAAAAACGCATCCGTTGGATGCGTTTCATGACGGTATTAACTGAATTAGTTAACGGCGTCTTTAAGAGCTTTACCAGGCTTGAAGCTAGGTACTTTAGCCGCTTTAATTTGAATCGGCTCACCCGTTTGTGGGTTACGGCCAGTACGAGCAGCACGTTCTTTAACTAAGAAAGTACCAAAACCAACAAGAGCAACTTGATCGCCTTCTTTCAAAGCACCACCAATGCTTTCAATCATTGCGTCCAATGCACGGCCTGCAGCTGCTTTTGGAATGTCCGCTTGTGCAGCGATAGAATCTACTAATTCTGATTTGTTCACACTAAATCCCCTTTTTATTTATATGCGCTTAATAATTTTTTATATCTTTGCGAGCTGAGTCCGCAATGCAATCTTTATTGAGCAAAGATTTATACCAACCCAACTCTCACTCGTCAAGCAACCTTAGTGGGTGCTAGGACGACTTTTGCCATCTTTCTTGATTTGGGCCTCATCTTTGGTCACTATTTCACCAACTAAAGGCTCAGGCTTACTTTCTAAGGCCACATCCAAAACTTCGTCAATCCATTCAACAGGAATGATTTCTAAGTTCTCTTGAATGTTTTCAGGTATTTCACGCAAGTCTTTTTCATTCTCTTTAGGAATGATTACTGTGCGAATACCACCGCGATGGGCAGCCAATAACTTCTCTTTTAGACCGCCGATAGCTAGCACTTTACCTCGAAGAGTAATCTCCCCCGTCATCGCAACATCAGCCCGCACAGGAATTCCTGTCATAGACGAAACTAATGCCGTTGCCATACCAACACCTGCGCTCGGTCCATCTTTAGGTGTAGCGCCTTCAGGGACGTGTATATGAAGATCATGTTTTTCAATAAAGTCTTCCGCCACTCCAAGTCCTTGAGCACGGCTACGAACAACCGTTAAAGCCGCTTGAATGGATTCTTGCATAACATCGCCAAGAGAACCGGTCTTAGTGATTCGACCTTTACCCGATGTTACAGCGGACTCTAAGGTTAATAATTCACCACCAACTGACGTCCAAGCTAAACCTGTCACCTGACCTACTTGGTTTTCAATGCCGGCTAAACCAAAGCTGCATTTGTGAACACCTAAATATTCTTCTAACAATTCTTCGGTAATATCAATTTTACTCGCTTTATCCGCCAGCATATTTGCTTTTACAACACGACGGCAAAGTTTCGCCAGTTCACGCTCTAATGAACGAACACCCGCTTCACGAGTATAATAACGAATGACATCGCGAATTCGATCATCTGAAACTGTAATCTCTTCCGCTTTCAAGCCATTCACTTTTATCTGTTTAGGCAATAAATAACGAATAGCAATATTGAGTTTTTCGTCCTCTGTATAACCAGGGATGCGAATAACTTCCATTCGATCCAATAAAGGACCCGGAATATTCATGCTATTAGACGTACAAATAAACATGGTATCAGAAAGATCGTAGTCAACTTCTAGATAGTGATCATTGAAGCTGTCATTCTGCTCTGGATCCAATACTTCAAGCAAGGCAGACGCAGGGTCACCTCGCTGATCCATCCCCATCTTGTCGATTTCATCCAATAAGAACAGTGGGTTTTTAACCCCGACCTTCGAAATTTTCTGAATCAACTTACCCGGCATAGAACCAATATAGGTACGTCGGTGACCTCGAATTTCTGCTTCATCACGTACGCCACCCAAGGCCATACGGACAAACTTACGATTGGTAGCTCGAGCAATTGACTGACCTAGAGACGTTTTACCCACCCCTGGTGGCCCTACAAGGCACAAAATTGCCCCGCGAACTTTCTTGACCCGATTCTGCACCGCAAGATATTCAAGCACACGCTCTTTTACTTCTTCCAGCCCATAATGTTCGGCATCAAGAATTTCTTTAGCTTTCTTGAGATCATGGCTAACGCGGCTGCGCTTTTTCCAAGGGATACCAATCATCCAATCGATATAACCGCGCACAACAGAAGCTTCTGCCGACATCGGTGACATCATCTTTAATTTTTTCAATTCAGCTTCAGTTTTGTCCTGAGCTTCTTTGGTCATGCCAGAATCAGTGATTTTCTGCTGCAGCTCTTCCATTTCATTAGGGGCATCTTCCATATCCCCTAACTCTTTCTGAATGGCCTTCATTTGCTCATTCAGATAGTACTCACGCTGACTCTTTTCCATTTGCTTCTTAACGCGACCACGGATACGTTTCTCAACCTTAAATAGGTCAATTTCCGACTCCATAACCCCCATCAAATGCTCAATACGCTCACGAATATTAATCATTTCTAGCACGGACTGCTTTTCATCCAGCTTTAAGGAGATATGAGCCGCAATGGTATCCGCTAAACGGCAAGCGTCTTCAATACCTGAAATGGTGGATAGAACTTCACTCGGTACTTTTTTAGACAGCTGAACATATTGCTCAAAATGACCTGTCAAAGATCGGACCAATACCTCGTTCTCACGCTCAGATAAATCTGGATCGACCAGACTTTCTGCATGACAACGAAACAATACGTCTTCATCAATCAGTTCAACCAACTTGGCTCTATAATCCCCTTCTACCAATACTTTGACAGTACCATCGGGTAATTTTAATAACTGAAGAATATTGGCGACCGTACCGACCTGATTCAGGTCGTCCGCGTCCGGGTTATCATGGCTAGCATCTTTCTGCGCAACCAACATAACACGCTTATCTTGGGCCATCGCTTCTTCTAAAGCAGCAATGGATTTAGCTCTCCCCACGAACAAAGGGATCACCATACTTGGAAATACGACGACGTCACGCAAAGGCAACAACGGCAGGTAATCTTGACTCATAACAAACCTTAATTCTCTATTGGAACTGCCACATTTAATTCAGATTACTTCTAGAGTTGCGGCCATCAGGAAAAAATACAAGGACTAATTATGAAAAGACCAAAAAAAGACGAAAAAAAAGGGCCAAATGGCCCTTTCTTCAGTAAAACGTGCGATATCAGCTTAAAAGTTAAGCATCATCCGGAGCGACTTTACCCACATCGTTTGACTCATAAATGAACAAGGGTTCAGACTCCCCATTGATCACGCCTTCGTCAATAACGACTTTCGTTACATTCTCTTCAGATGGAATCTTATACATACTGTTTAATAAGATACCTTCAAGAATCGATCGCAGACCACGAGCACCAATTTTGCGCTCCATTGCCTTATTAGCAACCGCTTTTAAAGCTGATTCACGGAACTCTAATTCGGCATCTTCCATATCAAACAATTTTTGATATTGCTTAACCAAAGAGTTTTTAGGCTCAGTCAAAATCTGAATCAGAGCCGCTTCATCCAACTCATCGAGCGTAGCAACAACCGGAAGTCGTCCAATAAACTCTGGGATTAGGCCATATTTAACCAAATCACCAGGCTCAACTGTACGCAGAACTTCACCAACCGCCTTCTCGTCTTCTTTACCTTTAACGGTAGCCGAGAAACCAATACTGCTCTTCTCTGAACGATCTCGAATCAATTGATCTAAACCCGCAAATGCACCACCACAAATAAACAACATATTTGAAGTGTCGACTTGCAAGAATTCTTGCTGCGGATGCTTACGCCCACCTTGCGGAGGAACTGAAGCAACTGTACCTTCAATCAACTTCAACAAGGCTTGCTGCACACCTTCACCGGATACATCACGAGTAATCGATGGATTATCAGATTTGCGAGAAATCTTATCAATCTCATCAATATACACGATGCCGCGTTGAGCCTTATCTACATCATAATCACATTTCTGTAATAGTTTCTGAATGATATTCTCAACATCTTCACCCACATAACCCGCTTCCGTTAAGGTCGTCGCGTCAGCAATAGTGAAAGGCACATTCAATAAACGAGCAAGCGTTTCTGCTAAAAGTGTTTTACCACTCCCCGTAGGGCCAATTAATAAGATGTTACTCTTGGAAAGCTCAACATCACCCTTACGTTCACCAAACTGTAAACGCTTATAGTGATTGTAAACGGCCACCGATAAAACAACTTTTGCTTTATCTTGGCCGATTACATACTCATCCAAGGTGGATTTAACTTCTTTAGGCGTTGGCAAGCTATCTGAAGCGCCTTTATTTTCAGCTTCTTGTACTTCTTCGCGAATAATGTCGTTGCATAGATCAACACACTCATCACAGATAAATACAGAAGGACCCGCAATCAGCTTACGCACTTCATGCTGGCTTTTGCCACAAAAGGAGCAGTACAGCAATTTGCCGTTATCTTCGCCTTTGCCTTTAGTGTCGTCGGTCATGCGACTGCCTCATTAACTATCATTTGATATCGCTCGCCTAACTAGCGCTACGATTCTCTAATACTTTGTCGATCAAACCGTACTTAAGCGCTTCTTCAGCACTCATAAAGTTATCACGCTCTGTATCTTCAGCAAGCTGCTCGTAAGTTTGACCAGAATGTTTGGCCATAATTCGATTCAGACGCTCTTTTGTTTCTTGAATATTGTTCGCTTGAATCTGTATATCTGTTGCCTGCCCCTGAGCACCGCCACTTGGCTGGTGAATCATCACGCGCGAATTCGGCAAGCAGAAACGCTTACCTTCAGCGCCAGCATTCAACAAAAATGCACCCATGCTGCACGCCTGGCCAATACACATAGTACTAACATTTGGCTTAATGAACTGCATGGTATCGTAAATCGACATACCCGCAGTGACCGAGCCACCTGGGGAGTTGATGTACAAATGAATATCTTTATCTGGGTTTTCAGATTCCAAAAACAACATCTGAGCCACAACCAGATTAGCCATATGGTCTTCTACTTGACCGACTAGAAAAATCACACGCTCTTTCAGTAATCGTGAATAGATATCGTATGAACGCTCACCACGAGCGGTCTGCTCAACTACCATAGGTACTAATGCACCCATGATGTCCTTACCATTATCAGAATCAAACATCGATTCAAGCACTCCCTGACTCATTATTATCAGCAAAAAACAGCTACCCGAAAGAGTAACTGTTTTTAGTTTAGTCGGTGTTCTGAGTTATGTCAGTCACTCGAAGGACGTATTATTGAGGTGCGTTAGCAGCCTTAATAACTTCTTCGTAGGCAGCTTCAGTCTCAGTCACTTTTGCACTTTCTAAAATCTTTTCAACAACCTGCTCTTCAAGGGCTAAAGCTTCAACTTGAGACTTTTGCTCTGGAGTATTCTTATAGTACTCACGAACTTGCTCAGGCTCTTGGTAAGTAGAAGCAACCTCTTCAATCAAAGCATCTACTTTCTCTTCAGAAGCTGTCAATTTGAAAGAGTCGATTGCAGCATTCATCAACAGACCAACACGTACGCGACGGTCAGCTTGCTCTTTAAACAACTCAGCAGGCAACATGCTTGCATCAATGCCCTGGCCACCACCAAACTGCTGGATAGCTTGCTGACGAAGGCGATCGATTTCTTGATCAGCCAATGCTGCAGGTACATCGATCTGGTTAGCCGCAACTAAGCCTTCGATTACTTGGTTTTTAACGTCATTGCGAACAGCACGCTCTAATTCACGATCCATATTGGCGCGAATATCTACTTTGAAGCTTGCTAGATCTTTAGATTCAACACCAAAGCCTTTGAAGAACTCTTCGTTCAATTCAGCAAGCTCTGGTTTCTTAACTTCTTTAACAGCAACTTTAAATTCTACTGCCTTACCTTGAAGATCTTCTTTGTGGTAATCAGCAGGGAAAGAGAGTGTCAATGTCTTCTCATCACCAGCCTTAAGACCTTCGATGCCAGCTTCAAACCCTGGGATCATAGAGTTAGAACCTAAAGTTAGGTTATAAGCTTCTGCCTTACCACCTTCAAATACTTCACCATCGATGAAGCCTTCAAAATCTACAACCGCTTGGTCGCCATCAGCCGCAGCATCTTCAGAAACGTTCCACTGAGCTTGTTGCTTCTGCAATGTTTCAACCATTGTTTCAACATCAGCATCCGTTACAGCAGACTTCTTCTTGTTTACTTCGATGCTTGCTAGATCAGCCAAAGTAATCTCTGGATAAACTTCAAAAGTAGCAACGAATTCTAAATCTTTACCTGATTCGTTAACTGTCGCTTCAAAGTTAGTCGGCATACCAGCCATTTTCAGGCCTTCTTTTGAAATAGCCTCAAAGAAAGAGCGCTGCATAACTTGCTGCACAGCTTCTTGACGCGCTGGCTTACCAAACATTTTCTGTGCAACATTTGGTGGGATTTTGCCCTGACGGAAACCATCAATCTTACGGCCTCTAACCATACTTTTAAGAGCGACAACAACCTGACCATCAACGTCAGCGGCTGGAACGCCAATTGTCATTTTACGCTCTAGGCCTTGAGTAGTTTCGATAGAAGTTTGCATGTTTTAATCTCAGTTAAATTAACGTTTTGTCCGGCGATGCAGGTAGCCATATATAAATTCGAAATAGGCTTTCATTGCACCTGACATCATAAAAGTCGCGCATTATATCCCATGCTTAGTCTTAGAACCATAGCCATAGAGCTAGGATTTGACTGCATAAAAAATATTAAGTAATT
>ENA-ORXI01001164-ORXI01001164.1-sediment-metagenome-genome-assembly--contig:-NODE-1164-length-20895-cov-10.776107_pt1 | contig 20895 bp, 16 predicted proteins | sample MGYA00237861_ERZ511468 | MGnify/ENA primary metagenome ERZ511468 (study PRJEB26299, sample SAMN06266213) | sediment metagenome | isolation source: Hudson Canyon methane seep mesocosm | place...
TCCAGGGATATACCTTGATACTCCCCCTCTTCATTTTGATACTCTACTGGTGCCCAGTCTGGATCCAGAGCTACTCTAAGAACAGGGTGTTCAGCTAGCCAGGCCCGTTCTTTTTTAGTGAGTCCAAGCTCTTTTTTATATGAATTAAAGTAAAACTGATTATCAATAGTAATTGATTCCGCCCAGCCCATTTGAGCATAAGTTTCGACTATTTTTTGATAACGGGAAAGTTCATAACTACCCAACTCAACAAAATTGGGCACAATCATTTTTACGGTTTCTTGTGCCTCAAACTCTAAGTGTGCCTGAGTGAATTTCTGACTATTATATTTTTCTAGAATTAGACTAACAATTTCATCTGGATGCTCCAATGCATAGCGCCAACCTTTCAATGTGGCTCTTCGAATTCCTTCAGCTCTATGTGGGTGATATTTTAATTCCTGTTCTGTGGTAAAAAGATTATCCCCATAAAAATCGATACCAAAATCACGAGGGTCGATAATATTCACGGCAATATTTTTCTGTTTAAACCAGAATGGCTGATCAGTACTATAGCCAGCATAAGCATCTAGCTTACCCTCAATCAAATCCTGATGACGAAAAGACATTTCTACTGAAATTAGATTTTCTATTCCTCCTAAAGTATTGAGCAACATCGCATCAAGTGCTGCATACCGATGTCCTTTAACATCTACTGTTACTCGCTTATCAACTAAGTCATATGGCGTACGAATACCTGACTCTTTTAGGGTAATATAAATTAAAGGGGAATGCTGAAAAATTTGAGCCAACAAAACAACTGGCTGACCTCGCATTCTTGGTAATATAAGACCTGCATCAGCTACACCATATTGAGCCAGACCTTCCAGAACATCGTCAATATGACTGGTAGAGGGATTTCGTTCTCTAAGCTCGACATCCAGACCCTCTTCGGCATAGAAGCCTTTTTCTTTAGCTGCGTAGTAGCCAGCAAACTGGAACTGATTAAACCATTTAAGCTGAATGGTGACTTTTTCCTGAGCATTAACAGGCAAACAAAAAATCAATAAAAATATAATTAAACAACGAGGGACAGCAGTATCCCTTGATTTTTTGAAGCTGAAATTTTGTCTAAAAAAATTATTAATATTCATCCCCTAAGTTTAGGGTAAAAAAGAATATTTTTTCAACAAAACCATATAAATTTTAAGATTACCCAATCGCTACGTTTACCTCTAACTGTATTATTGTTACTAAGTAATAAAATTTAAAGAAGGCATATTTGGTGCGCAGGCTTTAGCCTGCGCCTAAATCGTGCGAGGCTAAAGAGACTGTGAAAGTATTCGAGAAAACCACTAAAAACAACCAAAAATTAGCTGTAAGTTATTGATTATTCGTTGCCGAAATGCAGTTTTTTGCCTAATTTCGGAATACTTTCACAGTCTCTAAAGCCTCACTTCCTTTTTGTAAATTATTTAGAGGATTTTTAACCTAATTACAACTCAGAGAGTAGTTAGTTCATAACCATATATAAAAATGGCAATTAGTCATTAATTTTTCTTCAACCTATATTTATAAGCTAAATGTATTCACAAAGGCCTTATCTATTAAGAAATCAACTTCAATCCCGGTGGCAAGGCTTCTCCAAAGATCTGTTTTTCTTCCGTTTCATTTAATTCTTTATAAGCCTCAACCATTTCTATCCAGGCTACAGGTGCTTTACTCAACTTTAATTGTTCTATGATTTCCAACCTCACAGACTCATCAAGGTCCCTTGCCCTATCGCCGCTCATTCTTGCTATTAATGTTGCAGCAAAACCAGCTTGAGGTACTTTTTTCCAATCCACTTTCAATATTTGCTGTAACCAGACCGTCACTGTCTCCGCTGGAATAACATTATGACTACTGCCATGAAAAGGAACCCTTGAGGCAATACGCCCTACCGCCCACCAGGTCTGGTTAGGTTCACTGGATTTTTGTAATCGTTTTAATAGCCACTCACAAACCGTTATTTTTTTATCGACTGGTAAGCGCTCTAATACGCCAGCCAAACGAACCATATCGTCATAGCCTCGTGCCTTAATTTGTTTGGCAACACCGGCCTGTCTTGCTGCAGCAGGATTTAAAAATTTAGATATATCTTTAAAAATTTGCTGTTGCGCCTCTGTATTTAAACCACCAGCAATACGTCGCCACAAGGTCCACCATTCTGTCCAATTTTGTCTCTCATTAACAAACTGAATGGTTTGACTATAGGTTTTCCATAACTGTTCTACTCGCCAGTCATCCAATGGATAACCAAAACCCGGGCGCAAACAGAAACCCGCCAGAGTCAACCAGACACGTTCATGGTTTTCAGATCGACGCCTGGATTTCATGCCTTCTAGCAAGGCTGCGAATAAGGCTCTAAGTAGTGGAGTTTCCCAGTCTGCTCTTGATATGCCTAAAACTTTCTCCAAATCCGCGCGTAAACTTTTTACCGCTTTTGGGTCCACTTTTTTTGACTTTGAACCAAAAACAGCCTGTATTTTTTCTACCGCCTGATTAAAATTGACAGGTAACTCTGTTGCCATTTTTGAATTGGCAGAGCCTTTTTTTCTAATTTGAAATTCAACATCAAAACGCTGACTGGTGTCTGCAATTGAAACACATTGAATCTTTAAGGTACCCACTTCTGTTTGAGTAACAGCCAGTTGTACTTTTATTTCACCCTTATCTTCACCTTCAAAAGCAACGGCTAAAGGCGGTAAGGAATTAAAGCGATCATCTGTTATTTCTACCAGTTCACCTGGTTGAAATTTTGTATCACCTGTTGTAGAAGCTAAGTGGAATCGAACGGGCTGACCTATCCTTAAGGCAAATTGCTGCTCTTTAAGCATCACCTCAATCCCTTCTTCACTCCCTCTAGGCAGCAAACAGATGCCTTTTTGTTGATCTGCCTTATTTTCTGTATCAACTAATAAAAAATAACTCCGTGCCGAACCCCCACCAATTTTTATTTTTTTGTCTCGACGTGCAATAGCATAACTGACAGCACCAAAGGCAACAGATAATTCCGGGTGTTGATTTTCTAACAACACGGGCTGCTGATCACTCCAGGAGTTAATTAAATCTATGGTTCTCTGAGTAATCGGTTGACTACGGAATACACCGCCGTTTAACAAAATTGCATCAGGCACTTTGCCTTTATGCCCTAATGCTTCTGCTGCTGCATCACTGTGTATATTTAAAAAAGCAGCGATATGTTTACTAATTGCCGGTTCTGCCGCATAGGGCAAACCAAATTCAACCACTCCACTACGTTTTCTATCGGGTAAGTCATCTAAACCAGATAAGGGGAAAAAACCATCCAGTGCTAATTGCCTAACTTCATCTTTTGTTAATTGAGCTGATCTAGATCCACCAATTAATTTAGAACCACCCCCTAATAAAGTGACATTCACCTGTTCTGGTGCATCTTCTGCCAATAGGTTTTCTTTAGCAATTCTACATTGTTCTAAAAGTTGAGATAAATCGGCAGCTGATAATTTTTTTTCACCTTTTGTGATTCTATTTTCAGCTAAATGCGCTAAAGCCAGATCAATATTATCACCCCCCAACATAAGGTGATCACCCACGCCGATACGTGTCAATTTTGGTTCAGTTTCCCCTTCTTCAACTTTTATTAAAGTAAGGTCCGTAGTTCCCCCGCCGACATCACAAACCAATAACAAATGGACATTTTCTAAAGCTTGTTTGATATTGCCAGTATGCCGACGTAACCAGTCATAACAAACAGCTTGAGGTTCTTCTAATAAGCGGATATCACGTAAACCAGCAATTTTTGCAGCTTCTAGTGTTAAAGACCGTGCTGCTTCATCAAATGAAGCAGGTACTGTAATAACAATGGTTTGTTTTTCCAGCGGTGCATCAGGAAATTTATGCGCCCAAACTGTACGCACATGGGCTAGATAACTGGCGCTGGCATCTAAAGGAGATACTTTTTGAATTTCATCTGCACTGCCCCAGGGCAAAATTTCAGCAGTATGGTCAACCGAGGGGTGAGATAACCAACTCTTTGCGCTGGTAACAAAACGACCTTGAGTTTTGGCGCCTAGTAAACGAGCTGCTTCACCAATAACAGCTGTATCTCCAACTGGAGAAAAACCAATATCAGCTTCAGATAGTTCGCCTTCGGCGGGATGGTACCTTACTGAGGGTAATAAAGAACGGGAAGACACCTCACCTGGTGCAATCAACTGTTCAATATCAAAAATTTTTATTGCTTGATTGCTGCTTGCTTTATCAGCTTCTGTATAGGCAACAACCGTATGTGTTGTCCCTAAATCAATACCCACTAGATATTTATTATTCAAAAAACTTTCCTCGTTCTTATGCCCTTAAGGAACCTCTGATCAAGTCCAATTGTTTTTAGCTTGCTAAAACTGCCGATATTTTCCACGAAGATCGGCGCAATAGAATGACTATTACTGCTCACTTCGTGAAAAATAGCGACAGTTTTTCTGCGCTAAACTCTAACCAACTTAATCAGAGACTCCTTAATAGGAACAAGAAACCAACCAAAAATTTAAACAGATATTATACGTCACCTGAACAGGATTTCAGGTTTCTATCTATAAAAACAATGAGAATTGTCTTTTGAAATGATGATGCCGGAATGTAGGGCGGACTTAAGTCCGCTCTACAAAATACAGTCGCCAACAATTTAAATCACGTAGAGACGTTGCATGCAACGTCTCTACAATTCAATTATTAGTTAAAGCACTAATACATTGCTAGCTTAAACTTACTCGATACAGAATATAAAAACTAATTAACTTTCCCAGGCATTGTTTTTATCAATCCAGCGCAAGCTTATGCAATACCATAAAACCATCGGCACCATCATTGGTAACCAACTCCAGTCATCAATAAGAAAGACTTGTTTAATCCACTCCTGATCTGTAATAAACAGACTCCAGGGAAAGCAATACACAGTAAAGACAACACAGCTCCAAATCAGTATTAAAGCCCCTTTTCTAGTGTTAATACTTGAGAATGCCAAAAAAACCCATAGCGGCATATTATCTTTCTTTTCCATTTTTTGCCCTGATTAATAATTATCTTAGAATGAGAATAGCATCTGCACAGATGCTCTAACTATTTATTCTTCTCCTGCTCTTACATCAAACTCAATTTTCCAGCGATGCTCATCCTGCTGAGAAACTGCATGTAATTCTAGTGTGCCAACTTCAGTGACAGCCGCTGTTAAATGCACGGGGACAACTTCACCTGCTCTGCGACCCTCTTCTGGTAGGGTGATTTCAATCTCATCCAGTTCTTGCAATTCGTCATCTGTCCAGTAATCAAGGCGCATACCAACCGCATCTTCTCTACGCGTATTAGAAGCAAAAAACCTAAAACGAACGGGTTCACCAATCACCAGGCCAAATTCATCATCGGGTAATGCTGCTTCAGTACCTTCCTCCATACCAAAAGGAGCAATACATAAGGCTTCAACTTCTGGTGGCATACCAGGAACTGCAGGCATTGCACTCTCTACACCAACATAATAAGACGCCGCTGTTCCACCTTTAATACGCACGCCTTTTCCTTGACGCACCATACCATAATAAGCGGCACCTTTGGCTACTGCCAGATCAAGATCAGCACCTTCCAACAACCTGGCTTCTGGCGCTTGTTCTGATACCAGCCAGGAATTCAAAACTTTCAATAATCTGTCTGCCAATACCCCAGACTTTAACACACCCCCATTGAGCAACACAGCGGTAGGATGAAGGAAACTGGCATTTTCTGGCAAATCAACATGCTCTAAATCTTCTATTGCTGATTGTTGTTTAGCTAAAAAGCCGGCTAAATGACGGGTAATACCTGCATCTTGCGCATAAGGTAAACCTTTGGTTCTCAATCCAGAACGCGGTCTTGACACCGGACGTTCACTGGCTGCAACTTCAGGTAAAAAACCTTCCACTAACACTTGATTAACTTCGTCTCGTGTTAACTCTGTGCGTAGAGAGCCACCAATCAGCGATGATCCCCGACTCGGTACAACCAAGACAACATTATCTGCTTCCGAATCGTTAAAAATCTTTTCTTTTGCATCTCGACAAGCATGCGTTAAGGCTTGTATTTGCCATGCTTCAAGGCGGTTTCCGCTTTCTTTTTCCATTTTGGATTTAATGGTATAGGCTAAAGCCAAATCCATATTATCACCACCTAACAGAATATGATCACCAACAGCAACACGCGTCAATTCCAGATTACCTTCTTGCTCAGTCACTGCAATCAATGATAAATCAGTCGTACCACCACCTACATCAATGACTAAAATAACATCCCCGACAGTCACATGATTACGCCAATCACCAAAACTGTTATTAATCCAGCTATAAAGTGCTGACTGCGGTTCTTCTAATAATAATGCCTGATTAAGTCCAATTGACTTTGCTGCCTCTGCTGTTAACTCTCTGGCAGCGGGATCAAATGAAGCAGGCACAGTAATAATCAAATCTTGTTGATCTAATGGTGCATTTGGATGCAAATTCTCCCAGGCATCCTTCATGTGTTGCAAATAAGCCTTTGTTGCCTGAAAAGGAGACACTCTATCGACTTCTTCTGGTGCTTCTGAAGGCAAAATAGGTTCTTTACAATCCACGCCAGCATGACATAACCAACTCTTGGCACTAGATACCAGACGAATGGGGGTTTTACTGCCTAAATTACGCGCAATATCTCCAACTAAATGATCAGGTGATGCAGTCCAGGGCAATGTTGTTGAACCTTCTGCAATTTCTGCCTCATGTGCTAAATATAAAAATGACGGTAACTGTTTTTTATCCTCAACCACCCCGGGTGAAGTTAATTGAGAAATTTCCATCACTTCCTGAGTGATTTCATCCTCATCTTTAGTCAAATCAGCATATGACAAGACACAATGCGTGGTGCCTAAGTCAATACCCACAGAATATCGTTTACCTTGTTCTTCACCAGGCTGGTTTTCTATTTCAGTCGAATGTTCATATTGCTCATTTACATTCTCAGAATCATTAGAATGCTGCTGCTCATCATTACCCTGAGCATTATCCTGCTGATCTGAGTTTTCATCATTTTGATTCACATGTCCAAACAGACCATTCATAGCTCAACCTCTGCTGCTGCAACAATTTTAGCATCATGCCCTGCTGTCAATTTTGGTAAACGAATGCTTGTTACCTGCCAGCCTTTATGAATCAGAGTTCCCGTAAAAGGTGCTTTACCAACAATATTGCCCGTTAAACGGACTTCTGAAGCATTAAAACCTTCAGCCAAGGTTACTTTACTGCCTTCCTGATCTGTTCTCACTGTCTCAAGAGTAAAGTATTCGTTAATAGCTTTATTACAACCTTCATGAACAACTCGAGCTGCCACACCAATATCGGCATCACTATAAACAGCCACATCTTCTTTAATAAAATCAATAAAACGTGCTTCTTTTTGAAGTAATCCTAATAATTGTAGAGCGGCATCAGGTGTTGATTCTTTTAATACGATAGGTTCTGGTGCTGGCGCCTGAACGATTTTTTCTACTTCAACAATTTTCTCTACAATTTTAATTTCGGGCTCAGAAGCCACTTCAACTGTTTGAACCACCTCAACAGGCGCTTGTTTTGCTCTTCTAGCCATGCCGATCACCATTGATAACAACACAATGATTAATAAAAGTGCTAAAACCAGCACGGCTGCAATTAAGTAGACATGCCATAAATCTAGTGTTGTTGGCATAAGGGATAAATCAATTGTATAGGTATTATTCATAATTTTTAATATCTTTAAACAAAGTGCTTTATGCACTTTTAGGTGTTACGTAAATTTATTTTTGTTAAAAAAACTAGCAAGGTAAAAGTCTATGTTCAGTTAGCTATTCTATGTGCTATGTACGAACAGACCAGTAATCAGGTTTTCTACTATGATGCATTACAGCAACAATATAAATGTTGTCATTATATTCTCTATAAATGACAGAAAAAGGAAATCTAGCAAGTAGGTATCGTCGAAATCCTTTTTGGAAAAATGGCCAGGTTTGAGGAAATGAAATAATAGCTTGATAGGCCATCTCAAGCTCATCTAAAAAATCATCACCCAAACCTTCTGTCTGCTGTTGATACCAAGTATATGAGGCTTTTATTTCAGAAGCCACCTGAGGATGAAACCTTAACATTATATTAGCTGAGGACTTCTTTCTTTATATCATCCCAGGAAACTGCCTCGACTTTCCCGGAAACCAGCTCTTGATATCTTTTTTCTGCTACTTCAGCCCAAGCATCTTCGGCATTGTTCTCTTGTTGAGTTTCAAGTGATGAAATCAAACAATGAGCAAGCAAAGCTCTTTCTTGAGGGTTTAAATCCTTAGCACTTTCTATCACTTGATTAAAGGTCATAACTCATTTCCTTACTAACTTGTACCTTGAAAAATTATCGACTTCCTGATCTATTAGCAGCTTCAGCAAACATCAATTGCTTTAAAACACGACGGGTAATATCAATACGCATCTTCTTTAAATGACGATCAGCAATAACACTTGGCACTTTGGCTTCTAGGTAAACTGTACGCATATTTGATAGCACTTCTTCACATTGTTTCATAATGGCATCGGTCGCGTTACGTGAATCAATTTTCAGATAACCTTTTTTCTGCATCTCATCCATCACACATTTTTTATATTTAAACTGAGATGCCTGAATACTCTTAATTATTTCTTCTGTTAATGATGTCGCACTCCACTCATTTTTCGCATCCTTTTTTGCTTCATCAGCGAAAGAAAGGTGTGAACCCATGAGTAGAACTAAAAATAAAAGGTGTTTCATAATGCTTTCCAAAAAGATTTTGATTAATAATGTAATTTTACGCGAACTAAAACGTGATTTCTTAGAATATGGGGCGGCTTCTATACCTTTTCAACTGATATTTTATTTTTAACAACAATAAGCATAGATAAACTCCTAGCTAACATAAAAAGACTCATCGCCAACCATAAGCCCATATTCCCTAAACTTTGGGAATGATACCAAACGGGTAAAAAAACACAAAACAAGCAGAATAACATGGTATTACGCATCTGTTTTGTTAACATTGCACCAATAAATACCCCATCCATTAGGTAACAAACAAACGAAACCAGGGGCATAATGATTAACCAGGGGAGATAGCTGTATGCCATCGCCCTAATACTTTCTAAACTGGTTAATAAATCAATAATGTCTCGGCCAAAATAAAAATAAACGGCCGAAAACAATATGGCGATAATAAATGACCATAAACCAGCCGTTAAAATAGCCTGCCTAAGCATCAATTTATTCTTTGCACCAACAGCTTTTCCCACCAATGCTTCTGCTGCATGTGCAAAGCCGTCTAAAGCATAAGCCATAAAGGTCTGAAAATTCATTAAAATGGTATTTGCAGCCAATACTACTGCTCCCATTTTTGCAGCTTGTGCAGTAAAAAAAGCAAAGGCAAAAATTAAACACCAGGTGCGTACAAATATATGGCTATTAATCAGCAACATGGCTTTAAACTTCCCCAGATTAACGAGTGAACTCCAATGCCAAAATTGCTTATTTTTATTTGCGCGTCTAAGTGCAATGAGCAGGCCAACAGCTAGCCCAATATATTCTGCAATAACGGTGGCTAAAGCCACACCCTCCACTTGCATTTTTAAATGATAAACAAACCACAGATCCAGACAAATATTAATAATATTGCTGATTAATACAACCAACAGCGGCACTTTGACATTTTGTTGGCCTAAAAACCAGCCCATCAGTACATATGAACTGAGTGTCGCGGGCGCGCTCAAAACTCTGGTCTCAAAATATTGCATTGCATATTGTTCAACAATACGACTACTTTGCATCAAGCTAAAACTTATATCTGCTATCTCTCTGTGTAAGAGCAATAACAAACAGGAAATAAATAGAGCCAATATCCCAGCTCTGAATAACACGGCATTAATTTCGCCTCGATCATCTTCTCCATAAGCTTGCGCAGTTAACCCCGTCGTTCCCATCCTTAAAAACCCAAAGCCCCAAAAAATAAAGCTAAAAATAACACCCCCTAAGGCAACTGCAGCCAAAAACTGTTCTGAGTCAAGGTGGCCTAACACTGCCGTATCAACCAACCCTAGTAATGGCGTGGAAATATTGCTTAAGATCATAGGCAGAGCCAAACTTAAAACCAGACGGTGATCAAATTGTTTATTTTTCAAGACAAGTCTTTGCTTATAAGGGAAAATAGGTCCAGTTTAAAATATTCCAGCAGATTTATGTATAAAAATGATGGCTTACTTGTCCACCAAACCCAAGACCAAGTAGGCACAATTGAAGTTATTGATTTAGAAGGAGTGAGAGCCTTGCATTTTGGCTCTCATTCAAGACAAAGTACCATGCTTTTAGCTGATCCGAACCAGTTAAATTCTCTCTACGCCCAGGCAATGATGGGCTTACTGCTGTTTAATGATTCACCTAAAGACATTTTAATGATCGGTTTAGGCGGCGGTACGATTACCAAGTATTTATTACATCAGTTTAATGAATGTAAAATAAAAGTCATTGAATATCGTAGCAGCGTTTTAAAAGTGGCACGCAGTCACTTTGAGCTCCCATTCGACCCCCGATTAAAAGTAAAAATAGGCTGTGGAGGGGAATATATTTCCTCCCAAAGTAAGCTGAATGAAGAAAAACATGACCTTATAGTGATAGATGCCTACGATCATCAAGGTATGGCTCTTGAAGTGAGTAGTGAAAATTTTTTTGATGGCTGTAGAACCCTTTTAAAAAATGATGGTCTATTAGCCATTAACTTATGGGGAACTAACAAAGAGTTGTTCCAGGAAGTCACCTGGAATATGGGACGTGTATTTGAATGGCGTATCCTGTTTTTGCCCGTACGTAAACGTGGCAATATTATTGGTTTTGCTTTTAGAGAAAATGCCCCCAAATATTCCATGAAAGAACTAAGAGCAAAAGCTAACCAATTGGAACAACAATATCACCTTGAATTCCCTAAATTTGTAAAAGAATTTAAACGAAACAATAACACTGTATTAAACAACGTAATTAAACCATGACCCAAACAGCACCCAACATTTTCGGCTATAAAAAATTCTGGGCACAACGCTTTGGCGTAGCACATGAACTCCCCATGAGCATGGATGAAATGGATCAACTAGGCTGGGATTCTTGTGATGTTATTTTAGTTACAGGTGACGCTTATGTCGATCACCCTAGCTTTGGCATGGCAGTTATTGGCCGTACTCTTGAAGCGCAGGGCTTTCGAGTTGGGATTATCTCTCAACCTGACTGGAAAAGTGCTGACGACTTTAAAAAACTAGGTCGCCCTAATCTTTTTTTTGGAGTCACCGGCGGCAACATGGATTCCATGGTCAACCGTTATACCTCGGATAAAAAAATACGTTCTAACGATGCTTATACAGCAGATGGCGCAGGGGGGAAACGCCCTGACCGTGCGGTTAATGTATATTCTCACCGCTGTCGCGAAGCTTATAAAAACGTACCGTTGATTATTGGTGGCATCGAAGCCAGTTTACGCCGTATCGCCCATTATGATTACTGGTCAGATAAAGTAAGAAAATCCGTATTGATGGATTCCAAAGCTGATTTATTGGTTTATGGCAACGCTGAAAGACAAATTGTTGAAATTGCCCACCGCCTGGCTAATGGCGAAGCCGTCACTGATTTAAAAGGGATTCGTGGCACGGTTCATTATGTTAAACAAATCCCTGGGGACTGGACTGAAAAAGATTCCACTTCTGTAGACAAACCAGGCGTTATAAATCCACCAACTAATCCGTATCAGGAAGAACCTGATTGTGATAAAAAACCATCCGTGGAAAACGATGAAAAAGTCGTTCAATTTACTCGAATTATTCCAAACAAACAACGTTCACATACAGTGATTCGTCTGCCGGATTATGAAGATGTCAAAGATGACCCTATACTCTATGCCCATGCATCCAGAGTGATGCACGGCGAAACCAACCCGGGGAATGCCAGACCTTTAATTCAGCGCCATGGTTCACGTCAAATATGGATGAATCCCCCACCGATTCCATTAACCACCCAAGAAATGGATGGTGTATTTGACCAGCCTTTTTCACGTCTACCCCATTCACAGTATGGCAAGGCCAATATTCCTGCGTTTGAAATGATTCAACATTCAGTCAATATTATGCGTGGCTGTTTTGGTGGTTGTACTTTCTGTTCAATTACTGAACATGAAGGCCGAATTATTCAAAGTCGTTCTGAAGACTCTATTATTAAAGAAATTGAAGCAATCAGAGACACCTCCCCTGCTTTTACCGGCCATATTTCTGACTTGGGCGGCCCCACGGCTAATATGTATCGTTTGGCCTGTAAAGATAAAAAGATTGAAGAGTCCTGTAGAAAACCATCTTGTGTATTCCCTGGCATATGTCACAACCTTGATACCAACCATAGCTCTTTAATTAAATTGTATCGTCGCGCCAGAGGAATAAGAGGTATTAAAAAAATCTTTATTGCCTCGGGTTTACGTTACGATCTGGCCGTTGAATCCCCTGAATATGTTAAAGAGTTAGTCACCCATCATGTCGGAGGTTATTTAAAAATAGCCCCAGAACATACGGAAGATGGACCTTTATCAAAAATGATGAAGCCAGGCATGGGATCTTATGATCGCTTCAAAAAAATGTTTGAGAAGTTCTCAAAAGAAGCAGGTAAGGAACAATATTTAATCCCCTACTTTATCGCTGCACATCCAGGCACCAAAGATATTGATATGCTTAATCTGGCTATCTGGTTAAAAAGCAATGGCTTTAGAGCCGATCAAGTACAGGCTTATCTGCCCTCCCCCATGTCAATTTCAACTGCCATGTACCACTCGGGAAAAGACACTTTGCATAAAGTCAGTCGAAAATCAGATGATATGCCTGTACCCAAAAGTACTAAACAACGCCGTCTACATAAAGCGTTTTTACGTTATCACGACCCCAAAAACTGGCCTTTATTACGCGAAGCACTTAAAAACATGGGCAGGGCTGATTTGATTGGAAATGGTAAAAAACATTTAATCCCTTCTTTTCAACCCAAAGGGACACTGGATACAAGAACGGATAAAAACAAGAAGTTTAAAACCAAACATACTATGTTTAACAAAAATAAAAGAACGAGCAAAAAGAGAACACATAAGTAACAAAGGTTAAATTTACTAATTGTTCTCGCAAGTCCACATCAAAACGTTATCTTGGCATGGATGCCGAGATCCAGTGACAAGGATGTTAATAGTGCTCATCGTTATGTAAAGTGGCTAACATAACCCCACCTTCCTCCTAGCAAAACACTATCAATATTGTTCAGCTTGTGATTCCTTATCAATTTTAAAAACAACAAACAAACCAAAATGATCTGATGGCAATAGCCGCTGTCCAGTTGGAGATGTAAAAGCCGTATTAGCTATTATTTCAGCATGATGAGCAATAAGTGCCCCACCCATCACATAGACTTTATCTAAACGCCGACTCCCTTCCGAAGGAAAAGAATTCTGCCTAGCCAGGTTAGATTCAATGACATTCCAGGTATAACCGCGGTCATTTGGCTTTAATTGTTTCCAGGCATCCCTATAACCAGGATTAATTTTGTTATTTTCAACTTCACCATCACCGAAATTAAAATCCCCCAGTAAAATCAAATCATTACATTGAGATGTTTGTTTTGACACTGCCTCTAGCTGACGAATTCTTAGTTTACTATCATCCAGCATACTATCTAAATGTACAGTAGCCACACATAAGCGAACGCCCTCTATTTCTGTTTCTAGCTGTAATAAGCCTCTATCCATATTAGAAGGCAAAGCCAGATAGTGTTGTTGAAGCAATTCTGTTTTTACTAATACTAACAATCCACCTTTAACAGAGTTAAACCATCCTCTTTCCGCAGCAAAGTGATAGGGCTTAAATCGATCATCTGCTTCTAAAGCATCAATAAACCAACTTTCCACTTCTTGAAAAGCGATAATATCCGCATTTTTTGCCGCAACAACATCCAGTATTTTGGGTACTCTTTGTTCGGCTGTCGCACTATCAAACCAAACATTGTAAGTAACGACAGATAATTGAGATGCGTAAGAAATCGACCTCCAAAATAATAAAACAGTTACTTTTAAAAATTTTGTACTAAACATAAATCACTTGTACCTAGCCTATAATTCCACTTTTTAACGTTTAAAATCATATTTATTATGTTATGTCACATAATGTTATTTATTGAATTCAATCGAATTAGACATTGAAATATCTAAATTAATCACCCCAACTATATTCTTCAATAATTGTGCGTTGCTTACGCTCTTGATTTTCAAAAGAGCCCAAACATGGTTCTATACAATCCACAGGTTTATAAAAAACAGTAAATTCCTGAGATATTCTTTTGGGTAGGAGAGGCCTATTGGCCGCGACCGGGGGAAAATCAAGAACAATCGCGGCCAATAGGCCCCTCCTACCCCTTACATACAAACATCTTACCCCAAATGATTTTTAACCTATGGTTTGTATATAGACATGAAAATAAATTGCACGTATAAATGACAACTAACAAACTGAACACATCACTATAGCTTTCGAAGCATTATTGTTAATTCCATTATGAAAAAAAACCTCAGCGTTCTTTGTTTTTTACTATTAACTGGCTGCATATCAAATCAGTCCAGCTATTCACAGCTATCAGATACTGGTAAACCCGCATTACATTCAATACAAAGCGCACAACTAAAAGTTTTAATGCAGAGTCTGGATGACTTAATGTTTGAGAGAATGCTACATGAAGTGCAAATTGATAGACAACGTCGCTATCGAACCCAAGAAATTGTCAAGGTAACAGAAAAACTATTGAACACCATAGAATACATTCCCAACGCTTTAAAAGATTTATCCCTGAATACTACTGAACAAACAATCTTTTTAAGTCTAAGCAAAAAATTAAATGACCAGGTCACTCTATTAAAACAAGAAGCTGAAAGAAATCATGTGGATGCAATTCCTAAACGTGCAAATCAAATCATTGAAACCTGCAATGCCTGTCACAATATTTTCAGACAATTCAAAACACAATAAGCTTTTATGTTAAACAAAATACCATTAATTTTTGCATTGCTTTCATTATTGCCCTCTTCAAGCCATGCTGCTGAAGAAGATTTACATAAAACAGTTAAGGTTCTACGCTCTCAAGTTGAGATGTTAACAGCTCGCCTTTTACAACTAGAACAAAGATTAATTAACAAAGAGGCTGAGGCTGAATCTGCACCTAAACAAGTCAAAACAGCTTCAGGTATTAAAAATACAAAAGTTGAAGTAGGCGAAACTAAAGGCTCCTATAAAATTCCAGGTACCGATACATCAATGGCCATTGGCGGATACATCAAACTGGATGCTATTTATAATAGCCAAAGTGTGGGGGGTAATGCAGGTTCAAATCTGGGCGACCAGATTTTGCAGGCTGGGTCTATTCCAATACAAAAAAACGAAAAAGAAGAAGACCAGATAACTTTCCATGCCCGACAAAGCCGTTTTTGGCTGAAAAGTTATACTCCTTCTGACTGGGGGGATCTGAATACCTACCTAGAAATGGATTTTTTTGCCTTTCAAGCACCAGGGAATGAGCGTGTTAGTAACTCCTATGCGCCCAGATTAAGACATGCCTTTGGAAGTTTAGGTCCGTTCCTTGCTGGACAAACATGGACCACTTTTATGAATGTAAAGGCATTGCCAGAACTCAATGACTTTGGTGGCCCCGTGGGACGAATATTTGCCAGACAACCTCAAATTCGTTGGACTCAAGCATTAGACAGTGAGTCTGACTGGATGATTGCTATAGAAAGTCCAGAAACCACCCTCACTAATATTCAAGGTAACAGAGAAACGCCAGACCACGATCATTATCCCGATATGATTAGCCGCATAAACATCTACCGTCCATGGGGAACCGTATCACTGGCGGGTATGGTAAGAAATATTCAATCTAATGTTCAAGTTAACAGCGATGCATTTGGAGGCGCTTTGAGCCTATCAGGCCGGATTAATGCATTAGACCGTGACGACCTGCGCTTTATGCTAAATTACGGCAATGTTTTAGGCCGATACGCCTCATCAAATTTATTTAATGATGGTGCAATCAACGCACAAGGTGAAATTGAATTATTTAATCAATATGGCGGCTTCGCTGCCTATCGACATTGGTGGAATAATACCTGGAGATCAACTTTGGCCTATGGGTTTTCTTATGCAGACAACGTTGACTTTGTGCCCACAACAGTCAGTCAATGGGCTCAATCAGCCCAATTTAATTTACTCTGGAGCCCTTTGCCACAAACAACATTTGGCCTGGAATACACCTATGCCTCACGTGAACTGGAAAATAGTAATAGTGGCTATATACAACGCATACAATTTTCTTCAGCTTTTAAATTTTAGCCTTAAAATTAAGGCTTATATTAAAACCTTTTAAATTCAGATACATAAATAAAAACTCAAGTTAACACACAATTTTTTTAACAAAAACACTTTACAATATTAAAAATATTCGTATAATACACGGATCAACAGCGCTGGTGTAGCTCAGTTGGTAGAGCAGTTGATTTGTAATCAACCGGTCGCGGGTTCGAGTCCCATCACCAGCTCCATATTCTAAAGGCCTGTAGCGTTTACGTTACGGGCCTTTTTTATGCCTGAAGTATTTAGTAGTCAAAAAAAAACCTCCTTTCACACTCACTGCCTACCATTTAAACTGAACTCTTTTTCCATTAATACATCTGCAGATCCAATTATGCTACGACGAACTAATTAGATTGTATTGTGGCTTTGAATTATAATTGCAAACAAGTATGCTAAAAAAATGTTGTTGATTTTAAAAAAACAAACCAAGAGTTTATCATGAGCATAACTGCGTGGCGAAATGAATATATGGTAGGTATCAAATCAGTTGATAGCCAGCATATGCGTTTATTAGAACTAGCTAACAAATTAATTGAAGCTCAATCTAAAGAAGAAATGCTCAAAAGTGTAATTTTGCTAAATAAATTTACTAAAGAACACTATAGAGATGAAGAATCTTTAATGAGAAATAGCAAATATCCAGATTATCTGACACATAAAGAAGAACATGATCTTCTGCTAATTAAAATGGATAATTTTTATGACAATGTGAAAAACGATAATGTAAATAGTAATGAAATTAAAGGGTTTATATGTATGTGGCTGCTTGACCATGTTTTCGGTAAAGATGCGGAATTTGGTAAATTTTACGATTCACTTGATCAATAACGACTTGTTATCAATCGATTGATCTTTGTAATGGGGCATGCTACACAAACATTCTCAACTCTTTAAAATGAAATGCAAATCAACAAATTACGACCACTCTTTTTTTAATCCTCTCATACATACCATTTCCACAAAAAACATTAATACTAAAATTAAAAAGAGTTAAGCTTTTCCGCCATTTTTTTAATTAATGGCGGGGCATTAATCTATAAAAAGGTATATATCTCACCTACAAGTCAGCCATCAGGCAATACCCCATATGATATAGCTTGACCTCTTGCTCCATAAATATAAATCAGCGTGCAAAACTTGCCAGGGTTCTAGGGAAAACAGCGTTGAACAGTTTCCACCTCAGATTGTATAAAATCTGATATTTTGTCGGAGAACTCTGGAGTGTTAGAAATGGATATTATTGCGGAAGTACCATAGTGGCTATTAATATGTTCTAACATCGTTAACCATAACTTGGCTGTCATTTCCGAATCATATAAGGCTCTATGAAAGTCACCGTCAGAAGGGATTTTTGCATATCTGACTAAGGTAGTAAGCTTATGGTTAGTTGCATCTTGATAGAGTCGTCTAGACAAGAGCATAGAACAGGCAAACTTCCCTGTGTATTTTCTAGATACCCTTTTTAATTCTGAATCCAAAAACCGTTTATCAAATGATGCATTATGCGCAACAAGATTATGGTCATCAATGAAATCGGCAAACTCACTCATCACTTCTTTACAGGGTCTTGCATCCTTAAGCATATCATTAGTAATGCCTGTATAGCTTTCTATAAAGGGATCAACTGGACGGCCAGGATTCATTAGCTCTTGAAATCGGCCTGTAATTTCTCCCTCTTCAATCCTGACTGCACCTATTTCGATGGCTCTGTCACCATAGGCAGGTGATAGCCCTGTTGTTTCAAAGTCCAGTACTACAACTGTATTAGCCTTAGACATTACACACCTTTTTATTGTTTATTGCTTTGACTCAACAAATCAAACACCACCCGAGCAAACCCAGCCGCTTTAGCAGGATCAGACAATAACTGCATCATCTGATTTTGATGTGCTTCATTACTATCCATCACCGCATCATCAATGGCTTTAGGGAAATCACCTAACATGGCTTGTTCAGGTGTATTGTTAGCGATTTGACTCATCACCAATGCATTCTCACTTAACTTATCTCTGACGGTGTAAGCGTAATTCACCAAATCTTTATCTGTTAGCTCATCGGTGATAAACAACTCATTCAGCCTGCCAATGATCTGGGATAAAAACTCTTCCTTTTTATCTTTAGGTTTAGCTGTACCTATTTCATCCCCTGGTGTTAAGTAATCACCTGCCTGTTCTTTTAGCTGAATATCTTGCTGACGTATTTTAGATAAGCGGTAATGACTTAATACCACACTGTTCAAATCAATATCATCCTCTTCAATCAATGCTTCACGCAGCATAGGGCGTAAGTTTCTAGCATAAAGGCTTAGCTTTTCTAAATCCTTATCATCATAATCGACTATCTGCGACATAAACTCATAGAAGCGTACAAACGATCCTAAATCCTTTTTAAAGATTTCTAAGGCATCCTTTTCCTGCTTACATTCTTTAAAGCTATTTTCAGCATTGGCGATTAAAACCGCATCAGCTGTTTTCTTGGTCCGATCAAACATGTCTTTGGCTTGTTTATAAGCCTCAACAGCTGACTTATAACGTTTTTGCCAACGCTCGACAGCGGGTTTACAAATATTGGCTATGGCGGCATTGCTTTTGCTTTTTTGTAAGAAGGCATTACAGAACTGCTCGACCTCTTGCCATTGAAAAATGCCTGAAGCTCTTAACTTATCAAATAAATCAAAGATCAAATCAGGGTCAGATACATCATCTAATTCAGCGGTTTGATAATACGGTTGAAAAGCCCCAAGAATCTCATCGGGATCATTAAAGAAATCCAGTATAAAGGTGCCTGTTTCTGCTTTACCAGGATAAGTACGGTTTAAGCGTGACAACGTTTGCACACATTCCACGCCGCCTAGTTTTTTATCCACATACATGGCACACAACTTTGGTTGATCAAAGCCAGTTTGAAACTTATTCGCCACCAGCATTACTTGATAATCATCAGAATCAAAGGCTTTACGTAGTTCACGGCCTTTAAGATTGGGGTTCATATTATGTTCGGTATATTTTTCGCCAATTAAACCATCAACATTCGGATCTTTTTCGTTAAACTCAACTTCACCTGAAAACGCCACCATCGCATGAATTTTTTGATAACCTTTTTCAGTGATATATTTATCAAAACACAGCTTATAACGTACAGCCTCTTTACGTGAACTGGTCACTACCATCGCTTTGGCCTGGCCACCTAACAAGCCCATCACATTATCTTTAAAATGCTCAACAATCACCTGCACTTTTTGCGAGATATTGTAATCATGTAAACGCACCCATTGATTCAATTTAACTTTAGCGCGTTTACTTTCTACTTCTTGGTCTGATCCTTGAATCTTCATCGCCAGGTTGTAAGCGACTTTGTAATTGGTGTAATTCTTTAATACATCTAGAATAAAGCCTTCCTCTATCGCTTGGCGCATGCTGTAGATATGATAGGCCTCGGGTTTATTCCTTTTAGACGGTTCTTCATTCGGTTTAGGTAAGCGACCAAACAATTCCAGCGTTTTGGTTTTAGGCGTTGCAGTAAAAGCTAAATAACTGAGATTTGATGAAGCTCGACGCGAAGCTACCGCCGCATCTAATATATCTTCAGTGCTTAATTCTTCATCGGTGCTATCTACCATCAACACTTCTTTTAACTGCCGTGCGGTTGAACCTGTTTGTGATGAATGTGCTTCATCGGCAATTACCACATAGTTACGTTCTTTTAAGCTAACACTGTTTTCTATCGCATCTAAAACATAAGGGAAAGTTTGAATGGTCACAATAATAATCGGCTGTGAGTTTTCTAAAGCACTAGCCAGTTTTTCAGATTTAGAACCATCACCTTCTTGATTATTAATACGCCCAACCACACCTTCAACACTTGTAAATTGTGAGATGGTTTCCTGTAACTGTGCATCCAGTACATTTCTATCGGTAACAATAATAATAGAATCAAACTGCTTGTTACCTTTGGCATTATGTAAGGACGATAACTGATGCGCTACCCAGGCAATGGAATTAGATTTACCTGAACCAGCACTGTGTTGAATGAGGTATTTATGTCCAGGCCCTTCAGTACGAGCCGCCTCGACCAGTTTAGTTACTACATCCCATTGATGATAACGCGGAAAGATTAAAGTTTCTTTTTTAGTCTTGCGACCTTCCCAGTCTTCTTTTTCTTCAATCTGTAAATGTACAAAGCGAGCGAGAATATTTAACAGGTTATCAGGCAGTAAGACCTCATTCCATAAATAATCGGTGACATATTGATTAATGTCTGTAGGCGCGCCATTACCTGCACCCCCATCTTTTTTCCCTTTGTTAAACGGTAAGAAGTAAGTATCCTCGCCCTCTAATCGTGTTGCCATATACACTTCATATTGGCTGACAGCAAAATGCACCAAGGCACCGCGTTTAAA
>ENA-ORXI01001167-ORXI01001167.1-sediment-metagenome-genome-assembly--contig:-NODE-1167-length-20873-cov-5.273706_pt1 | contig 20873 bp, 18 predicted proteins | sample MGYA00237861_ERZ511468 | MGnify/ENA primary metagenome ERZ511468 (study PRJEB26299, sample SAMN06266213) | sediment metagenome | isolation source: Hudson Canyon methane seep mesocosm | place...
TTATATGTTGATGTTTCTCCAGAAATTCGTGTTGGTATTAGTTTATGTGCATTGGCATTTTTATATATTGTAAATACTAAATTTGCAATGCAAAATTGTGCTACTCAAAAACAACAAATTAAATAAGAGCCAAATATTATGAATAAAATATATGATTTTTTAATTATAGGTGGTGGAGTTACTGGAAGCTCCATTGCTTATGGGTTAAGTAAAAACAGTAATAGCAGTATTGCTATTGTGGATGCCTATGACAATACATACAGAGCCAGTGTGGGAAACTATGGTTTGACATGGATGCAAAGTAAAGGCTATAAACAACCTTTCTATGCACGTTTGAGTGAGCAAGTCTCTTATGATTGGAGTGAATTCAGAAATGAATTGGAAGAAAAAAGTCAAATAGACATCGAGTACATAAAAACAGGTGGTTTAACTTTTTGCCATACACAAGATGAGTTCGCTAAGCTGGAGAAAAAAATATCAAATTTAAACTCTTATTATCAACATGACAGTTCAAAAACTGTCATGCTTGATGCAAAGGAATTAAAGAAAATCTATCCAGGATTAGGTGAAAGTATTGTGGGTGCAGCATATAATAAACAAGATGGGTTATTAAATCCACTTCATTTATTAAAAGCGCAATTAAAACTTGCGCAAAAACAAAAAGTTGAGTATATTTCACACTTTAGTACAGCAACAATTGATAAGTCTAATGACGAGTATAAAGTGACTTCTCAAGATGGCAGGATTATACGAGCTAAACAGTTGGTAATGGCTGCAGGGCTTTCAAATATGCCATTGGCTGCACAACTGGGAATCAATGTACCATTGGAGCCACAAAAAGGGCATATCCTTGTAGCTCAAAAAGTTCCACCATTGGATTTGATTCCATGTTTTAATGTACGACAGACAAAAAGTGGAACCCTGTTACTTGGTGTTTCAAATGAAGACGTGGGTTTTGATATAAACATTGATGAGGGTATTGTAAGTAATATTCTGAAAAAATCAATCAAAATTTTACCGATGTTAAAAGACGTTAACCTCATACGAAGTTGGTCCTCTTTGAGAATTATTCCTCAAGATGGAAAACCAATATATGACACTATTGACAATACGCTTCATGTCATCACAACGCACAGTGCTATAACATTAGCACCTCTTCATGCAAATGAAGTAAGTAAATCTATTTTAAATGGAAAAATGCCAGATAACCTGAAAGATTTTTCACTAGATAGGTTTAATGAAAAGGAAATTGTATGAGTAGATTTTCAAATTTTAACAAAGATATAACCTTTACTTTCAATGACAAAGTTTATATGGCAAAACAAGGAGATAATGTATCTGCTGCCTTATCAATAAATGATATTCCATATAACAGAAAGACTTTTGATAATAAAACTCCAAGAAGCAGTTTTTGCCATATGGGTATTTGTTTTGAGTGTTTGGTACAAATAGATGGAGTCTCTGGTATTCAAGCTTGTAAAACACAAGTTGTAGAGGGAATGGAGATCAAAGAAGATGTCTAATTTAAAAAAAGATGTAAAAGAATATGATGTCGTCATTATTGGCGCAGGACCCGCTGGTATTCAAAGTGCTGTAGAGTTACAAAATCATGGACTAAAAATAGCCTTACTTGATGACTCTTTTAAACTGGGTGGTCAAATATATAAAAATGTTGAAAATAATGATACTGAAGAAAAGCGAAAACTATTTCAAGAAGATTATTATCAAGGTTTAGCTCTTATTAAAAAATTAGACTTAAATAGTATTGATTATATTAGCAATGCATCAATCTGGAGTATTAGTAATTTAGAGGTCTTTTATTCACATAATAATTCATCTACAAAGATTCGTTCAAAAAAAATAATTATAGCAACGGGAGCCATGGAGCGTCCATTTCCAATTGAGGGCTGGACTCTGCCAGGTGTTATGGGTGCAACTTCTGCACAAATTATGTTAAAAGAGTCTTCAATAATAAAAGACAATGCCGTTTTTGTAGGTACGGGACCTCTGTTTTATTATGTGATATCTCAATACATAGATGCAGGGGCAAAAATTAAAGCCATTATTGATACCACGCCTGCAAAAAACTATATCAAAGCTTTTAAATATTTGCCTAAGGCGTTATTAAAAGTGGGATATTTGATGAAAGGTTTGGGTTTTTTATATAAATTTAAAAAACATAAAATCAAAATGTATAATTTTACAGATGTCGTTAAGTTTGAAGGAAGTGATAACTTGGAGAAAATATCTCTTAAAGATGGCACTTTTATTGATACTAATATAGCGTTTATACATAATGGATTAGCACCAAATATTAACTTGCAACTGCAAGCTGGATGTGAATATGAATTTGCCCAAAAAACCAGAACTATCAATATAAAAACGGATGAATTTATGCAAAGTTCAGTTGATAATATTTATGTTATTGGTGATGGAAAAAGTGTAAGAGGTGTGGATACTGCGAAGACTGAAGCTAAAATAGCTTCTTCTAAAATATTAAGAGATTTTGATAAAATTGAAGAAGAAGTTATGGACAAGAAGTTTTTTGCTTACACCAAAGAGTTAGAATCGCACTCATATATAAGAGATTTTTTAGATGTATTGTATCTGCCCCATATAAATTTTTTATCTCCAACTAAAGATGAGGTTGTGGTTTGCAGATGTGAAGAAGTGACCTTTTCTACAGTCAAAAGCAGTTTGGAAATTGATTGCAAGGGTGTGAACAGTGTAAAAAGTTTTACAAGATGTGGGATGGGGAATTGTCAAGGGCGATTTTGTGGTTTGACTTTACTTGAAATAATGTCTGAAAAAACAGGTATTTCTATAGATGAGTTAAATTATTTGAAAATAAGGTCTCCTATTAAACCCGTCAGAATTGAAGAAATGGCAAATATAAAATAGTGAAAATAATAGAATAAAAAAGGATAAAATTTGGAAATAAAAAGATTTGAAACACAAAAAAGAATGAGTAAAGCAATCATACATGGAAATACAGCATACCTTTGTGGGCAAACAGCAGCTGGAGCTGACATAACTGAGCAAACTAAAGTAATGCTTGGTAAAGTTGATGAAATACTTTTAGGAATTGGAACCGATAAAACAAAAGTTTTAAGTGCAACTATTTATGTAAAAGATATGAAAGATTTTGCAGGTATGAATGCCGTTTGGGATTCATGGGTAGTTGATGGATTTGCACCAGCACGTGCTTGTGTTGAATCTAAAATGTGTAGAGATGAAATACTCGTAGAAATCAGCGTCATAGCTGCTGTTTAATTTTTATAACAAGAACCTAGGTGCATTTTAGGATACTAATCTTAATCAAAATAACCTAGGTTTTGAACTTACCTTTGCTTTCTCCTCTTCAAAAAAATATATTTGTTAACGCATTCTTATAATATAATTCTATACATTATTCTTTATAAGAAATAGATGCAATAACTAATAAAATAAAATATAAAAACTTTTCGAATAAGATATATAATTATTCCTAAGGAGTTAAAATGCAAAGAATATTTTTCGTCTTTATACTGCTTGTAATATCTTATTTTTATTTTTTTAATGAACCTCAAAAAATGCATAAAATTGGAGTCCTATCTCATGCAAAAGTTGCAGATGTTTCTTTAAAAGGTTTTAAAGAGGGGCTTAAAATTTATGGCTATATAGAGAACAAAAATATACAGTATTATTATGACGGAGCTACAGGAAAAGTGAGTGATTTGCCAGCTGCTTCACAAAAAATACTCGAAAAAAATGTTGATTTAATTTTGACATTAACGACTCCTGCTGGACTTCAAGCACAAAAAGATACCCTTGAAAATAAAACCCCTATTGTTTTTGCTCCTGCCAGTAATCCTGTTGGTTCAGGACTTGTACAAAGTATTAATAATCCTGGCTCTAATATCACAGGAGTAACTTTTGGACTGCAAGAAGTTAAAAGACTAGAATGGCTATTAAAAATTTTACCTGACACAAAAAAAATATACTATCCTTATAACAGTAAAGACAAGAGTCCTGTTGTAACGTTAAATGAATTACAAAAATTTGTAAAAAATAGCGACGTAAAAATAGTCACTCAAGATTTAAAAACAAAAGAAGATATTATACACTCATTAAATAATCTGCCCAAAGATATTGATGTGGTTTTTATTCCAACCGATGCACTCGTAGCTTCAAATCTAAAAAAATATCTAAAGGTATGTAATAAACTTAAAATACCCATTTCCGTACCACATCGTATGGGAGTGGAACTTGGTGCCTTTATGTCGTATGGATTTAGTTTATATGAACTTGGATTACAATCTTCACGAATTGCAAAAGAGATATTAAATGGAGGAAATCCTAAAAATATTCCTGTTGAAACCTCTGAATTTAAACTCAGTATTAATACAAAGAATATGAAAGAGTTGGGAATAAATGTACCTGATAATATTTTAATACAAGCAGTAAAAATAAACTAAAATGTTTTCTGGTATAAAAAAAAGACTTACTTTATCTTTGATACTTACATCAATTGTACCCCTTTTAATATCTACAGTTATTTTACTATATTCAGAATACACCGTACAGAAAAAACAGACTTTTTTACTTCAAAAAGAAGAATCAATTAGAATTTCAGAACAAATAAATGAGTATTTTCGCGGGTTAGAAAAAGATATTGATTTTTTATTAAGCATAACTTCTTTTGTTGCTGAAGATATAAGGATTAAGAAAAACCTTCTCTCCCGAATGATTTCAAAAGAAAATCAATTTGACAGACTGAGTCTAACGGATAAATATGGCATGGAAATATTTTACATAGATAGAACACTTCCATTTGTTGAAAATAAAGAATTTAAATATACAAATCAAAAGTTAACCAACAAAGTTATACAACATGAAAAAAACTATTATGGACAAATATACTTTGAAAATAAGAGTTTTGAACCTCTCATTGATGCTGCTTTTTTAATTAAAAATCTTAAAACATCAGATATTGAAAATGTTATAGTTGCAAAAATAAGGTTTAAAAAAATATGGGAACTGTTGGCTTCTGTGATACATTTAGAAGGAGAAGAAGTCTTTGTAACAAACTCAAAGAATATGATTGTTGCTCATAAAAACCCATCATTGGTTATCAAAAAAACAGTTGCTAATAACCCCTTAGAAAATGGATTTGTAAAAGACAGAACAAATACCTATGTCTTACGAAGTACCAATAGTTTTAATTTAAATGGAGTTATGTTTAATGTAGTGGTTCAAAGAAATATATATGATGCCTTATCACTATCATTTAATACACTAATCTTTGCCAGTGTGTTAATGGTTGTTTTATTATCGTTTATTTTTATTGTCATGAAATATATTGATAAAAGTATAATCAATCCCATTTTAGATTTATCAAATATTGCAAAAGAAATTTCAAAGGGTGATTTAAAACAAAAAGCAAAAGTATATGGAAATGATGAATTGTCATTTTTGGCAATAACTTTTAATGATATGAGTAGAAAAATCAATAAAACAATGGATACATTAAAAGAAGAAATTGAACTCAAAACTGCCGTACAATATAATTTAGAAACCAGTGAAAAAAGATTATTGGCTATTATGAATAATACGAATGCTGCTATTTATTTAAAAGATTTAGAGAGTAAGTATGTCATTGTCAATGAAGAATTTTTAAAAATACATAAAGTCAAAAAAGAGGGTATCATAAATAAACCCACCTCTGTTTTATTTGAAGGAGAACAGTTAGCCTATATTTTAGACCAAGAGTTACAGATAAAATTAACCAAAGAAAATATTACTACTGAAGAGCAATTATATTTAAACGATTCCGAAGAACGATTTTTTTTATCCAATCGTTTTCCTATTTTTGATAAAGATGGAAATATGATAAATATTGTAGGAGTATCAACTGACATCACTCACATAAAAAATATTCAAAAACAATTGGAAAATTTCAATAAAGATTTAGAGAAAAAAATTGCTGATAAAACAAAAGATTTAACCACTGCTAATGAAGAACTAGAAGATATGGTCAATAAACTTCATCAGACACAAGAGCAGCTTATATTTTCTGAAAAAATTGCATCTCTTGGACTTTTGGTATCTGGAGTTGCCCATGAAATAAATACACCTTTAGGTGTGGCATTAACAGGAATAACTTATTTTGATGATATTACAACTCAAATTAATGAATCATATTCAAGTAATAATATGAGCCAAGAAGAATTTGAAAACTATCTTGAGGCTTCTTCAAATATATCCAAACAAATTTTATTGAATTTAAAACGTACATCAAATTTAATTCAAACCTTTAAACAAGTATCTGTGAATCAAATAGATGAGGAAAAAAGAGAAATTGATGTCAAAGCGTATACCAATACGTTAATATCAACAATACCTAATCAAACAAAAACTATTATACAAAATAATATCCCCAATAACATCAAGTTAAATACCTATCCTGGTGCTTATGGTCAAGTTATAACTATTCTTATACTTAATTCACTCTCTCATGCCTATGATGCTGATGAAAAAGGTACCATTATCATATCATTAGAACAAGAACCAAATCAACTAAAATTAAAATTTTCTGATGATGGCAGAGGTATTGAAAAAAATGATTTACCCCATATTTTTGAACCATTTTTTACAACAAAAAGAAACTTAGGAGGACCAGGATTAGGTTTAAATATATTATATAATATCGTCAGACAACAGTTAAAAGGAAAAGTTAGTTGTACCAGTAAATTAAATCAAGGGGTGAGTTTTGAAATTGTAATACCTATAGTCTAAAAATTGTTGTAAAGCATCCCTTTATTGAGTATAATGCGCGCATGAAAATTCAACAACTCTCTGGTATTTTAATCTTTATAAGTTTTATATTAACACTGTACAGTTATTTTTTAAATGATGATATCTTGATTTTTTCTGGAATTTTTGCATGGTGTGCACTGGTACTACTTTTTAAATTTATACCTAAAAAAAGTTTGTTAATATTGTTAATTATTTTAACTCTTAGTGTTATCTCATACAGTTTATTTAATGGTTTTGAAATCGACTTTAAAAAAGCTATTTTAGTGAATCAACATCTTTTGGTTTTATTAATAGGGGTTGGTTTTTTACGACTCATTGCAACACCCAAAAAAAGAAAAATAAAATCTTTGCCTAAGGGTAAAAGTTCATTTTTAAAAACATATCTGGGTGTTCATCTTTTTGGATCAGTTATTAATCTCTCTTCCCTTATTTTGGTGGCAGATAAGCTTTATAAAAGAGGACCCTTAACAAATTTACAAATCATCCTTTTAACCAGAGCTTTTTCTTCAGATGCCTACTGGTCTCCTTTTTTTGTAGCATTTGCTGCAGCTATCACCTATGCACCAAATCTCTCTACTTCTGTTATCATGGCAAATGGGCTTATTTTAGCTCTCTGTGCATTTTTCTTTACTTATTTTGAAATAAGAAGAAAAAACAAATTGGATTTACACGAATTTAGAGGTTATCCTATTCATTTTGAAACCTTATATATACCAGTGCTTTTAGCCCTATTTGTATTGGTAATAAGCTCTTATTTTCCACACGTAAAAGTTATCATATTAATATCATTTTTTGCCATTATAATGACTATTGCAATTTTGCCCATTAAAATTGGATTGCAAAAGGCATTTAAAAGATTTTTTAAACATGTAACAAAAGAACTGCCTTTGATGAAAAATGAAATAACTCTTTTTCTAATAGCAGGTGCTTTTGGTGTGGCAATCAGTTCGTTGCTCACAGGTTTTCATATTCAATCCCCTATAAGTCATTTCGATGCCTCAAGTGCGTCAATGCTTCTTTTGGTTTTGATAGTTGTGTCATTTTTGGGTATTCATCCAATCATATCAATTGCGATAATTGGAAACTGGATGGATGATGTGAACCATACCTTATTGGCAATAACATTTTTGATGTCATGGTCAACTGCGGTTTCAACTTCGCCGTTTAGTGGATTAAATTTAACGTTACATGCAAGGTATAATTTAAAAGCAACACGGATATTTTCAATCAATATATTCTATGCCATCAAAATGTATATCGTTTGTGTTATGATGTTATTTTTAATATCCTATTATTTAGGACTGTAAGGAACAAAATGAATATTTTCTTTTTATTATTATTAAAAATTTTCCCACTTTATTTAAATGTAGGACTTGGTTTTTTAGCGACAAAATATTTAGATGTACAAAGACACAGTGTTGCAGCACTTCTTATTTATATCATTGGTCCCATTGTAGTACTGTCTGCAACTATGAGTGTTGAGATAAATTTAGCCATTGCATTTCTTCCAATATTTTTATATATTTTTGGTTCCATTATAGCTTTTACTACCCTGTTTATTTTTGGAAAAAATTGGAATGATCCTACTGGAAATATCTTGGCATTTTCAAGTGGAACAGGAAATACAGGTTATTTTGGAATACCACTTGCAATGATATTTTTTGATAGCAATTTAGCAAATATATATATTTTTACTGTTTTAGCTTCTTTACTCTACGAAAACACAACAGGCTTTTATGTCACAGCTAAAGGAAATTTTACAGCCAAACAAAGTCTTTTAAAAGTAATAAAACTTCCAATTTTACATGCTTTTATTGTAGGTTTAACTCTTAATTTGATGGGATTTAGACTTCCAGAAGACTTAACATTTTACACCGATCAATTTAAAAGTGCTTACGGAATTTTAGGTATGATGATGTTAGGTATGGGGCTTCAAGGTTTAAATAAAAATGAAGATTTTGATTTTAAATTCATTCGAATATCATTTTTTATTAAATTTATATTTTGGCCACTGAGTATTTTAGGTTTGATATTTTTAGATAGAACGTTTATTCATATGCTCAATGAAGATTTATATAAAGTCTTGATACTGTTTTCCATTGTGCCACTTGCTGGTAATGCTGTCTCTTTAGCAGTATTGCTTAATGCCAAGCCAGAAAAAGCAAGTTTGGCAGTGTTTTTAAGTACGGTTATTTCTATTATATTTATTCCCCTGTTTTTATATTTTTATGGTGGTTTTTAAAAAAAGAGAATCAATAAAACTTTTTTGATATACTTTAGAATACTTTTTTAGGAGAATCCTATGATTAAAACTGCCCTTCTTTTTACTGTATGTTTTTTATTTTTAAATACAACCAACTTGTTTGCTGAAGAAACCTATGATATGTCTATATTAGATGATCAAGTTAATAGAAGTGATTTAAAACCAGAAGTTATGAAAAGTTTTGGAAAAGGTCGCCGAATAAATCCTTCTTATGCTAAAAACAGAGGTATGATATCAACAGGAGTGTCCCCTAAATTTGATGAAGATTTAAAGGGCAGAGGAATAGATGAATATTGGGCAAAGGATTACAGGAAAGTAAGAGGACGTGAAGCTTATCATGGTGGAATTGATATTCCAGCCCCAAGAGGTACTCCTATTTTAGCAGTTGCTTCTGGAACTGTGGTTGCAAAATTTATGAATGAACAAAATCCCAAAGGCATTGAGATTATTATAAGGCATTCTCCTACTGATACCAATTTACCTATGTGGGTTTATACCCAATATACTCATTTAAAAGAAATGCCAGATATAAAAATAGGTCAAAAAATAGATATGGGTCAAGTAATAGGAAAAACAAGTAATACTGGAATTTCAGGACGAGAAGCAAAAAGGCGACATGGAAACAGTTTCAGTAATAAAAAAAGAAAAGACTTTGGTCATGACAGACGAGATGCTTTACATTTAGGTGCATTTTATTCAAAGAGTAAAAAATATATGATTAATGAGAAAATGTTAATTCCAGTTGATGCCTATTGGATGGATCCTAATGCTTTATATAAGAAAACTTCTCCATATGACTCTGTTTCACTTAAAGCCTTGAGCAATAAAGAAAAAGAAATACCCATTCCCTGTATGTTAGAAAATGGAGAAGTCAGACCAAAAGATACAAAAGTAATTTGGCCTTATATCTGTAAAATTAAATAGTTAAGATTTTTGCTTTAGAAGTTGGTAGTTTTTAAAGTAATTAATTGTTTGTAATAATAGAAAAGTGATAATCCCTAATACCCAATATAAAAACCATTGAGAAATCATGCCTATAAATCCATCTTCATAAAAATAATCGACAACTTGAAAAACAAGAAAAAACCCAATACTGGATTTGAGTGAAAATTGGTTGTTTTTATTAAAATCAATTATTTCAAAATCTTTTAGTCTGTTTTTCAAATAAAACAGTGTCATTAAAATAGGTATGACTGATAAGATTAACAGATACTCTTTAGTGAGTATTTCAATTGTTTTAGTCTGCCCAAATACAAAAAGATATACAGATATTAGAAGTATAAAAGATAAAATAAATAGATGTTTAATGGTTGCCAATTGATTTCCTTAATTTAATTTTGAAGTTTATCGAAATATTGATTAATAAATAAATGATTAATTTATGATTTAATTTGTTTTGACTTGCTACAATATAAGTAGAATATTCAAATAGGAGTTTTTGTGGTTTTAATTAAATGGGATAGTGAAACAATGGACACTGGAATTGGACTTATCGATTCCCAACATAAAAAACTTTGTAAAATAATCAATTCATTTAGTACAGCATTAAATGATGGAAAAGATAAAGAAGTACTTTCTAAAATTGTGGAAGAATTACTTGATTATACACAATACCATTTCTCCGTAGAAGAAGAGTATTTTGAGAAATTTGATTTTCCTGAAAAAGATCTTCATAAAAGTGAACACAAATACTTTATAGAATATTTTAAAGGTATTCAAAAAGGCTTTGATAAAAAGACCAAAAAGAAAGATATGGCAACCAAAGCACAATCAATGGATGTATTAAAATTTTTAATTGAATGGTTTATTACTCATATTACGGGTTCAGATAGAGAGTATATAGAGTTATTCAAAAAGAATGGGATTATCTAATAGTTATTTTTATAAAAATATGAGATAAAAAATTAAGGATTAAAACCCTCTAAGAGTTACACCTAAATAAATAGCAATTAAACCCAATACAATATTCAGTGGAATATAAACATTAGCAATAGTTTGAAGTTGCAATTTAGTCGCCATAAAATCACTTCTCAAAAAAGCTTTTTCTGCTTTATATCTTTTTATAAAAACTGTGAAATAAATTATGGTCATAATCGTCCAAAGACCCTCTTTAACAAGCACAAATTTATACAGTGGAGTATCTTTTAATTCTAAACCAAAAATCAGTATAAATGCCGTTCCTAGAAGTAGGGCGATAAAAGGAAGAACTAAATAAAAGAATTTTTTTAGATTTTCTAATGATCGTTCAAGTCTGATTGTTGATTCAAGCTGTTTTTGCATGGAGTAATGAACCGCATATCTCATTGCAATCATTCCTCCTACCCAAATTACTGCACTCATTACATGTAAAAATATAATGAGTGTAGGAAATTGTATAAACAGCTCTTTCATAGTGTTTGCTACAAGTTTTCTTTTGCATAAGATAAAGCTTTTTCTTTTGCTTCATCTATTTTAGAGACATCTTTTCCACCCGCTTGTGCAAAGTCTGGTCTTCCACCACCACCACCACCAACGATTGGAGCAATATTTTTAATCCAATCACCAGCTTTAATGTTTGTGTTTTTACTTCCAGCAACCATCATTACTTTATCACCTTTTGCTTGTAATAGTAATGCAGCAACTTTTTCATTCCCATTTTTTAAGTCATCAATTATTTTTTTAATATCACCATTTTTAACAACATCAACAACAACCTTTGTATCCCCAATCATAGTTTCAGCAACTGGTGTTGCTGTTTGACTTTGAGATTCGATTAATTCAGCTTTTAATTCTTTAATTTGGTCTTTTAATTTTTTGATACCTACGAGTGCATTGTTATTTTTAACTTCATCTTTAATATTTTGCATATGATTAATGATCGTTTTTGTATAGGTAATGGCACTTAAACCACATACTGCTTCGATTCTACGAACTCCAGCACTTACACCACTTTCTTTAGTGATATAAAAACTTCCAATATCCGAAGTGTTTTTTACGTGAGTTCCCCCACAAAATTCAACCGATATATCACCAAAGTTTACCACACGTACAACATCTCCATATTTTTCACCAAACATAGCAATGGCACCACTTTTTTTAGCTTCTTCAATTGGTAATTCTTCAACATCACCTGTAAGACCACGAGCTATCATAGTGTTAACTAAATCTTCAACTTCTTCAATTTGAGAGTGTGTCATAGCTTTAGGATAGGTAAAATCAAATCTTAATCTTGAAATAGCATTTAATGAACCTGCTTGTGATACATTATCACCCAAAACAATTTTAAGTGCTGTTTGAAGTAAGTGTGTTGCACTGTGATGTTTTGCAACTTCATATCTGTTTACAACAATCGCATCAACATATTCATCTTTCATTAAAGATTGAGTTTCTACTTTTATTTTTGACATATTGATATTGTGAAACTTTTGAGTATCTTGTATCATTACAATTTTATCATTACCTTCAAGTGCACCCACATCTCCAGCTTGTCCACCACTTTGAGCATAAAAAGGAGTTTTGTCTAACATAATCCAACCGGTTTCACCTTGTTTGAGAATGTTTACTTCTTTAAAGTTTTCATCTAAAAGGGCAACAATCATAGATGTTGAAGTTACATTTTCATACCCTACAAATTCATTCGTACCGTATTTTTCAAGAAGTTTTTTAAAGTCGCCTTCATTTGAACTATCTCCACTGCCTTTCCATGCCGCTTTTGCTTTTGCACGTTGAGCGTTCATGAGTTCATCAAATAAATCAGTATTGACTTCCATGTTTTTTTCTCGAAGCATATCTTGCGTTAAATCTAATGGGAATCCGAAGGTATCATAAAGTTTAAATGCAACTTCTCCAGAAAATTTACCTTTAGTATTAGGTAACTCTTCTTCAAATAGAGCCATACCACTTGCAATTGTTTTAAAGAATCGTGCTTCTTCCAACGTGATTTGTTCTTTGATGTACTCTCTTTGTTCATTCAGTTCACTGTAGTGTCCACCTAAAATTTCACATAAGGTATTAACTGTTTGAGCTAAGAAAGGTTTTCTAAAACCTAAAAGATATCCATGCCGAACAGCTCGTCTTAAAATTCTTCGAAGAACATAACCCCGACCCTCTTTATCAAACAAAATTCCTTGAGAAAGCATAAAAGTAACGGCTCTTAAGTGGTCTGCAATGACTCTGTAGCTTCCAATTGTTTCTGGAGTGTGTTTTTTGTTTGCTAACTCTTCAACTTTTTTAATGATAGGTTGAAAGTTTGAAGAATCAAAGTTGTTTAAAACACCCTCTTTGATGGCGATAACTCTCTCAAGTCCCATACCTGTATCAATCGAAGGTTTTGGAAGAGGGTTTAGTTTTCCACTTTTATCTTTTTCATACTGCATGAATACAAGATTCCAAATTTCCAAAAATCTGTCTCCCTCACCACCCATACAATCTTCTTCAGAATTGAAATGCTCCGCGCCTTGATCATAAAAGATTTCACTACATGGTCCACATGCTCCCGTATCACCCATAGACCAGAAGTTATCTTTGTCTCCAAATCGCACTATTCTGTCTTCGCTTACGTGTTCTTTCCATAATTCAAATGCTTCATCATCTGTATCATGAATCGTTACCCATAATTTATCAATAGGAAGCTCCAAGTTAATAGTAAGAAATTCCCATGCATAAGCAATAGCATCTTTTTTGAAGTAATCCCCAAATGAGAAGTTACCTAACATTTCAAAAAGAGTATGATGTCGTGCAGTGTAACCTACATTTTCCAAGTCATTGTGTTTTCCACCTGCACGTACACACAGTTGACAGCTTGTCGCTCGTGGGTTTGCAGGAGTTGGAAGCGCACCTGTAAAAATATCTTTAAACTGTACCATTCCAGCATTAGTAAAAAGAAGAGAAGGGTCATCTGGAACGAGTGGCATTGAGCTGATTATCTCGTGTCCTTTGTTTTTGAAAAAGTTTAAGTATTCTTGTCTAATATCCATGTCATTTATCCATATGTAAAATTTCTACCAAATTTAAATTGCATTTGGTTTTTTAAAGGTATAAATTTTATCTAAAATATTATTTATAAAAGATTATAGTCTGTTTATACAACTATGTTTAAGCTTATGCTATGTATAATTTTTTATATCTTAATGAAGAAGGATGAAGAATGGGGAAATATATAGAACTTACAAATAACAACTTTGAGGACACTGTTAAAACTGGTGTTTCATTGGTTGACTTTTGGGCACCATGGTGTGGACCTTGTCGGATGATTGCTCCTGTTATTGATGAACTTGCAGGTGACTTTGATGGTAAGGCAAATATCTGTAAAGTAAATACAGATGAACAACAAGATTTAGCAACAAAATATGGAATTCGATCAATTCCTACTATTTTAATCATGAAAGATGGTGAAATCGTTGATCAAGTTGTCGGTGCAAGCTCTAAGCAAGCATTAACAGACAAAATAAACCACCACTTATAAAACAGATAAAAGTAAAGCCATTGGCTTTGCTTTATGCCTTCAGTAAAATCAATTAATCATTTAATCGTTTCCTATTTTATATAAATTCCAAAATAAAATCCAAATGTCATATTAATGCCACCTTCATAACTTACAATTTCATTATGAATAAAATTTAAATGAAAAGGATAAGTTATGAATAATACAGTGAAAATCATGATAATTATATTGATTGGGGTTGTAGTCGCATTATTGCCAACCCCAGAAGGTTTAGACGTGAATGCGCAATATTTCTTTGCAGTATTTTTAGCAGTGATTGTGGGCCTTATTTTAGAACCCGTACCTGCGGCTCTTATTGGGTTAACAGGTGTTGCGTTTAGTGCCACTTTTGGATTGGTCGCAGAAGGTGCAAAAGCGAATCGTGCGTGGGCTTTAAGTGGTTTCTCAAATGGAGTAATTTGGCTTATATTTGCAGCATTTATGTTTGCTCTTGGGTATAAGAAAAGTGGATTGGGTAAACGAATTGCACTTTTACTTGTGAAGTTATTGGGTAAAACCTCTTTGGGACTTGGTTATGCGGTTGCTTTTGCAGATGGTATTTTATCACCATTTATGCCTTCAAATACAGCAAGAAGCGCAGGTACGATTTTTCCAATCGCCATAAATATTCCTCAAATGTTTAACTCAACACCCGATCATGAACCTCGTAAACTGGGAGCATATATTTCATGGGTGGCAATCGCAGCAACATGTGTAACAAGTTCTATGTTTTTAACCGCACTTGCTCCAAACTTATTGGCAGTTTCTTTGGTGGAAAAAAGTACGGGTATTGTTATTGAGTGGGGTCAATGGTTTAGTACCTTGGCAATTATTATGGTTCCTTTATTTTTAGCCGTACCCTTTTTAGCCTATATCGTATATCCTCCTAAACAAAAAAAATCACCTGAAGCTCCTGCTTGGGCAGCTAAAGAACTTACCAGTATGGGAAAAATCAGCAAAAATGAACTCTTAATGTTGGGACTTGGTCTTCTTGCTTTGGTCATGTGGATTTTTGGTAAACAAATTGGGGTAAATGGAACGACAGCTGCTTTGGCTGTTTTATGTCTTTTGGTACTCACCAAAGTCATTACATGGGAAGACGTAATCACGAATAAAGGTGCGTTCAATGTTTTTATTTGGTTTGCGACGCTTGTTGCAATGGCGAGTGGATTGAAAAAAGTTGGTTTCTTAAAATGGGCAGCAGGACTTATCTCTACAGGTTTAGTAGGATTTGATCCTGTGACAATCGTTATTATACTGGTCGTACTGTTTTTCTTATTTCACTATTTCTTTGCAAGTGTTACAGCACATACTGTTGCACTGTTACCTCTTTTCTTGGGAGTTGGGATGAATCTTCTTCCTTCTGAAATGATACAACCTTTGGCAATGTTACTTGTGGGTTCACTGGGACTTATGGGAATATTGACACCTTATGCAACAGGTCCTTCTCCTATATGGTATGGCGCAGGTTATATCAGTCAATCTAAATGGTGGAAACTTGGTGCAATCTTTGGATTTGTTTATTTGAGTGCATTGGTATTTCTTGGATTTGTGATCCTATAAATAATGGAATATACAAGCATAAAACGACATCGACGCTGGGGCCGTTTATTCTTAACACTGAGTAAACAGCCTTTTCTCTAGGGCATGACGATACTGGTTACTCAGTTTTAATAAACTATAATGATACTCATGAAAAAAATTTTCATTTTACTGCTACTTGCAAATATTTTTTTGTTCGCAAACCATTCTGTTTTGATTATAAACTCCTATCATAAGGGGTATGAATTCAGTGATAGTATAGTTAATGCCATCGAAAAAGAGTTTTATAAAAACCACCATTTAGATACCAATATTTTATACATGGATTCCAAAAGAATTACGACAAGAGAGTATTTTAAGAATTTGACAAATCTTTATGCTGTGCAATTAAAAGATAGAAAATACGATTTAATTATTGCAGTGGACAGATTTGCTTATGATTTCGTATTGAATAACTACACTAATTTTTTTAATACCATACCTGTTTTAGCTGTAGGCATAGAAAATTTTTCAAAACAAAAAGCAGAGAATGCTGGATTGAAAAAAGTATCTGTATTGTTGGAAAAAAGGGATTTAAAGGGAAATATAAGGCTGATTGAAAATTTAATACCCTCTTTAAAGAATCTCTATATTATTAACGATAACAGTTTAAATGCACAACATACAGAACCCTTAATTCATGAAGTCATTCAAAATCATAATAAACCGTATCAACTTAATTATCTCAGGGCGAATAATTTGGCAGAACTGAAAAAAAAGTTTTCTCACAAAGAGGAGAACTCAGCAATCCTTTTTGTGCGTTTTTATAAAAACATAGATGGACATTTAAATAAAAATCAAGAGATTTCAGAATTTATCACCTCTTCGAAAGTACCCGTTTTCATCACGGATTCTATTTTTGTTCAAAAAGGGGCTTTGGGTGGCAAAATAGTTGATTTGGGAGAATTTGGAGTCACATCAGCAAAGATGGCATTGGATATTTTAGCAGCAGATGAAAACAAGATTGAAATATTTAAAAACATATCTTATGTTTTTGATGAACAAAAAATAAAACAATTCCGTATTTTTCCCAGTCGCTGGGTAAAAGAGTATAAAGTTGTGAACAAGAGTTTGACTTTTTATGGTAAGTATGAAGGTTTGATTACCTTTGTATTTACAATATCTCCTTTTTTGATTTTTCTAATATTGGGATTGATTCATAATATTTACATGAGAAAAAAAGTGGAAAAAACACTCAGGCAAAGAATAGAATTCGATGCTGTTTTACTTAACGCCATAGAAAACCCCATTTTTTGGCAAGATAAAAATGGTGTAATTATTGATTCTAATACAAAATTTTGTGATCTTTTGGCCATGAGTTGCGATGAATTGTATAACAATACATTGGAAAATTTTAAAAGCAATAAAAATGTCAATAAAATTATGCAAGTTTTAGAAAAATACAGACAAAATGGACTCAATAATATACAATTTAAATATTTGGATGCGCATAAAAATAAAAAAATATATTTGATGAAACAAGCAGATTATTATGATAAAAAGTCAAAAACATCGGGTTTGGTAACTATTTTTACAGATATTACTAGAGAGAAGAAGATAGAAAAAGAACAAGAAAAAAATCAACAATTTATGGCCCAACAATCCAAACTGGCAGAAATTGGCGAAATATTCTCTTCCATTGCACATCAATGGAAATCTCCTTTAGTTGAGATTACAGCTATTGCCCAAGAGAGTTTTTATACCAGTGAATCAAAGGTAGAAGAAAATGAATCCTATGTAAATGATATAATGACGCAAGTTAAATATATGAATGATACCATCAATGATTTTCAAGAATTTATTATGCCTTCAAATAAAAAAATTATGTTTGACGTATATGAAGCGATAAATTCAATGCTTGATATTGTAAATCACAATATCAAATACAATTATCTGAATATCAGCGTGCATGTTCAAGAAAATACAAATCTACTCGTATATGGATTCAGAAATGAATTTATGCAATCTTTTCTGAATATTATTAACAATGCTAAAGATGAACTTATTAAGAAGGATTTAAAAAATAGGTTGATTCATATTGCGTTGTATAATGAAAAAGATAAATTGGTCATTGAAATAAAAGATAATGCAGGTGGAATTGATTCAAAAAATATCAACAAAGTGTTTAAACCCTATTTCTCCACAAAAAGTACAGGACATGGCATTGGTTTGTACATGACAAAAATGATAATTGAAGATAAAATGAATGGAAAAATATTCGTTGAAAATATAAAAGATGGTGCGTGTTTTAAAATAATTCTGGAGCAAAAAAGATGAAAATATTAGTTTTGGAAGATAATGTGAGATTGTTAAATGTAATCAGATTGTCTTTAGAAAAAGAACATTATACCGTTGATTGTTTTACCGATGGTGACGAAGCGTTAGAAGCTTTGGGAAGGGGATACAACTGTTTTATTTTGGATATTAATGTTCCTAATATTGACGGTATCTCACTCTTAGAGTTGCTTAGGTTGCATCATAAAGATACTCCTGCGATTATTATCAGTTCGAATCATGATTTGGAGAAAATCCAAAAATCCTATGAAGTGGGTTGTGATGATTATTTAAAAAAGCCTTTTTTTATTTTTGAATTAATCCAAAAAGTCAAAAAATATTGTCATGTTCAGAAGAAATTTTTAAAATTCGATGAGGTAACCAAATATGATTTTATCAATCATATCATGCATAAAAATGGTGAAGAAATTGAATTAACAAAAAAAGAGATTCTTTTTTTAGAACTGTTTTGCACGAATTTGCACCATCTTGCAACGTATGAAGATATAGAAGAGTATGTGTGGGAGGGTGAAGAAACAAATTTGATGAACATAAGAACAATGATTAAAAGATTACGAAAGAAGATATCTCATGAAAGCGTTATTACTGTAAAAGGATTGGGATACTCTTTAAATAAAGAAATAAAACTTATCTGATTTTTCTTTCACATTCTTATTTCAAAACAAATAAAAAAGATAAAAAAATATCTTCTTTAAAAGCAGTCTTAATCAAAAAAATTAAATTCTTTTAGTTAACCTTAAACTTAATAAGTTTTGAGTATTATTATGCCCTTAAATAAATACAAGGAATTCATATGTTGGATTTAGCAATAATCGGCGGTGGACCTGCTGGTTTAACTGCGGGACTATACGCTACTAGAGGTGGTCTTAACAACGTAACAATGTTTGAAATGGGTATGCCTGGTGGTCAAATTACGACTTCTTCAGAAATAGAAAATTATCCTGGTCAGGGTGAAATCATGACTGGTTTGGATTTAATGGAAAACTGGCCTAAACAAGCAATGAAGTTTGGATTAAAACACGAGATGAAAAAAGTTATTCAAGTAACTAAAAATGGTGATATTTTTAATCTTAAAACTGAAGATGGAGAAATCCAAGAAGCAAGAGCTGTTTTACTTGCAACGGGATCAGTTCCAAGAAAAGCGGGAATTGCTGGCGAAGACAAGTTCTTTGGTCGAGGTGTTTCTACATGTGCTACTTGTGATGGTTTTTTCTATAAAGGAAAAGAAGTTGCTGTAATTGGTGGGGGAGACACTGCGCTTGAAGAAGCAGTATATCTTGCGAAAATGTGTGCAAAAGTATATTTAGTACACCGAAGAGATACTTACAGAGCGGCACCTAGTACAATCGAACATATGAAAAATACACCAAATCTTGAAGAAGTTACAAATGTAACAGTAGAAGAAGTTATTGGTGACAACATGGGTGTGACAGGTATTATTGTTAAATCTAAAATCGATGGAACAACAAGACAATTAGATGTACCAGGTGCATTTGTATTTGTTGGGCGAGATGTATTGAACGAACCTTTTAAACAAGATGGTGGAAGTTACCTTTGTGATGTAAATGCACAAGGTGAAATCATAGTTGATTTAAAAATGAGAACATCTGTTCCTGGAGTTTACGCTGCAGGTGATGTTAGAATCGAAGCCGCAAAACAAGTTGTTTGTGCAGCAGGTGATGGTGCAACAGCAGCCGTTGATATTATTGAGTATTTAGGATAATTTATGTTAAACGTAGGAATTTTAGGAAGTACTGGTAGAGTTGGTTCATTATTAATTGATGATTTAGGTTTGGATGAAGAGACGAGTTTAAGTGCTTGTCACGTTTTTGATGAATTAAAGAAAAGTGTACCAGAAGGTACAGTTATCACAAATGATATGACAGAATTCATGGAAGTATCTGATGTGATTATCGATTTTAGTGCTCCCGTTGCCACTGAGAGTTTGTTAACTGAGATTGTTGAAAAGGGTGGAACAAAACCACTTGTAATTGCAACAACTGGATTTAATAAACATCAACAAAACCTATTACTGGAAGCCAGCAAAAGAGTTCCTGTATTGTATGCTACAAATATGAGCATGGGTGTTGCTGTTTTAAATAAACTGGTAAGTTTAGCAAGCAAAGCCTTAAGAGACTTTGACTGTGAAATTGTTGAACAACATCACAGATATAAAGTTGATTCTCCTTCTGGAACGGCATTAACACTGGCTGAACATGCAGCTCGTGCAAGAGATTTAGATCTTGATGCAGTTAGAGTAAGTGGTCGAGATGGAGACATTGGAGCACGAACTAAAGATGAAATTGGTGTAATGAGCCTTCGAGGTGGTGATATAGTAGGTCGTCATACTGTGGGACTTTATAATGATGGTGAATTTATTGAGTTACACCACACGGCAACTTCTAGAAACACGTTCAGTCGTGGAGCTATTAAAGCTGCAAAATGGTTAGTAAACCAAGAACCAGGTCTGTATTC
>ENA-ORXI01001170-ORXI01001170.1-sediment-metagenome-genome-assembly--contig:-NODE-1170-length-20853-cov-25.750722_pt1 | contig 20853 bp, 17 predicted proteins | sample MGYA00237861_ERZ511468 | MGnify/ENA primary metagenome ERZ511468 (study PRJEB26299, sample SAMN06266213) | sediment metagenome | isolation source: Hudson Canyon methane seep mesocosm | place...
CTTGTTTAGCAGTTTTTAACAGTGCCATAACTGTGTCTTTATCAGCATTGCTATTCATTGCATCTTGAGCTGCTTCAGCAGCAGCAATTGCATCATCAAATGCTTGAAGAACACCTTCTGGTGACTGATTTTCAATTTTACCAGCTGGTTTTGCCATTGCAGACGGAGCTGCTGCTAACATTGATACACTGACTAATGAAGCTAAAGCTAATTTTTTCAATAAAGACATTGTAAATTTTTCCTCGTAAATAAATAAGTTTTTAGTGTAATAAATTACACAGTCGAAGATCATAGCATACTCAGTAAAAGATATCTTAAATAATAATAACTTATATGTTTTGTGGTAATCATTGTATCCGGCATATAGTTGTTATTTAAAATAGTGTGATTGCTCTATCTTGTTGTTTTGATTACTTTGGTGATGAAGGGTTGGAGCTAAGGTTCATTTTATCAATGGCGTGAATAGGCGCTTCATTGCCCGCCATTAAATCAGTGATTGCAGAATAAACCAGTTGCTGCTGTTTAACTGCGGATAAACCATCAAAAGCGTCTGAGACAACATTTAAAGCATAATGCCCACCGCCGCCAAAAATGACTTCCGCTTGTGAGCCAGGGATGGTTGTTTCAATGCGTTGTTTTATTTCGTTAGTTAAATCTGAAGAGGTCATTTTAAGTTGCTTACAATAATAATGTTTGAGTAATGGGAATGAATTTGTCTGATGAATTAATCAAACTGGGTGCGGTTAATGCTGTGACACCATAAACTTCAGTTTTTACCTGATGGACGTGACGTATTTTTTGTAATAATAAGTCAAAATCACCATCACCTGATAGTAATATAACCGTATCAACCTTGGATGCAAGTTCCATGATATCTATAGTAATACCAACATCCCAATCACCTTTGGCTGAGCCATCTTTGCGTTGGATGTAAGGTTTTAGTTTAACTTGGAAACCAATTTTTGATAGCGTGTTTTGGAAGCTGCGCTGTTTAGAGTCGCCTTTGTCAATTGCGTAGGCAAATGCGGCGACTACTTCGCGGTTTTTAGTTACCTGCTCCCATAATGCGGTGTAATTAAAGTATTTGTGGAAATGCTGTCTAGTGGTGTAGTAGATATTCTGTACATCAACAAAAATAGCAATTTTTTCCATGTGTAGTGTGTGAGAGATTATTTGAGATAAGAACAGCAGTAATCTGTAGTGCTGTTTACTTTTACTGTAAATTGACAATTAGCGGGTACATAAAAAGATTCGCCGCCTTTGATTGTCTGCCATTCATCATTATCAGGCAGTAAAATCTGTAGGTCACCTACATATATTTCCATCAATTCTCTGTCTGCTGTGCTGAAGGTGTATTCGCCTGGTAGCATAAGACCTAATGTTTTACTGCTACCGTCAGAAAACTTAACGGTACGGCTGCTAACATTGCCATTAAAGTAGATGTTTGCTTTTTTGATTATAGAAACATTAGTAAATTCTGTCATAGCTGTATTGCATTATAAGGTTGTGAAATTTGATGGCATATTCTAGTGAATGCTGATGAATTAACCAAGTTTATTTACGAATTAGAAATTATCTTTTAATTCTCTAATCCGTTTAAAAATATCTGTTGAAGGTTGTTCAGTCATTTTAAGCGATTGTTGAATAGCTAAGCTGTCTTCTCTAAGAAAGGGATTGGTTTCCAGCTCTTGCTTTAAGGTACAGGGAATTGTTGCCTTATTGCTATCTCTAAGTGTTTTTACTTGTTGGATTCTGCGTTGCAAAGCCAGGTTGTCTGGCTCAAGTGATAGTGCAAACTGGGCATTAGCTAGTGTATATTCATGAGCGCAGTATATTTGCGTTTCAGGAGGTAGTTTTTTTAATTGTTGTAATGAATGCCACATTTGAGAGGCTGAGCCTTCAAATAGTCGGCCACAGCCCATTGAAAAGAGTGTGTCGCCACAAAATAAGGCATTACTTTCTGCAAAATAAAAAACAATATGTCCAGTTGTGTGTCCAGGTGTCGCAATGACGATAGCTGTTTGATTACCTAGTGAAATTTTATCGCCATGGTTTAGCAATTTATCAATGCCAGGAATTCTGGACTTATCTGCTGCAGAAGCAAGAATAGTACAGTGTGTTTGTTGTTTTAACTCTAGATTCGCACCGACATGGTCGTTATGATGGTGGGTATTAAATATATAGTTTAAAGACCAGTTTTTTTCAGCAAGAACGTCAAGTACTGGTTGAGCGACAGCTGGGTCTACAACAGCCGTTTCTCCAGAATCCGGTTCATGGATAAGATAAATATAATTATCATTTAATACAGGGAGTTGAATGATTTCTAGCATATTCACAATTTATTGTAGGAGCACCGCCCTCGGTGCGATTGATAAAAGGCTGCTTTTCCAAAGCATAAGATATTAACAGCCTGTTAGAATCGCGCCGAGGGCGGGCGCTCCTACATAAGGATGGGGTTAAATGGAGAATTATTTATAATCTTAAGCCGCAAAAGTCTCAATGCTTTTTAAAATGCCTTGAGTATCCAAACCACAAGCAGCCAATAATTCTTCCCTAGTGCCTTGTTCAACAAACGCATCAGGTAAACCTAAATTCAACACCGGCATTAAAATCTGTTGCGCCTGTAAAAAATCATTGACTGAGCTACCCGAGCCACCCGCAATAACACTTTCTTCAATTGTGATCAGTACATCATGGCTTTTAGCCATCTCAAGCACCATATCTTCATCCAAAGGCTTAACAAAGCGCATGTTAATTACAGTAGCACCCAATTGTTTACCTGCTTCAAGTGCAGGCGCAACCATGCTACCCCAAGCCAAAATAGCCAATCGTCCGCCTTGGTGGCGAATCTCAGACTTGCCAATCTCCAATTCAGACAAATCATCAGAAACAACAGAACCAGGGCCTTTGCCACGAGGGTATCGTACCGAAGCAGGGCCTTTGTAGTTATACCCCGTTGTTAACATCTGCCGACACTCGTTCTCATCCGCCGGAGACATAATTAACATATTAGGAATGCAACGTAAAAAGCTGACATCAAAATTACCCGCATGTGTTGGACCATCAGGTCCCACTAAACCCGCTCTATCCAAAGCAAACAACACATCCAAATCCTGAATCGCCACATCATGAATCAACTGATCGTAAGCACGCTGTAAAAAAGTCGAATAAATAGCCACCACTGGCTTAGCACCCTGACAAGCTTGACCCGCAGCCAAAGTCACCGCATGCTGCTCAGCAATCGCCACATCAAAATAACGATCCGGAAAACGCTCAGAAAATTTAACCAGCCCCGAGCCCTCACGCATAGCCGGTGTAATCCCCAGTAAGCGAGAATCCTTCTCAGCCATATCACACAACCAAGAACCAAAAACCTGCGTATAAGTTGGATGCGGCGAAGGTGCCGCTTTAGGCAAAGAATCTAACTGCGGATCAAAGGCAGGCACCCCATGGTAAGCCAAAGGATCTTTCTCAGCAGGTGCATACCCTTTACCTTTCTTAGTTACCACATGTAAAAACACCGGCCCAGACAAATCCTTAATATTACTTAAAGTGTCCACCAGCATATCCACATCATGACCATCAATAGGACCGATATAATTAAAGCCCAACTCCTCAAACAAAGTGCCAGGAACAATCATTCCCTTCACATGCTCCTCAGTCTTCTTAGCCAAATCCCACACCGAAGGCATCCGGCTTAACACCTTCTTACTCTCCTCACGTACAGATGAATACAACTTACTCGAAATAACCCGAGTAAAATAATTATTCATAGCCCCAACAGGTGGAGAAATAGACATATCATTATCATTCAAGATAACCAGCAAATTAGCATCCAAAGCCCCCGCATGATTCATCGCCTCAAAAGCCATACCACCGGTAATGCTACCATCACCAATAATCGCCACCATGCGTTTATCCTCGCCACGCAATTGAGAAGCAATAGCCATTCCCAAAGCCGCAGAAATGGACGTAGATGAATGTCCCACACCAAAAGCATCGTATTCACTCTCAGCCCGTTTAGGAAAAGCAGACACGCCATCCTTAGTACGGATAGTCGGCATTTGATCCTTACGCCCCGTCAAAATCTTATGCGGATAAGCCTGATGGCCAACATCCCAAACCAGCTGATCAACAGGCGTATTGAAAATATAATGCAAAGCCACCGTTAACTCAACAGTGCCCAGTCCAGCAGAAAAGTGGCCGCCGGATAGACTGACTGTGTGGGTGAGGTAGTTGCGCAATTCTTCTGATAATTGTTTTAACTGCTGCTTATCAAGCTTACGTACATCAGCAGGTAACTCAATATCTTTTAGTAGTGGATAATCGTTTGATAATGACATAGTATGAATTATTTGCTTTTGTTTTTAATGGCGTGGCTCGCTAAGTTTTTACCTAAATCCCAAATTGAACCAGGAATTTGGTGAGTTTCTGCAATTGCTTGATCAAAAGAATTAACAACCCAGTCTCTGTCTTTTTGAGTTAAATTTAGGGGAGGTAGCAGTTTAACGACATTCATCCCGTGTCCTGCTACTTGTGTTAGTACCCGATGTTCTTTAAATAAAGGAATAGTAACCATTTGGCAGAAAAGACCTTTGTTTGCGGCTTCCAGCATGGTCCAGGCTGCTTTTAATTTAAGACTTTTAGGTGATTGAAATTCAACGGCTATCATTAAGCCTTTGCCGCGCGCTTCTTTTAAGAACTCGTACTTAGACTTTGTTGCGTTGATTGAATCAATAATATCTTTACCAATTTTGGCGCTATTCTCAACTAGTTTTTCATCTTCCATTACTTGTAGCGTAGCAAGTCCAGCTGCCATTGCCATGTTGTTTTTAGAAAAGGTTGATCCATGAACAACTGCTCTATCCATGCGGTTAAACACGGTATCCATGATTTTCTGTGTCATGGCAACTGCACCCACAGGAATAAAACCGCCGGATAAGGCTTTCGCCATTAGTATCATGTCGGGCTTTACATTCCAATGGTCTATGGCCCAGAACTTACCGGTACGACCTAGTCCTGTCTGAATTTCATCGGCAACAAATAAAGTGCCGTATTTTTTACACAGGCGTTCAACTTCCGGTAAGTAATTATCATCAGGGACATTAACACCTTTACCTTGAATAGGTTCTACAATAAAAGCGGCAACATCTTTACTGCTAAGTGCTTTTTCTAAAGCATCTAAGTCATTAAATGGAATCGCATTGCAGTTAGGAAGTAATGGGCCGAAACCTTCTTTAAAAATCTCTTCACCATTTAAGGAAAGAGAGCCTAAAGTTAAACCGTGAAAGCTATGTTCACAATGAACAATACGCTCACGCTTAGTGGTATAGCGAGCAAATTTAATAGCAGCCTCTACCGCTTCTGTACCTGAGTTACTAAAAAACATTTTATTAGTATTGTCAGGTGTCGTAGCCAGAATTTTTTCCGCTAATAAGCCACTTAGCAATGAAACATCCATTTGTACTAAATTAGGCAGCTCAAGCGTTAGTGTTTCTTGCAAGGCGCTAATGACAGTAGGGTGGTTTCGTCCTACTGCAAATACACCGAAGCCACTCAGTAAATCCAGGTATTCAAGGTTCTCTTCGTCATATAAATACTGGCCCATGGCTTTTTTGTAGTTTTTATCATAACCAATGGTTCTAAGAACTCTTACCATTTGATTATTCAAATGTTGCTCATGTAAATCGAATTTTTTATCGAAATTTTGAGAAAAAAGTTCGGCGATGCTAAAAGACATGAAATACCTCGGTTAAGGAATGAGAATTAAATAAGTTGTGCATTATCGCGAAGGTTTTTTGTTTGTATTCGCCCGTGTAGCAACAGGCGCATAGCAAGCTACGTAACTGTTGTTACACGGGCGAAGACGGATAAAAAAGCAAGTGAGAAGGTGCAAGTTATTTAATTCCCATTCCTAATTGCTTTGTGTTTTGTTGCCGTAAAATGCAGGCAAGACGATAAGGGTGCAAACTAATGTGAAGAAAATTCCAACGGCGAGCAATAGCCCCATGCTGGCAGTTCCTACGTGAGGTGTGAATGCCAGGCTGGAAAAGCTACACATTGTCGTGAGTGAGCTATAAAAAACACCGCGTGCAGTGCTGCTTTGTAAAATTTCTTTGTTGCAGGATAGTCCTGATTGTAAGCGGTGCATAATGTGAATGCCGCTATCCACACCCATCCCCATTAATAGAGGAAGGGCAATAATGTTGGCAAAATTAAAGGTATTATTGAGTAATACATTGGTTGCACCGGTTAATAAGCCTGCAAGCAAAAGCGGGCCAATTACTAATAAGCTGTTTTTAAAATTTCTAAGGATTATCAATAACAGTATAAAGATGGCGATAATAGCACCGGTAAATGCTTGTATAAATGCTTTAACAACTGCAGTGCCGGATGCTTGGTCGGCAACAGGTAAGCCAGATGATTCAGGAGCTGCCAGCTGAACTTCTGCGACAAATTGTTTTAGGTTTTCTATTTTGTTTTGGTCAAACTCTGGCGTGATTAATATTTTATAAAGCCCATTTGAGCTAAGCCAATGGAGACGGATATAGTCGGGTAAATCAGTTAGTTGATAGGGTGTTGCTGTTAAACTGATTTTTAGGCGCTCCATGGTGTAAGGAAGTAAGTCTAGAATGTTTTTTTCAAGCAACTTGCTTTCTTCAATAGGGGTAATGCTTTGTGCAGCTAAAAATAGAGTGATATTGTGTTGCAGTTGTTGCAAAACAAGTTTATGTGTCGTTTCTGGTTTATTATTTAATAATTCGCTGATTGTTTCGTTAAAGGTAATAAGCGCTTGTCGTGGTTTGGTTTCAATTAATTTTTTGTTAAAGTTATTTAATTGGTTGCCTAAAATTAAATCCAGTTCTTCAATCACATCCAACTTTTCATCTTGATCATTTGCAATGAGGTCGGTGAGAAAAATCGTATTATGAACAGAAGGTAGGTTTTCTAGTTTTTTAGCTAATTGAGTTGCGCTAGCAAGGTCTGGTGCAAGTGTTGATAGTGCAAAAGGGGAATCTGTTTGTGACGCCAATAATTCTTTGATCGTTGAAACGGATTCGCTACTAGGGTCTCTTAAATTGATGGGGTTAGAGTCAAAAACTAGCTGTGTGAGTAAAATCCCCGAGTAAATTGCAAAAATAAACGAGTATATTTTAATGCGCTTGGCATGGTGAAAAGGAAAGCTTGCTAACGATGAAAGTTTTCCCAGCTTAAACGAAACAGGCATGGGTTTAACATTCTTTATCGAGAATACAGTCAGCAGGGCGGGTAGTAAAGTCAGTGAAATAATCAGGCCAATAAACATGCCGCCGGCAGAAATAATACCTAGCTCAGAAACGCCAGAGTAATCAGTAGGTATAAAGGCTAGAAAACCCATTGAGGTGGTTAAAGCGCATAAGAAAATTGAAAAGCCAACGGTATGAATACTGTCACTAATTGCTTCTGGGTTGCCTAAGCCATTAGCTCGGCATTCCCTGTAATGCAGGCAAATATGGATGGCATAATCAACGCCTAGTCCAATATAGAGTACGGCAAAGGCAATTGAAATTAAGTTTAAATGCCCAATGGAGAGCGCTGCAAAGCCGGCGGTTAAAATCAGGCCTAAAATTAAAACAATAAAAGTAGCAAAAAGCAGTTTAAAGGAGCGTAAGCCAACCCAAAGAGAAGTGCAGACAAGAATTAAAGAAACAATACCTGAAATAATAGCGCCTTCACTGACGCTTTCTAGTTCTTCGTGTTCTAATGCTGTTTCACCTGTCATGCGAATGCGAACACCGGGGTTAGCTTTTTCAATGTGGGTGATGGTTTTTCTGGCTGCTGTCAGGGCTTGCTCAGCAGGCATTATTTCATCAAAATTCAAATTGGGTTTGGCAATAACCAGTGTGCGGTTAGTTTCAGAATTAAGTTTGTCTGAAGCGAGTAGATTTTGCCAGGAAATGCGATAAGTTTGATGGTTTAGTTGGTGGCTAATGGCGTCATTAACGGCGAGCAATAATGGGTTTAAATCCATAGGTAGCTCTTGGTCTGTGCTTTTTAGTGCTTTGCTAATAATATCAAGCAGACCTTCAAGGTGGTAATTCTGTGATAAATAGCCGATAAAAGGTTGAGCATCGGTTAGTTTTTGACTGAGATCATCCAGTTCATCAGATTCTAAAAAAAGTAAGGATTGTTTCCTGAAAAAATCATTTTCAGTGGGAATATAAACTGAAGCAAAGCTTTCAGCTTGCTTGCTTAATTCTTTTTCGAGTAAATTGGCGGTTTGTGAGGTTTCTTCCGGTGTTGGTGCATCGACAACTAGAATAATAACACCCGCATCTTGCGGAAATTCAGACTCTATATGCTGACGGTTTTTTTGGAAGGGTAAGTCTGGTGACAGCATTTCTGCCGTATTTGTATTAACGCCAAGGTTGTTAATTGTATAGTTTAGACTAACACCTGTTAGTAATAGCGTAAATAGAATAAGGAACCAAGGAAAACGAAGTACTTTGTCGCCCCACCAGCATAAAAAACGGTCAATTAGTGAAGAGGAAAGTGTGTTCATTTGGACTCTATACTTTGTTCAAAACCTACTATTGTATCAATATGCTTTGCAACTAACTTTAATTTATTTTTAGCGGCATTGAAGTGTAAACCCAGTTTGATTAGTCCGGGGAGTTCGTTAGGGTGTGATAATAAAAACCAAAGCAATTTGCTTAATTCTACGTCGCCTTGTTGATTCATTGCGTGGGATATGGCTTTAGGTAAGCTCATGCTAACGGGGTCAGCAATGCAGCGTATAGTCAGGTTTGGAATGTTATGTTCCTGCGCTACCTGTGCCACAGCAATGCTTTCCATATCTAATGCAATGGCAGAGGACTGTTGGTGGATGTGTGATTTAGCATTGCTTTCGGCTATGATTCTGCTGCTTTCAATCAGTGCCCCGGTTTTTGGCATTAGTTCAGAAAGCAGTGCTTTAGTTGAGATAAACCAGCTTGAACGTTGTGATATTTTAGTTAAGTTTTCAGTTAGTAAGGTCTCAGGCAGGACTAAGTCGCCGGGGCTTAATTCAGGCTTTAATGCGGCAGCACATCCCCAGCTAATAAGTTTAGTTGCACCCTTATCAATTAGTGCTTGGCTGGCTTGTCTTGCATTGGCAGGTCCAGCGCCAGAACAGCAAACCAGTATGTTGTCTTTGATAAAAACACAGTCACCTTTGTTGATTTTTTTGCTTGTGAGGCTGTTAACTTCATCAGCTAAGGCAATGATGATCCCTGTAATCATTTTTTAGCTAACTCATTGCGATAGCGAGCTAAAGCCCATAATGGGAAGAATTTATCGTAACCATGGTATTTTAGAAAAAATACTTTAGGGAAGCCGGGAGCTGTGAAACATTTATCATCCCACACACCATTATCAAGTTGTTGGCTTAAGATAAAATCAATACCTGCTTTTACTTCAGGGCTATTTGCTTCACCCGCAGCCATTAGTCCTAATACAGCCCATGCTGTTTGAAAAGATGTGCTGAAATGATACTTGCCACTGTATTTTTCAATATCGTAGTAACTTTTATTGTCTTCACCCCAGCCACCATCTTCTCGCTGAACGCTTTTAAGATAGCTTACAGCTTTGGTGTAGAGGGGGTCGGTTTTAGCAATATCAGTTTGTTCTAGCCCGAGTAGTACTGACCATGTGCCATAGACATAGTTTGTGCCCCATCTGCCAAACCATGAGCCATCGTCTTCCTGTTCGCTACGAATGTATGTAATAGTGCGTTCAAGTGCGGGTAAATATTCATCGTGATCTTTCGCAACTTTGGCCATTAGCATGGCACATCGTGCGCTGACATCGGCTGTTGGCGGGTCAAGTAAGGCACCGTGATCAGCAAAAGGTATTTCGTTCAGGTAGTAATAGGTATTATCTACATCAAATGCGCCATAACCGCCATTATTTGATTGCATACCAACTATCCAGCGTGTCGCTCTATGGATGGGTTCATCAAAACCGGGTAGATTGGAATCGGCCATAGCAAAAGCAACCACTGCAGTATCATCAACATCAGGATAATGAGGGTTTTCATACTGGAAAGCCCAGCCTCCACCTTCAATATTGGGCCTGGCAATGCGCCAGTCGCCAGGTTCATCGGATAGTTGTTTGCTTTTTAACCAATCGTATGCGCGGTTTATTTGTTTGTTATTGGTGTTTTTATCAGCTTCTTGTAGGGCAAGAATGGCTAAGCCTGTATCCCAAACAGGAGATAAGCATGGTTGGCAGTATGCATCGTTTTCATTGATGACTAATAGCTTATCAACTGATTTTTTTGTGATAACAACGTGCTCATGGTCTTTTGGATAGCCAAGAAGTAGCAGTGCTTCATGGGCGTAAACCATTGCAGGAAAAATACCACCTAAGCCATCTTCACCATTGAGTCTTTCGGTAAACCACTCAACAGCTTTGGCTGTGGCTAGTTCTGTTATTTTTTTGGGATAAAAAGGGCGAGTTATTCGTCCGAGTTTGTCCAGTGCCAAAAAGCATTTATTTAGGAATGTTCGTTCTGGAAAGTAATGTTTTTCTTTCTCTGGGTCTATAAGGAATAGCTCTCGAATACCCACTTTATTTGGGTTTTTTGCAGTTGCCTTGAATGTACATATAATAAACAGAGGTACCATTACTGTACGGGACCAATAAGAGACTTTATCTAAATGAAATGGAAACCATTTAGGAAGTAGCATGATTTCGACAGGAATGTAAGGCACTCCGCGCCAAGGTAATTGTTCAAATGTAGCTAGTGCAATTCGAGTGAATACGTTAGCTTTGGCAGCTCCGCCTTGACTTAGAATGTATTCGCGGTTCTTTTTCATATGGGGAGCATCAATTGAGTCTCCAGCCATTTTTAGAGCGTAATAAGATTTTATGCTGCTGCTAATATCACCTTCACCACCCGTGAATAAGGGGTAGTGTCCGTCGCTTTCTTGCTTTGAGCGTATAAAGTTGGCTATTTTAGTCTGTAATTCATTATCGACTTCACCTAAATAGTGCATCATCATGATGTATTCAGCAGGAATGCAGCAATCGGCTTCAAGTTCAAATACCCAATGACCATCTTCGTTTTGCAGGCTTAGCAATTTTTCCTGAGCTTTGCTGATGGCTGCATCAAGGTGTTTGTTATCTTTATTCATCATAGGAGATGTATTAATGGATTCACTATTAATAGAGTTTGTTGATTCATTAAACATTTGTTTCTCTTTCTTGTGTTTGGTATTGCCAGTCTGGGGTTTTTAAAGAAGAGCTGCTCATATTGAATATTAACGATAACAACAGGTTGCTGCGGGCTGTTAATTTGCATGTTGCAATAGTCTTTTTTACATCTTTTCGTGTGATTTTAACTTGATCTGAATCATTAAAATTAAGGTTGTTTTTAATGTTCTTTAAAGTCAGTACTGCCATTCCTAGCGCCCATAGACAGAAGTTGCGCATCCCTGTTTCGTTGGCTGGCAATAGCTGAGTGTATCTTAATGCATTGTGTAGATGACCGTGCGCTATGTTAATTAAATGTTCTAAACCTTTACGGAAATTTTCATCATCTGTTTCGGGGGTAAGGTCTTTTAGCTCAAAACCCGTCTCGGTAAAAATATCTTGTGGTAACCAGCAAACACCTCTTTTTGCATCATCCCAAATATCTTTGAGGATATTGGTCATTTGTAAGCCTTGCCCGAATGAAACAGAAAGCTCCAGAAGTTCTTCTCTGTGTTGGTTTATATCTTCGGAATAATGGCAGAACAGTTTGGCTAACATCTCACCTACACAGCCTGCTACGTAATAACAGTAGTCATCCATGTCTGACATGGTTTTTAGGCCGGCATGTAAGTCTAATGCTTGAAATATAGGCATGCCTTTGGCCATGGTTTCAACGCACTCAGATAAAGCCTTAATTTGTTCTGCATCGAAGCTGTGTGTTATTTCAATAACTCTGGGAGTTAAGTGAATTAGGCTATGCTCTGCTGGAATGGTTTGTTCTGATAGTAAGGGGGCTAATTCTTTGGCGAAAGATTCACTATTTTTGCCAGTTTTTACGATATCGATAAAGGCGGTGCAAAAATATTTCTTTTGATCTACATCAAGAGAAACTTCATCCTCAATTGTATCCACTATCCTGCAGAGTAGGTATGCGTTAGCAACGGCAGGGTATAAGGTGCTAGGAAGCTGGGGGATGGTTAATGCAAAAGTACGAGATACACCTTCAAGCAGAATAGATTGAAAGTCTTGATCGCTGAGATCAAGTAATGATTCCGGGTTTTCTATGGATATTTGAGGTCCGTTCATAGTCTGTGTAGTGTACTTAAGGTTTTGGGTTAGGTTAATAATAGTCGTTTTGTTGGTTATTTGCAAAGCAATGTTGTTTAAAAGATAAAATTAGTTTTTATGATGTTAGATTTAAATAATTGGAAGTGTGTGAAGTGTATTTATCAGTTTAATCAAATATTTATATTGTTCTTTAAGAATAAAAGAAACTTTCAATTGTGGTATGTGAGTATAAAGTTAAAGTTTATTTGTGTAAAAAAAGATCAGATGTTGTTTTTTTGTTCTAGTAAAGGTGGTTTCTAATGTAAAAAGATAGTATTCTACTGGGTAATTATAAACCATTGTATTTGAGTGATCTGTGCTTTAAATGCTTATGTTTTATAGGTAATTAAAATGATACCTCTCGAATATGAGGGGTTTTTACAGTTTATTAAAGTTTAAAGTTGTTCTTGGAGAAGCTTAATGAGTGTTCCATTACGCCAGCAGTTGGCAGTCGGAAGTTATTTAATTAAACAAAAATTGAAGGGGGTAAAGAAGTACCCTTTAGTTTTGATGTTGGAACCTTTGTATCGCTGTAATTTGGCATGTGCCGGTTGCGGTAAAATTGATCATCCCGATGATATTCTTGATAAGCGCCTTTCTGTTAAAGAGTGTTTAGATGCGGTTGATGAATGTGGTGCACCAATGGTTTCAATTCCTGGTGGAGAACCTTTAATTCATAAGGAAATGCCAGAAATTGTTGCAGGTATTGTAGCCAGGAAGAAATTTGTTTACTTGTGTACGAATGCTTTACTGTTAAAAAAGAAGATTAAAGATTATACGCCATCACCGTATTTGACTTTTTCTATTCATTTGGATGGTAATAAGCAGCGACACGACGATTCAGTTTGTCAGGATGGTGTATTTGATATTGCTGTAGAAGCAATTAAAATGGCTTTGGATAAAGGTTTTAGGGTAACGATTAACTGTACCTTGTTTCAAGGTGAAAATGCGGAAGAGGTTTCTGCCTTTTTAGATTATGCTACTGAGTTGGGTGTTGAAGGAATTACGATTGCACCTGGTTTTAGTTATGAGCATGCACCTAAGCAAGATGTTTTTATTAAGGGTAAAGATGTTAAAGACTTATTTAGAGGTATTTTTGCGATAGGTAAAAATAAGAAATGGAAGTTAAATCATTCCTCTCTATATTTGGACTTTTTAGCTGGAAACCAAGCGTATGAATGTACGCCATGGGGCAATCCTACGTTCAGTGTTTTTGGTTGGCAGAAGCCTTGTTATTTATTGGCAGACGAAGGTTATGTTGATTCATTTCAGGAGTTATTGGATACTACGCCGTGGGAAAAATACGGTAATGTAAATAATCCTAAGTGTGCTAATTGCATGGCACATTGTGGGTATGAAGCTACGGCTGTTGAAGACATGTTATCTCATCCGCTTAAAGGAATGATGGTGTCTTTAAAAGGTCCTAGGACTACGGGTGATATGGTTGAAGTGGCTGCGCCTGATTTTGATGAGGCAGCAGAGGTTTCGTCTGTATCTAAGATATCTGTGAAAGTTGAATCTTAAGTTATTTATCTAAATATTAATTATTTTTAGGTGGTCAAATTGGGTATTTTTAAAACATTTAACTTGAATATTGCTTTGCTTATTGTCCTGCTGGGTATTAATACGGTGCTTGCTTCTACAGAAGACAGTATTAGTGTTGAGGGCGCAGGAAAGGATATAAAAGCCGATATTACCAAGACTTTAGAAGCAAAAGAAATCGCTTTGAAATTCCAGGATGAGCTTATTGCTGCTATGCAGCAGGGCGAGACGCTGGGTTTTCAAGGGCGCTATGATAAGCTTGAAACAGCTATTGTTAAAAGTCATGATTTAGTAAAAATTGCTAGAATTGTCATTGGTAAGGAATGGAAAAAGATTTCTGAAGAGCAAAGGGCTGTGCTTGTCGATGTTTTTAGACGATTAAGTATCTCTGCTTATGCTTATAACTTTAAGGCGTATTCCGGGGAGTCTTTTGAATTTGTATCGGAAGAAAAAACGGCTAGGGGCGGGATGATTGTCCGTACTTTGTTCGTTCTACCTGATGACAAGGATGTTAAATTTGACTATATGCTGAAGAAAAAAGGCAATGAGTGGCGAATTATTAATATAATAGCCAATGGTGTTAGTGATTTGGCTCTTAAAAGATCTGAATATACAAGTATTTTAAAGCGGCAGGGGTTTGATGCTTTAATTGCAAAAATTAATGAAAAAATTGATAATTACGCAAAATAATAGATAGCAGGGTTTATTCATATGTTTACATTTCCACAGCAAAAAGAGAGTTCATCTTTGTTTGCCATGATTTTTATATCAATAACACTCCTTCTAACGGGGTGTGCGAGTAATGAGGTTATTGAGACTGAGGTAGGGGTCGTTGAGGCGGAAGAGGGTTCGGAAGTTGATCCATATGAAGGTTTTAACCGTACCATGTTTGTTTTTAATGATGAGCTGGATACCTATGTTGCTGCTCCTATTTCAGATGCTTATCTTTGGGTGACTCCACAGTTTGTACAAACAGGTGTTGCTAATTTCTTTGATAATCTTAAAGGTATTAATGTCGTATTAAATGACATGATGCAAGGTAAGGTTGCTCAAGGTGCTGAGGATACAGGTCGGTTTGCCGTTAACTCAACACTGGGTTTGTTAGGTTTGTTTGATGTAGCAACAGAATTTGGTTTGGAAAAGCATGATGAGGATTTTGCCCAAACTTTAGCTGTTTGGGGAGTGCCACAAGGACCATATTTGGTACTGCCTGTGCTTGGCCCGGCAACTAGTCGAGGTATTCCTGGCGGGATTTTTGATGCGGCTGCAAACCCTGCGACATACGTTGGAGCTCCTGTTCAATTGCTTCAAATGTTAAATGCCAGGGCAAATGCAGAGGGTGCTCTTAATTTTATTGATGAAGCAGCATTAGACCCATATGTTTTTACTAGAGAGGCTTTTTTGCAGCATCGTAAACATCTGATAACAGATGGTGAGTCTGAAGTTACTGATGATTTATTAGATTTAGAAGATGATTTTTATGAGGACGATGAGGAAGACCTGTCTGCCTCAGTTGGAGCTGTAGCTGTTGAACCGATGGCGGATGTTGTAAGTGATGTCGCTCCTGAGGAGGTAATGGCTGTTGATGGTAGTATAAATAATCAGAATGTTGAGCGGTCAAGTCACGCATTAACTTTAAGCTCTGATGTAGAAAGCTATGGAGAGGCTTCCAATTCATTTGATGGTGCTGTTAAGTCTTTTGATGATGCGTCTAGGTCTTTTGAAGAGGCGGCTGAAAAGCTTGAACAGTTACAGAATCAATAATTAAAAAAGCCGCATGGATGCGGCTTAATATTCCTGAGTTATTAATTGAGATTAATAATGGATTAGGGAATGAGTTTCATAGCCTGCCAGTTCTTCCCTTCCTTTCAAGAAATCCAGTTCAACAACAAAAGCACAAGCTTCTACACTGGCTCCCAGTTTTTCAACTAATTCACAGCTGGCTTTGGCTGTTCCGCCAGTTGCTAAAAGATCGTCCACTAATAATACTTTGTCGCCTTGTTCAAACGAATCAATATGCGCTTCTAAAGTAGCGGAGCCATATTCTAAATCATAAGAAACACTTTGTACGTCATAGGGCAGTTTTCCTGGTTTCCTAAGGGGGATAAAAGGAATGCCTAGCTCCCAGGCAACCAAAGAACCAAAGATAAATCCCCTTGCTTCCATGCCGGCAACAGCACTAATATCTCTGCCTAAAAAAGGATGTATCAATTGATGTACAGCAAGGCGAAGTGTTGCTGGGTCTTTAACCAAAGGCGTAATATCTTTAAAAATGATGCCTGGTTTGGGGAAGTCGGGGATGTCACGTATTTTATCTTTTAATCGTTGCATTTTATTTTTTGAAATTTTTAAAGAAAAAAGGGATTTAAAAATAATTTACATGGCTATTAACATACCACAGGTTGCTTCCACTTAGCCTCTCAAGACACGGCGTAAATACATCCTTGTAGCCTTGGCGACAGCATCCCTGCTGTCAACAGTCTTGAGAAACAAAGTGGAAACAACTTGTAGTCTGTGGTTTATTAATAGGCATGAAGATTAAAGATGGTTTGCCTTAATCTTTTCTTAGTCAAGCAGCAAGCTTATAACTTTAAAATACGGTGTCCCTCATCTTGTGTGGTCCAAGATAAAAATAGGTCGCTACTGTTATTGAGTAGTTTTGGATGGTTGTTCTGGGATGATGTGGCTAAGGTTGTTTTTTTATCTAACCAGGATTCTCCACGGTCTAAGGATTCTTTGATATGTAGCGTGGTGTGCTCTCCATCAAACTCTTTCCAGGCAATGATGACGCGTTGATTTAAAGAGATAACATCGGCATGACTAGGTAAGTGATTGATGTTGCCTAAAGGTATCGGGGCTGAAGTTGTTTTTCCAAAATCATCGGTATAGGCATAAAAAATACCTGTACGAATATCGCCTAAAGTGAACCAGGTCATGTGGGTACGGTTGTCCTGATCAATGGCAATTGATGGGCCATGTTCCGGGCACGCTTCAATCGCCCATTGATCGTATGTGGCTCGTTGAGGCGTTGACCATGTGTTGTCATTGTTCATGCGTATTAATGCATGGTCACGAATGCCGTCTTTATAAACCATTCGGGCAAAAATCACAGGCATTCCCGTATTGGAAAAAGCGGTTGCAGTACGGCAGCATGAACAAATACCGTTTGAAATGAATTTGTTAACGAACTGGCTATTGTCTAAAGGTTTTTTTATGCTGTAATAAAGTGAAAGAGCGCCTTCACCCCAGTCTGGGCTGTGAGATTCATGGCGGGTATCGTGCCAGAATAGATAAGCATTGTTATCTTTATCGATCAGCATTTTGTCCATATAGTGCATGGCTGATTTTGCATGGTCACTAATTAAAGCAGGTGTGCTAAATGTTTTTCCATTGTCGTCTGAATAGCTGAAGAAGCTGGTGGATTTTTGGTCTGTGTCTGCATAGTAGAGAACGTTGATGCGGCCTGATGAGCTGATATTAATTGCTGGGGGATTTTCAGGCCAGGCACTGATTTTTTGTTTAAGACTGTTTACTTGGACGGGAGAGCTGTATGTTGCTCCATTATCTAATGAAAAGTCTACAAAAATAGCCTCTTTAGTAGGGATGAGTCGCCATAACTGGCCGTCATCAGAGAAGCTGGCTGATATTGTAGCTTTGATCGGTGTATAAGTAGTTGTCGTTGTATTGGTTTTATGGTCTTTTGAAATTGCTTGGCAACTGATCAGTATGAACAGTGATAATGAATAGATTAAAATCGATAGTAATGTCGGATTATGTTTTTTAAGCATTAGATTTTCAATAACTTGAATACCATTATAAAAGGGCAAATATTAACACTTTTATTCTTGTGGACTCCCTGTTTTGTTAATAAAGTGGGAGGATGTTTTTGATTGTGTGTTAGATAACATAGTTTAATTTTTTCAGTGTATAGAAACCCTTTATTATCCTATCTGTGCAATGGTAATTGTTCACCTCCCCCTTTGGAAAAGGAGGATTGCGGGGGATTCGTTTAATAAAACCTCCCCTAACCGCTCTTTTCCAAAGAGGGGACTGAATACTTACGTGCAATGACATTCTTTATGGTTTAAAGCTTAGGGCGATGGAAGCAACTTTAGAAAATGATTAAGCTGTTTTTGATCATAGTCATATTTTCTTAATGACAGGAAATAATGAAAACCTTTGTTAATTTCAAGTTTGGAAAAAAGCTGCTAAAAATGCTATCGTAGTAGGAATAATTACGTTTTGTAGCTATATAAGGAACGAGAATTTAATAATACCCGAGACTGACTAGTCTTTTGACTCCACAGACGTGCTAGAAAAACAGTTGTGTAGCTTGCTATGCGCTTTTTTTCCTAACGCGCTAGTGAAGCCAAAATCCTGCGTCAACCTTTCGGATATTATTAAATCCTCGCCCCTAAATAATACATTTAGAATTATTTAATATTAAATTCAGAGGTAAAACCAGTGACAGAAATAACTGAAGTTCCCAGTCCTTTTTGCGGTATAGGGTCGGATGATCTGACTATTCAGGCTGATGGTCTATCGATCAAAGTGACTAAAAATGGCTGTGCTGTTAATACTCCGGCATTTGAGCAAGCAATAACCGATACCAGCCCTAGAGTGGATGGCAAAGAGGTTAGCCTTGAATGGGCTGTTGTTCGTGCGGTGAAAATTTTAAAAGCAGCTAATCAACCTGTTATCGGTGGGTGTGCGACAGATGTTAACGGTATGCGTGCCTTAATGGCATTGGCTGATCGTAGTGGTTCTGTGGTTGATAATATGAACTTTACCGGGGCTAAACGTAACATCCTGGCTATGCAAGATTCAGGCTGGATGAATACCACACTGGCAGAAATTAAAAACCGTTGTGACTTGTTTATAGTGGTTGGTTGTGATTTAGAAGCGTTCTCCCCCCGTTTTTATGAGCGATATTTGTGGAATAAAGAGTCCATGTTTTTGGATGATACTGCGGATCGTGAAGTTATTTATATAGGTAAACCACCTTCTGGTTCTGCATCTACATCGCCAAATAAGGCTAAGGCCAAGGTTTTAGAATGTGCTGATGCTGATTTGCCTGAAGTGGTTGCTGTTTTAAAAGCTTTAATTAAAGGTAACCCTGTTTTTGCAGATCAAGTTGCAGGATTAGCGGTTGCTGATTTGCAGGAAATCGCGGATAAGTTAAAAGCGGCTAACTATGGCGTAGTGACCTGGGCGGCTGGTGCGTTAGATTTTCCACAAGCTGAATTAACGGTACAAACTATTTGTGAGTTAGTTAAGGATGTTAATGCCTCTGGCGTTAGGTGTTCCGGTTTTCCTTTAGGGGGTAAAGAAGGGGATCAAACAGCCAATCAAGTCTGTGGCTGGCAAACAGGCTATCCAGCCAGGATGCGTTTTTCTAGTGATATCCCAGAATATGATCCCTTCTTATATGATATCAATCAGATGTTTGATAATGGAGAAGCAGATGCATTTATCTGGGTTCAAGCATTTAACTCAAGTGCAGTGCCTCCTCAAGGTGGAAAGATTCCCACCGTTGTTCTTGGCCGGTCAGGTATGACATTTGAAGAAGAACCTGATGTGTTTATTCCTGTGGGAACCCCAGGTATTGACCATGCGGGCCATGCTTATCGTTTAGATAATGTCGTCGCAATTAGGTTGAAAAAATTAAGAGATTCAGGGCTGCCAAGTACGGCAGAAGTACTAACAGCAATTGAACAGGGTTTGGTGATATAACATGTTGACAAAATTAACGGGCGGTATTGTCTACGACCCTGCCAACAAGGTAAACGGTAAGAAAAAAGATATCTATATTAAAGACGGCAAGATTGTAGCTAAGCCCAGAAATGTAGAACCTGATAAAGAATATAATATTGCCGGCAAAGTGGTCATGGCGGGTGCGATTGATTTACATACCCATATTGGTGGGGGTAAAGGCAATATCGCACGGATGTTAATGCCAGAAAATCATCGTATTGACCCTGTTGCGCATACCGATATTAAACGAGCAGGTACCGGGCATGCTATGCCTAGTACATTTACTACCGGTTATCGCTATGCAGAAATGGGATATACCGCTGCATTTGAACCGGCTGTTTTACCGATCAATGCCAGACAAGCACACATGGAAATGGGTGACGTGCCGATGCTGGATAAAGGCGGGTATGTCATGCTCGGCAGTGATGATTTCTACTTGCGCATGATGGCTGCTAATAAGGACCAGCAAGCGATAAACGACTATGTGGCTTGGACGCTTCGTGCTGCACAAGGTGTTGGCATTAAAGTGGTTAACCCGGGTGGTATCAGTGCCTTTAAATTTAATCAGCGCCAGTTGGATCTGGATGAAAATAATAAACATTATAATGTTACGCCTAGAGAAATATTAAAATCCCTGGCTACGGCAGTTAAAGAATTAGGTATTAAGCATCCACTGCATGTACATGGAAGCAATTTAGGCGTACCTGGAAATATCCAAACTACCTTAGACTCTATTGCAGGTGTTGAAGGCCTGCCTATGCATTTAACGCATGTACAATTTCATAGTTATGGTACTGAAGGTGATTTTAAGTTTTCATCGGGCGGTGCTGAGTTAGCAGAAGCAATTAATAAAAATAAAAACATGTCGGTTGATGTTGGCCAGATTATGTTTGGGCAAACCATTACTGCATCAGGTGATAACCAAAGGCAATATGCTAATCATGCATTTTCAAACCCGAATAAATGGGTGTGTATGGATATTGAATGTGATGCTGGGTGTGGTTTAGTACCTTTTAAATACAGAGATAAAAACTTTGTTAATGCATTGCAATGGGCGATTGGTTTAGAGATTTTCTTATTGGTTAAAGATCCATGGCGTATCTTTTTAACGACTGATCATCCTAATGGCGCACCATTTACATCATATCCGCATTTGATCCGTTTATTAATGGATAAAAGTTTCCGTAACGATATGTTGGCAACGATTCATCCTGAAGCTCAAAAAATGACGACACT
>ENA-ORXI01001171-ORXI01001171.1-sediment-metagenome-genome-assembly--contig:-NODE-1171-length-20836-cov-5.146780_pt1 | contig 20836 bp, 18 predicted proteins | sample MGYA00237861_ERZ511468 | MGnify/ENA primary metagenome ERZ511468 (study PRJEB26299, sample SAMN06266213) | sediment metagenome | isolation source: Hudson Canyon methane seep mesocosm | place...
AATTAGAAATCGCACAATATAAAACCGAAATCGAGGCATTATCATCACAAAATAGTGATACTGGCTCACAGAACCTGACATTGACAGAAACGTCTCAACGCCTCAGTAAAGAACTAGAAAATCTTCGTAGAACAGCATCAAATGCGATGGCTTTAGACACTGAAAATCACAAACTCAAAGAGCAACTGCAAGAAGTTGATCATCAAACCCAACTTTTAATCATCGAAAATAGCGGTTTAAAAGACAATAATGCCAAAACGTGGTTTTTAGTGGGTGCGGCGGTATTAATCGCGGGTTTATTATTAGGCCTGATTATTCCACGCCTACGCTTCCAAAAGAAAAGTTCTTGGGGCAGTTTCTAGAGTTCAAAATCACTCACTATTACTGTCTCATCAATTATTATGATGACAAGCTGAAATCGTTCGCTATTAAATAAACAAAGAGATCATTGATGACTGTACGTGTCGGAATTAACGGCTTTGGCCGTATGGGCAAATTAGCTTTACGTGCAGCTTGGGGCAGTGAAGAGTTAGAGTTTGTTCATATTAATGAAATTGAAGGTGATGCACATTGTCATGCTCATTTATTAGAGTTTGATTCGGTTCATGGAAAATGGGGCCAAGATCTTGCTATTTCAGCCAGTGAGAATCAATTAACGATTGCTGGAAAACAACTTACATTTAGTCAACAATCCGATCCCTCAAAAGTAGATTGGCAGGCACTGGGGGTTGATATAGTTTTTGAGTGCACTGGCAAGTTTAAAAGCCAAGAGCAACTACAAACATACTTTGATCAAGGCGTTAAAAAAGTCTTGGTCTCGGCACCTTGCCCAGAGCCAGCTTTAAATATTGTTTATGGCGTTAACCATGAGCGTTATGATCCAACACAACACAATATTGTCACTGCAGCGTCATGCACCACTAATTGTTTGGCACCACTGGTAAAAGTCATGCATGAAAACATCGGTATCAAACATGGCACCATGACCACGATTCACAATATTACTAATACTCAAACCATTGTAGATAAGGGACATAAAGACTTACGTCGTGCACGAGCTAGTAGTAATTCATTAATTCCAACTAGCACAGGTTCAGCTAAAGCTATTACCAAGATCTTTCCAGAACTAGAAGGCAAGTTAAATGGTTTAGCCGTGCGAGTACCGTTATTAAATGGTTCGATCACAGACTTTGTATTTGAAGCGGATCGGGCTACCAATGCCGATGAAATCAATGCCTTATTCCAAACGGCATCAGAAAATAGCTTAAAAGATATTTTAGGTTATGAAACACGCCCTTTAGTCTCGGCTGACTTTACCAACGATGCCCGTTCTAGCATTGTTGATGCACCATCGACGATGGTCATTAACAACACTCAAGTCAAAATTCTCGCGTGGTATGACAATGAATGGGGTTATGTAAATCGCATGGTTGATATTGCTCATATGCTGGCTAAAACTATCTAATCATGACTACTAACAGCGCTAGTCTAAAAAACTATGCTGTTATTACAGCGGGCTATTGGGGTTTTACTCTTACAGATGGTGCCATTCGCATGTTGGTGGTTTTATATTTCCACCAGCTAGGTTACTCGCCTTTAGCCATTGCCAGCTTATTTTTGTTTTATGAATTTTTTGGCATCATTACCAATCTAGTTGGCGGTTGGTTAGGTTCACGTATTGGCCTGAACAATACCATGCATATCGGCATGGCATTGCAGATCGCAGCATTAATGATGTTAACGGTGCCCAGTGAATATCTAAGCGTAATTTACGTGATGGCAGCACAAGCTTTGTCGGGCATTGCCAAAGATTTAAATAAAATGAGCGCCAAGGCTAGCGTTAAACTCTTTCTTCCAAAAAGCTCAACCAAAAAATCCTCCCCAAAACTCTTTAAATGGGTTGCCGCACTGACTGGTTCCAAAAACACCTTAAAAGGCATCGGTTATTTCTTGGGTGGTGTGTTGTTAAGCCTCTATGGTTTTCAAGGTGCTTTATTTATCTTAGCGGGCAGTTTATTAGCCGTTTTAGTTTTAACCTGGTTGTTATTGCCCGGCGATTTAGGCAAAACCAAAAACAAAGCCAAGTTCTCACAACTGTTTTCCAACTCATCAGCTATTAATTGGTTATCGGCTGCACGGTTTTTCCTCTTTGGTTCACGTGATGTCTGGTTTGTGGTGGCATTGCCGGTATATCTCACCACCAGTTTAGGCTGGGACTACCATCAAACCGGTAGTTTTTTAGCTTTTTGGATCATTGCTTACGGCATCGTGCAGGCATTTGCACCAAAACTGATTAATAACGATGCACCTGATGGCAAAACAGCGCAACTCTTTGCATTGCTGTTAATGTTATTACCCATTGGCATTGCCATGGCCTTATATAAAGACTTCAACCCTGCATCGGTATTAATTATCGGTTTAAGCCTATTTGCCATTGTATTTGCCATCAACTCTGCTGTGCACTCTTACCTGATTATTGAATGGGCCGAACATGATAATGTCGCCATGAATGTTGGTTTTTATTATATGGCTAATGCTGGCGGTCGTTTACTCGGCACGCTATTGTCAGGACTTATTTTCCAATATCAGGGCCTAATCGGTTGTCTAATTACCTCGTCATTATTTATAGCCGCAGCCGCCATGTTCTCTCTAAAGTTACCGAAGACAAATTAATCAATACTAGGAACAACATTAATGGGCATTTTTGAACGCTATTTATCGTTATGGGTAGCGATATCGATTATCTTCGGTGTTATTGCTGGTAGCCTGTTTCCTAACTTTTTCGTGCTCATTGCCCAACTAGAATTTGCCCATGTGAATTTAATTATTGCCATATTGATCTGGCTGATGATCTATCCAATGATGGTGCAAGTTGATTTTCATGCTGTTAAACATATCGGCAAACAACCAAAAGGTATTCTGCTAACAGTTATTATTAACTGGTTAATAAAACCCTTCACCATGGCCTTGCTAGGCTGGTTATTTTTTAGAGTGTTTTTTGCCAATTGGGTCGAGCCAGAAACGGCCAACCAATACATTGCAGGCATGATTTTATTAGGCGTGGCACCCTGTACCGCCATGGTATTTGTCTGGAGCCAACTAACAAAAGGTGATCCCAATTACACCTTAGTTCAAGTCTCCATCAACGATGTCATTATGATCTTTGCATTTGCTCCCATCGCCGCCTTTCTATTAGGCATTAGCGATATCGTTGTGCCGTGGCAAACATTATTACTCTCTGTTGCTCTATATGTTGTATTACCGCTAATTGCAGGTATTTTGACTCGACATCGATTAGAAAAAAATGGTGATGAACGGAAATTGACTGAATTTCTAGCTAGAATAAAACCTTGGTCTATCGCGGGACTTCTAGCGACCGTCGTTTTATTATTTGCTTTCCAAGCGGAAGTCATTCTCCAGCAGCCAGAAGCTATCCTACTAATTGCCATCCCACTGCTTATTCAAACCTATGGAATTTTTGCCCTTACTTATCTTGCAGCAAAACGCCTTAGACTGGCTCATAACATTGCCGCTCCAGCCTCACTTATTGGTTCCTCAAACTTCTTTGAACTAGCTGTTGCCGTAGCTATATCTTTATTTGGTCTTCACTCTGGAGCAGCATTAGCAACCGTAGTGGGGGTGCTCGTCGAGGTGCCAGTCATGTTATCTCTGGTTTATTTCTCAAACCAAACCCGCCATTGGTTTGATTAAAAATTATTCGGTTCAATCACAATCGCAGGAATGGAAAATTAATCCTTACGCTGCATCCGTAGACTTTTGCCTGACCCTTTGTTGAGAAGACGCATGAGCAAGCAGATACATAAAGAAAGAATGAATAAGGTCGTTCAGCACATCGAAAATAATTTAAGTGCTGGCATTAATATCAGCGAGCTCGCTAAGTTGGCTTGTTATTCTGAATTTCATTTTCATCGTCTGTTTCGCTCTTACGTCAGCGAAAGTGTCTATGCATATAGAAAAAGACTGTTATTAGAACGAGCCATTAAATTGCTGCTCTATACCAGTGATAGCATCACTGACATTGCTTTTAAAAGTGGCTATGACAATCAAGCGTCGTTTAATAAAGCATTCAAAAATCTCTATGCCTACACACCTAGCCAAGTTCGAAAACAAAGTGTTGTTATTCAACCCTTAAAAATTGAACTGAGGCAAAACATGACTATAAAACCAGAAATTAAAACCATTGATAACATCAATGTAATCAGTGCTAGAGAAATTGGCAGTTATCCGGAAGCCGCTCCCAAAGCATGGGGGCGGGTGATGAAATTTGCTTATGGCAATCGATTGATGGATAAAGATGTGCGCTCTATCGGCATTTCACATGATGATCCTAGCGTCACCGCACCCGAACAAATTCGTTATGACGCTTGTGTTGATATTGATGCTGATTTAAAAAATACCGCGTTTAAAAATAACGATAATTTAGAAAGAAAGACTATTGCTGGCGGCAAATATGCCATGTTCCTACACAAAGGAACGTATGAAAATTTTGCTCAAACCTATTCATATATTTTTAATGAATGGCTGCCAGAAAGTGACTATCAAGTAACAGACGATAAAACCTGTTTTGAAATTTATTTAAATCGTGATCCTAGAAAAACCAAACCAGAGAATTTAAAAACAGAGATTTATATTCCGTTGGCCTAAAACAAAAAAGCCGCACGAAAGTGCGGCTGTAAATTTCTGCCGTCATTATTTAATTGTTACGTTGCTTTCAATGGTTGCTCATTAAATAAATATACTAAATTCTCAACTCTACTGGCTTTTCCAAAGTATGAATTTGACTCTACATTATCTAAAGATCGGCCTGTTCGTTGGGCAATCTCTTCTATTAAGTCAAACTCAAAGTCTTCTTCATCAATCCGCAGGTCAATAAAAACATCGTCAGTTGGCCTTAATGGAAAATGTTCTTTTTCAGACCTCAAGTAATTTTGAAGCTGCTCATAAACAGCACGAATGATCCATGTATCTACCTTTCTACAATCGAAATAATGTGAAAAAGTGCAAATCGAATCATCATCGCGCTCATCTAAAAGCTGCTGGAAATGTCTAATCCTCTTCTTTTCATTCCAAGCATCCATAAGAAAAAATGCTGGAACACACAAAATTAGATATGGAACTTTCCACATGGCCCATGCAAAAACTCCAAAGATAACTATCATAAATAAAATGAACAGCCACATATTTCCTGACTCTTCTTTGTATTTAGGCATAAACCTCGATGCTTTTTTCATAAGCTCCCTCTTTGTTTTATGTCACTTTAATCCAACTTAGATAAATCTCTTACCGCACCTTTATCAGCTGATGCTGCCATTTTACCAAACACTTTTAATGCCGCAGACACTTTGCGTGAACGTTCTTCTACTGGTTTGTTTGTTTTCAATATAGTCTGTAATAACTATCACCATACTATTCACATTTACTTTGTCCCGAACGTTTTCTTTACCAATAACTTGGTTTAAGAATCGGTTTTTTATTCGTCGCTATCCTCTCATCAAGTTGAGAATTTTGACATTCATCATCAAGGATATAACTTCTTGTCCAATTTGCATATTGACTCAAGCCTTTGTTAGTCGGTCTAACCTTACTCCCGCTCTCTGGTTTGGCTCTTGGAATAATCAAACCCAATTCAAGGTTAGATGTATCTTCGCAGATCAATTTTAAAACAGGTTCAAGATCAGAGTCATTTGACACCAATATTTGCTGATTTATATTGGCATCTCTAGCATCTTTATACATTGATAAGGCAATATTGACATCCGTTTGCTTTTCTTCAAACTTCCAAATTTCTACACGATTATTTTTATCAATCGGTTTGCTATAACGAGGTGGATAACCTTTCTCTACCGTGTGATAGCCAGAAATTATCTCAATACGTTGCTGATAAATTTGCTTGAGTGCTCGGTGGTATGCATTCTGCGCCATAACAGACTCATGGCCATGAGAAGCAAAGTTAGCTTTCACTGGTGCAGTGAAGTATTTAACCTTAATAATATTTGATGAAGGATCTTGAACTCTTGCTATGGATTGAAATAGCTTGAAAATATCGAGCCATTTATAAGGTGTATTTCTCAAGCGACCATAAAATAAATTATAGCCGTCTATGTAGATTATCGTATCCATTCAATTTATCTTCCCTAGATATGAAAAAACCGCCAGAAGGCGGTCTTTTCGCCTCAAATTAACATTAACTTAATAATGATAATAAGAGGTGAGTAGTGCAACTATTATAATTACCTTATTGGTAAAAAGTAAACTATTGTTTACCTTAATCCAGTTTAGATAAGTCTCGTACCGCACCTTTATCAGCAGAAGTTGCCATCTTGCCAAACACTTTTAATGCTGCTGATACTTTACGTGGACGCTCTTCGACCGGTTTCCAGCCTAGTTTGTCTTGCTCAACACGACGTGCAGCTAATTCTTCGTCAGATAACAATACATCAATAGTGCGGTTAGGAATGTCGATACGAATAATATCGCCATTACGCACTAGACCAATTGCACCACCTGCTGCAGCTTCTGGTGAAACATGACCAATTGATAATCCTGATGTACCGCCTGAGAAACGACCATCGGTTAACAATGCACAGGCTTTGCCTAAGCCTTTCGACTTAATATATGACGTTGGATACAGCATTTCTTGCATGCCCGGACCACCACTTGGGCCTTCGTAACGTACGATAACCACATCACCGGCAACCACTTGTTCAGTCAAGATATGTTGAACGGCTTCGTCTTGAGATTCAGTGATATGTGCAGGGCCTTCGAATACTAATATAGATTCATCCACACCGGCAGACTTCACCACACAGCCATCTAAAGCGATGTTACCTTTCAATACCGCTAGGCCGCCTTCTAAAGAAAAGGCATGTTCTAACGATCGGATACAACCACTTGCACGGTCGTCATCCAATGTCTCCCAGCGTGTTGCTTGGCTAAATGCTGTTTGAGTAGGAATGCCTGCAGGGCCTGCTCGGTAGAACTCACGTACTGCATCACTTGGATTACGCATGATGTCCCATTCGTCCAAGGCATCTTTCATTGTTGGCGCATAGACGGTTGGTGTATCGGTATGTAAATTACCCGCACGATCCAACTCACCCAAAATACTCATGACGCCACCAGCACGGTGTACATCTTCCATATGATATTCAGGTGTGTTTGGTGCGACTTTACATAGCTGTGGTACCACGCGAGACATGCGATCAATATCATCCATATCGAAATCAATGTCTGCTTCTTGAGCTATCGCTAATAAATGCAAAATGGTATTCGTTGATCCACCCATTGCAATATCAAGGGCAATCGCATTTTCAAAGGCTTTAAAGCCAACGGAACGTGGCAATACACGCTCGTCATCCTGTTCGTAGTAACGTTTAGCCATATCAACAATGGTACGACCTGCTCGTAAGAAAAGTTGCTCACGATCAGCATGGGTCGCCAACATTGAGCCATTACCCGGTAACGATAAACCTAATGCTTCGGTCAGACAGTTCATTGAGTTGGCAGTGAACATACCAGAACACGAACCACAGGTTGGACAGGCAGATCGTTCAACTTCTGCAACCTCTTCATCAGTTGCATTGGGATCAACGGCCATCACCATGGCATCAACCAAGTCGAGTTTGACATCTTTGCCGGCTAATTTTGTTTTACCCGCTTCCATCGGCCCACCAGAAACAAATACCACTGGAATGTTAAGACGCATCGCTGCCATCAACATGCCCGGTGTGATTTTGTCGCAGTTTGAAATACACACAATGGCATCAGCACAGTGTGCATTCACCATGTATTCCACAGAGTCTGCGATAAGGTCACGTGAAGGCAAAGAATAAAGCATACCGTCATGGCCCATCGCGATGCCATCATCGACCGCAATGGTATTAAATTCTTTCGCTACACCGCCCGCTTTCTCAATTTCGCGCGCAACGAGTTGCCCCATGTCTTTTAAATGCACGTGACCCGGTACAAACTGGGTAAAGGAATTAGATACAGCAATGATTGGTTTATTGAAGTCATCATCCTTCATACCTGTTGCTCGCCACAAAGCACGAGCGCCCGCCATATTACGGCCAGCGGTGGAAGTTTTTGATCTATATTCAGGCATAGTCTTTCTCCAAACTAATGTTTTGTGCAGCACAAAAAGGGAGTTTTGTGCGATTTATTCCATCAAATTTTACACGCAACTTTACAAGCTTGCTGAGATTAGAATTTGCTGTCGTTTCCTATTTAACGTTGCCATACCCAAATTACTTCAAAACTCATGTATTCAGAAAAGCGAGAACAGCACATATTCAAGGCAAAAAGTCACCGGAACAGTCATTCTGTTTCAAGGCTTTTTAACGAAGAAGATGTGCTGTTCTCGCCTTGCCCTATGGGCGCTTGGTCAAGTACATCAATACCGTGTTGCAATGCTTGCAAAGGACTAGTCATTTCCTGCACATTGCGCCTTGTCTTGACGTACTTGATCAAACGCTGAACACATGAGTTTTGAAGTAACTTGGGTATAAGGGTAAAATCGCGCTATGAAAACGCCTAATTCCACTAATATTGCAACCACCACCAGCTGGTTTCGTACCGCTGCGCCGTATATTCACGCGCATCGTGGTGCCCGCTTTGTTGTCGCATTTGATGGTGAAACTATCGCAACAGAAGGTTTTGATAACCTGATCCATGATTTTGCTTTATTAAACAGCTTGGGTATTAAGCTGATTTTAGTTTATGGCGCAAGACAACAAATCGATATTCAGTCAAAAATGCATAAAGTTGATATCAAACATCATCATGATTTGCGAATTACCGATGATAAAAGTCTAAAAATAGTTAGATCGGTGATTGGTAAATTACGTATTGATATCGAAGCTAAACTTTCTTTTGGTTTGCCACACACGCCTATGGCGGATGCTCAAGTGCGTTGCACGAGTGGCAATTTTGTCACAGCACGTCCTGTTGGCATTAAAGATGGCATTGATTTTGGTCATACTGGCGAAGTGCGTCGTGTTGATACTCAAGGCATTAATGAGCAATTGGCCTTAGGCAATATGGTGTTATTACCTCCGATGGGATTTTCGCCAACAGGAGAAATTTTTAACCTTTCCTACGAAGCGATTGCCACCTCGGTTGCCACTGACTTGGCAGCAGACAAGCTGATCTTTATTGGTGAGAATTGTGATGAGTTGCCACGTGAAATGACGGTCGAACAAGCACAAAAAGTAGACCAGTCAAAATCGCCTCATGCATTGAATGCTGGTATTTCGGCTTGTAAATCAGGTGTTAAACGTGTGCATTTTCTCGATAGAAATGAAGATGGTGCTTTATTACAAGAATTATTCAGTCGTGATGGTGCTGGCACCTTAATCACTGCTGATTTATTTGAAACAACACGTCAAGCGACAGTTGAAGATGTTGGTGGCATTTTAGAATTGATTCAACCGCTAGAAACACAAGGTGTATTGGTCAAACGTTCACGTGATCATTTAGAGATGGAAGTTGATCATTTCACGGTCATGGAACGAGATGGCACTGTTGTCGCTTGTGCGGCTTTATACCCGTATCCAGAATGTCAGATCGGCGAACTGGCCTGTTTGGCGGTGTCTAAGGATTATCAAGATCAAGGCCGTGGTGAAAAGCTATTGTCAGTTATCGAGCAACAGGCCAAGTCTGCTGGCTTGTCTTCTTTATGTGTACTCACTACACAAACCGCGCATTGGTTTATAGAACGCGGATTTAAAGAAGCTGAAATTGCTGATTTGCCGGTAGAAAAACAAAGTTTCTATAACTACCAACGTAATGCCAAGGTCTTTAGCAAAAATTTAGCTTAGGACCTTTTGCTCTTGCGGCCTTCGACCCGTTTTTTATATTCCGGAAACAAAATCGGCGCTAATTCATGTAGCGCCTTTTCATAAACACGACGTTTGAAAAAGACGATGTCTTCAACCGGTTTCCAATAATCTACCCAGCGCCAATCATCAAATTCAGGTTTATCGTGTGTATCTAACTGCACATCCGCTTCATTGCCAATAAATCGTAATAAAAACCAACGTTGTTTTTGGCCGATGCATAAGGGCTTGTTGCCATAGCGTAAATAACGTTTTGGCAAGCGGTAACGTAACCAGCCTCGGGTGGTACCTATAATTTCAACATGCTCAGGGCCCAGACCTACTTCTTCCATTAACTCACGAAAAACGGCTTGTTCAGCTGTTTCATCAGACTTAATGCCGCCCTGAGGAAATTGCCAAGAATCATGTTGCGCACGCTGTGCCCACAAAACCTGATTTTGTTCATTGCAGAGAATGATCCCTACATTTGGCCTAAAGCCATCTTTATCAATCACGCCTGTAATCTCTCGTTGATATCTTGTAATTTACCAACGTCATAATTTTTAATTGCTACTAGATTAGTAAAAGCGCTAGCAGTATGCAATGCATTTTGGCTTACAATGTGCGTATTTCTCATTAAATATGAAGTTAATCGCATGGCTTTAGCAATTTTTGATCTTGATAACACCTTACTTGGCGGTGATAGCGACTACTTATGGGGTGAATTTCTGGTTGAGAATAATATTGTTGATGGAATTACTTATCAGCAAAAAAATCAGGATTTTTATGATCAGTATCTAGCTGGCACCATGGATATTTTTGAATTTTTGGCGTTTCAATTAAAACCTTTAGCCGATAATTCACTTGAAGATTTAGTTCAGTGGCGAGAAAAATATTTACAAGAAAAAATTAATCCCCTCATTTTAGAAGCTGGTCTCGCGCTTATTAAGCAACACCAACAACAAGGTGATGAAACTTTAATTATCACTGCAACAAATAGTTTTATTACCGCGCCGATTGCTGAAAAGTTAGGCATTCCAAACTTAATTGCCACTGAGCCAGAAATGGTTGATGGTTTATACACCGGAAATGTTGCCGGCACGCCGTCTTATCAAGCAGGAAAAGTCACACGGTTAAATCAATGGTTAGAAGGTCATCACCTCAATCTTGAAGGCAGTTATTTCTACAGTGATTCGCACAATGATATTCCGCTATTAGAGTTAGTTGATCATCCGGTTGCTGTTGATGCTGATGCCAATTTGCAAGCGGTCGCAACAAAACAAGGTTGGAAAGTGATCAGTTTGCGTCAAGCCTGAGGGTTTTTTGATACAATTTGTCGTTTTTAGAATTCAGATCAGGCCATCAATATGGAATGGGAAGTAGTAATCGGGTTAGAAATTCACGCCCAACTCGCCACCAAATCAAAGATATTTTCGAGTGCAGCCACTGCTTATGGTGCTGCGCCTAATACACAGGCCTGTGCGGTTGACCTTGGTTTGCCCGGTGTATTGCCCGTATTGAACCAAGAAGCAGTTAAGATGGCGATTAAGTTTGGCTTGGCTGTTGAGGCTGAACTTACGATGCGTTCTGTATTTGCGCGCAAAAACTACTTCTACCCAGATTTGCCTAAGGGTTATCAAATTAGCCAGTTTGAATTACCGATTGTAGGTATCGGCGAATTAAGCATCGAATTAGAAGATGGCAGCGAAAAAATTATCGGTATTACACGTGCTCATTTAGAAGAAGATGCCGGTAAATCTTTGCATGAAGATTTCCAAGGTCAAACCGGTATTGATTTAAACCGTGCTGGTACTCCGTTATTAGAAATTGTATCCGAACCTGATATGCGTAGCGCTAAAGAAGCGGTTGCGTATATGAAGAAAATTCATTCCCTCGTGCGTTACCTCGAAATATGTGACGGTAATATGCAAGAAGGTTCGTTCCGTTGTGATGCCAATGTCTCTGTTCGTCCTATGGGCCAAGAAAAATTAGGTACCCGTGCCGAACTGAAAAATATTAACTCATTCCGCAATGTTGAACGTGCGATTAATATCGAAGTCGAACGCCAAATCGAAGTCATTGAAGATGGCGGTAGCGTCGTTCAAGAAACACGTTTATATGATGCCGACAAAAATGAAACACGTTCTATGCGTAGCAAAGAAGAAGCTAATGATTACCGCTACTTCCCTGATCCTGACTTACTGCCCGTCGTATTAGAGCCAGAAATGATTGAGGAAATACGTGCCACCTTGCCAGAGCTTCCTAATGCAAAACGTGATCGTTTTGTCGCTGACATGAGCTTATCGCTTTACGATGCATCAGTATTAACAAGCAGCCGTGAGTTAGCGAATTATTTTGAAGCCGTTTTAGAAGTTTCAGACAATAAAGAACCGAAACAATGTGCAAATTGGATCATTACCCAATTACTCGGCGCACTTAATAAAGCAGGGTTAGACATTGCTAACTCACCTATTAGTGCTCAACAATTAGGCGGTTTATTGCTACGCATTACTGACAATACGATTTCAGGCAAAATCGCCAAGCAAATCTTTGAAGCTTTATGGGAAAAAGAAGGTGATGACGCCGATAGCATTATCGAAGCAAAAGGCCTGAAACAAGTTACCGATAGTGGTGCTATTGAATCGATGATTGATGAAGTGATTGCAAATAACCCAGGTCAGCTAGAACAATATCGTGGTGGTAAGGAGCAATTGTTTGGTTTCTTTGTTGGCCAAGTCATGAAGGCTTCAAAAGGCAAAGCGAATCCAGCGCAGGTTAATGAGATCTTAAAAGCAAAACTTGCTGGCTAATCTTTTTTCCTTTATCCAATAAAAAAGGCTGCGCTTCGAAAAGCACAGCCTTTTTTTTGTATCTTTTTTAGGTATTATTCGCCGCCAGTCAAAATTGCAGATAATTTACCCGATAGCATTCCAAATACAGCACCGACTACCAGTGAAAGTGAAATCACAATAACTGGATTAGATAAATCTGCTGCTAAAGGATCGCCACCAACATGAAGTACGTAAGCAGCTGTTGCTGCATAACCATAAACTGCTGTTGGAATAACTGCCAATGCAGGTACTTGTGAAGCAAACACAAGAACAAACACCGTAACACCTACCCAAACGGGTGCAGTCAATACATCACCAAGAGACACTTGGCCCATCAATATGAAAGCGATTCCCGCCATAACGGCACCAAAAATACCACAAACAATCGTATTTTTTAATGCTGCAGTATCCGCTCCATTGTGGAAAAATGAACCCCAACCAATGAAGATCGCCCAAATAGTAACCATTCCAGCTAATGGGCCCAAAGCAAGCCATGTAGCTACTGCGCCTAAACCACCAATACTTAATGCTAATGCAACTAATCCTGACATAATTTCTCTCTCTATTATTTATGAATTAACTTACAGTTTAGTTCTCCTCAAGCGATAGAGAATCATGAATCTCTATCGGCCTGTTGAAAACTAACGATTAAGAGGTCTCCCTTTCTCTCGCTGCCCACTAGAACACAAATTCGCCAATTTATCAAATAACATAATACACCTATATATCAAAGACTTAAGAAGACCCTCATTGCCCATTGAATGTTCCTTGCAGCGTGTAAAGCGTTACTTCGCACCAATTTAGGGCTTACTAAAAATAATCTTGTTATCTAGTTTTTATGCCTACAACTAATTTCGAGAAATCGCTCACAGTTCTATTTGTTAATTCTGATTCTTTACTGGACTTCTGGTAGAATCGCAAGATTGACTCCATGGGCTACTTACAAAGGATATGGGCGAACTGACTTTTAACTTAAATGATGTCTTTAGCTCAATTACACGATGAAGTTTGAACAAGAACACCTCACATCAAAAATGGCCATTAGCAAATTGCCAAAGGTATCTCCGTTACCTGACGCAAACTGGGTTTTAGTCTTCGGTTCAATTGGCCGTTTTAAAGAACGTAAGTTCACTAAAATACTCAAAAAACGTTATCCTCATGCCCGTATTATCGGCTGTACAACATCTGGTGAGATTACTGACGGCGGTGTCTTTGATGATAGTGTGCACATCACCGCAATGAAGTGGGAACGTAGCTCTCTTAGGTTTGTTGTTAAGCCCGTTAATAGCATGGAACAATCTCATGAGTTAGGCAACCAGATTGCTCGAGACTTAGAGCAAGATAATCTTAAAGGTGTATTTGTTTTAAGTGATGGCCTTAACGTCAACGGCAGTGAATTAGTTGCTGGCATACAAGATGTCTTGCCAAAAATACCTATCACCGGTGGTTTAGCGAGTGATGATGCCCAATTTACCCAAACCTTATTATTAGACGATGACAAAGTTCAAGATCGAATAGTAATTGCTGTTGGTATCTATGGTGATGATGCTGTTGTGACCAGCGGTGCCTTAGGTGGCTGGCAGCCTTATGGTCCTCCTCGTAAGATCACCAGTTCAAGAAAAAACATTGTCTTTGAACTAGATAATAAACCGGCTTTACCTCTCTACAAAATGTACATCGGTTATTATGCCAATGAACTTCCAGCTTCTGGGCTTAACTTCCCATTTGCTGTGATGACTGAAGATAAAAATATTGCGGTTATCAGAACATTGCTCGCGGTCAATCATGGTGAAAACAGCCTGACTTTTGCCGGTAATATTGAAGAAGGCACGACGGTTCGCCTACTTAAATCGAATCACCAAAATTTAATTAATGGTGCAAGTGAAGCTGCCAAACAGATTCTTGAGAAAGGTGTAAACCTGAATGAAAAAGCACTCGCGATCTGTGTCAGTTGTGTGGGCCGTAAACTTGTAATGGAAGACCAAGTTTCTGAAGAAGCTTTTGCTGTTCACCGTATCCTAGGTATGCAAACCGGTATTACTGGTTTTTACTCTAATGGTGAAATCTGCTCAGGTGAAGATGATGGTCATAGCCAGTTACACAATCAGACAATGACGATTGCGTATTTAAGTGAACGTATGAACTAAGTTGAAAAATTACTTATAAAAAAGGGGATAGCGTGTGAAAATGCTATCCCCTTTTTTATTTAACCCTGATTATTTCTAACTATGCTGCCAATTCTCTTGCCGCAGCCAATAAAGCAAGACGCGCTATAACACCATAAGCATAAAAACGATTCGGCTCCGAATCTGGCATATCATTTTTTTCTGGTGTATTACACGGTTGTGCAAAAGCCAAAGGTTCAAAATGCATGCCCGGTGCATTCAAATTTTCATTTACACCACGGCCCGTGTGCACACGATAAAAGCCACCGACAACAAAATGATCCATCATATAAATCACTGGTTCAGCAACCGCTTCTTCTTCGCCAATGGTTTCAAAAGTATAGACACCCTCTTGTACTAAGACATTTTCAACAACAAGACCTTCTTTAGCGGAAGCCATTTTATTGCGTTGTTTACGATTCAGGGTCAAAACTTCATCAGCACTTTTCACTGTCATAATGCCCATGCCATAGGTACCTGAATCTGCTTTAACAACCACAAAAGGTTCTTTATCTATGCCATATTCATCATATTTCAATTGAATTGCAGTCAACATGCCTTCAACATTTTTGGCTAAACATTCACTGCCGCTGCGATCTTTAAAGTCAACTTCACCACACTGTAAAGACATGGGTGAAACCAACCATGGATCAATATTAATTTGCTTGGCAAACTCTTGTGCTACACCATGGTATTGTGTGAAATGTTGTGATTTTTTACGTGTTGACCAGCCAGCAGATAATGGCGGGATCACTTGTTGCTCTAAGCCCTCTAATATTTCAGGCCGACCTGCCGACAAGTCATTATTTAATAACACGAGACAGGGAGAGAAGTCACCAAGGCCTACACGATTACCCTGTCTTTCTAACGGTTCTAGCACGCAGGTCTTACCAGAGGGCAAGTCAATCGACATAACTTCATCGAGATCTTCACGTAAACTGGCTATTCTTGCTTCCACTCCGGCTTTTTCAAACACATCACGTAAAGTTTCTAAGCTTTCTAAATAAAATAAGTTACGTGTATGCTGTTCAGCAATAATCAATACCCGCTTAGCTCTGGGGCATGCTCTTTCTACTGCAGCTTGTACCGCTTGTATACATAAAGGCATAAACGCAGGATTGAGGTTATTAAACCCGGCAGGAAATAAATTAGTATCAACAGGTGCAAGCTTAAATCCTGCATTACGAAGATCAACAGATGCATAAAACGGGGCTGGAGTAAGCAACCACTGCTCTCGCAACCAACTCTCAACTTGAGTTTGATGCTTTAGCAGGTCATCTTCCAGTTGCAGTAGAGGCCCATTAAGAGCCGTCGTTAAGTGTGGAACTCTTGAAATCATAGTCATGAACTCATTAAATTTATGTACCAAAAATAACGATTGCAACGTTATTACTGTGATGTATTCATCAGTTTACTTTTTTATTATCCTTCATACTTACTTTTTTTGTCCGCTTAGTGCGTAAATAATATTTTTACGGTTTAGTAACCCAATAAAAAATAGTGTTATATTAGCCGGGTAATGATGATTAGATTGAAGGCGTAGCTTAACTGTGAGTGAAAACCAAACCGAATTTACTGGCCTCAAGGTCATGGTGATAGATGATAGCAAAACCATCCGCCGGACTGCTGAAACGCTATTAACAAAAGCTGGTTGTGAAGTTCTGACTGCCGACAACGGTTTTGAGGCTTTGCCAATCATTAGTAGCCAGCACCCTGAAATTTTGTTTATCGACATTATGATGCCCCGTCTTGACGGCTATCAAACCTGTGCTTTAATAAAAAACAATCCGAAGTTTAGCAGTACTCCTGTTGTGATGTTATCTAGTAAAGATGGGTTATTTGACCGAGCTAAAGGTCGAGCAGTTGGGGCGGAACAATATTTGACGAAGCCCTTCACTCGTGAAGACTTATTAGGGGCAATTCGTACCCATTTATTAAACAATTCCAAGGGTGATTAATATCTCATGGCTCTTATTCTTATCGCTGATGATTCTCCAACCGAAGTATATGTCTTAAAAAAGATACTCGAGAAACATGACCACCAAGTCATCATTGCAGAAGATGGCGAACACGCAATAGAACTTGCTAATAGTAAACATCCCGCTCTAATCCTTATGGATGTCGTGATGCCAAAATTAAATGGTTTTCAAGCAACTCGCCGCTTAAGCAAAGATCCTGCTACCGAACATGTTCCTATTGTCATTGTTTCTTCTAAAAATCAAGAAACCGATCGTTTATGGGGATTACGTCAAGGTGCAAAAGGTTACCTAAGCAAGCCCGTTAGCGAAGATGAATTAATTACAGAAATTAATAAGCTGCTAGGGTTCTAAGATATGGCAAAAGTAAACGGCCCTGCCGAGATCATTGCGCTACTTCAAGACATCGAACGTCGCAGCAAACAACAAGCAGCTGGTTTAAGTCAGGCAGATGATTTACAAGCCGCATGGACAGCAATTGGTTTCCGAGTGGGCGAGCATCATTTTCTAATACCACTTAGTGACTCACGCGAAGTTTTTACTGTTCCCGATCATTATACGGCCGTGCCTAAGTCAGAAGCTTGGGTCTATGGCATTGCTAATGTCCGGGGTGAGCTTTTACCTATATTTGATTTGCAACATTTTCTAATCAATAAAAAAAGCCAAGTTAGCAAACGTAGTCGCATTATGGTGATCAACCATGCCAATATTTATTCTGGTTTATTAGTCGACGAAGTTTTCGGGCTAAAACATTTCCAACGTAAACCTGAATCGCCCGACATTAATAAACAAGTCAATATTTCCACTTATCTCAAAGGTAGCTTAGTTCATCAAAATACCCATTGGGATATTTTCAGTTTCCAGAAACTCGCCGAAGATCCACGGTTTTTAAATGCCGCTGCTTAACACTTTTATCTCAGGACCAGTTCTATGAACTCAGCAAGTAAACTTTTTTTATCCTCATTGGTTGCAAAAAACAACCTCGTTTTTCTTATTATCACTTTACTGCTCGCCAGCATTTCTTTGCTGGGATTGTGGCAAATGGTTGACGGATCGTATCAACAGTTGATCCCCAACCTTGATATAAAAACTCTCGCCACAATAACTGCAAGTAGTATCGTTCTTACTCTTTTGGTGGCTATACGTTTATGTTATACCCCACTTAAAACCATAAAAGTTTCACTTGATAATATGGAAGTACAAAATCGCCATAACCAAGATGCGATTTTGCGATTACTTGATGAAATGGGCGACTTAGCGGATGGTGACCTGACAACGTCTGCCACGGTAAATGATGATATTACCGGCGCGATTGCTGACTCGGTAAACTACACCATTGATGCCTTGCGTAATCTTGTAGAGCAAATTAACTCCACAACCGTACAAGTAGCATCGGCGGCTGAAGAAACACAATCAACGGCTCTACATTTAACTGATGCCAGTGATCATCAATCACAACAAATCACCGAGGTAAGTTCGGCGATTACGGATATGGCGGCATCTATCGAGTTGGTATCTGAAAATGCAACCCAGTCTGCTGACGTAGCGCAACAATCGGTGACCCTAGCGATTCAAGGTAATACGGCGGTGAAAAAAGCCATTAACGGTATGGATACGATTCGTGAGCAAATTCAAGAAACATCAAAACGTATTAAACGACTTGGTGAGAGCTCACAACAAATCGGTGAAATCGTTGAATTGATTAACGATATCGCCGAGCAAACGAACATTCTGTCTTTGAATGCTGCGATTCAAGCGACCATGGCGGGTGAAGCCGGTCGTGGTTTTGCGGTGGTTGCGGATGAGGTACAACGCCTTGCTGAACGTTCAAGTAATGCGACCAAACAAATCGATGCTCTGGTTAAAACGATCCAAAGTGATACCAGTGAAGCGGTATCCTCTATGGAACAAAGTACCTCTGAGGTGGTGTCAGGAGCGAAATTATCACAAGATGCGGGTACCTCTCTAGCGCAAATTGAAACGGTATCGCGCCAGTTAGCGGAGCTAATCAATAATATTTCTGATAACGCGAAACAACAAGCTACAGCGGCGGTTAGTACCTCTGATAGCATGAATGTTATTCAAGAAATCACCATGCAAACGTCAACAGGTACCAATGAAAGTGCTGCATCCATCGGGCGATTACTTGAATTAACCAACGAGCTACGTAAATCGGTTTCTGGTTTCACCTTGCCGAACTGATACGCATAACTAGATTGGAAGCAATCCATGGCACAGCCTAAACAAAATAGTTACAACGCCCTAATGCTGGTACAGAGTGAAATTCAACAATCACTCGAGATCGCCTTGCGCGCCTTAAATGTTTTTATCGACATACCAGAAGACAAAGCGGCATTAAGAAGCTGTATTGACCAGTTACATCAAGTCAATGGCACGATAGATATTTTAAACTTTGATGGTGCCAAGCTATTTAGTTTCGAAATGCTGGAATTAGCCAAAGCTTTACATAAAGACAAATGCAAGGACGTTGAGCAAGCCCAAGAAATATTGGTGCACGCTTTATTATTATTGCCTCACTATGTTCAGCTGTTAAACAATGATATTCAAGATCACCCTTTATCATTACTTGAGACTATCAACCAGCTTCGTGCTGCTCGTGATGCAGAAGCGTTAAAGGCGAGTGATTTATTTAAACCTAAACTCGCTAAATCACTGCCAGAAAATATTGCACCGAACCCTCAGCAAAAAATACCTAATATTGGTATTAAATACGACAAATTAAGTCATGCATTCCAGTTAACATTACTACACTGGTTACGTAATGAAGATGAACATAGCCTTCGTAAAATACGAAGTGTTATGCACTATTTGAGACTGAATAGTAAACAAGAACGCACCACTATTTTTTGGTGGGTTGCTGAAGGTGTTTTAGAATCGTTGCTTGAACAAGGTTTACAAGTCACTCCTGAAATAAAACTACACCTCGGTAAACTTAGCCAACCAATAAAAATATTCACTGAAGAGGGTGAACAGCAACTAATTGCTTTGTTCCCAGCTGAATTGGAACGTAGTCTATTACTACTTGTTGCACGTTCTAACAGCAGTGGTGCATATGTATCACAACTCAAATTACTTTTTAATTTGCACTTTTTCGATCACCGCCAAAAAATCTATGGCATGAGTAATAATGCTCTGAGTGATGCCCATTCAGCTGTGCTTGAACAGCTGCAAACGATCAAAGAAAAAATCGGCCAGTCAGACCTTGACACCTCATTTAGCCATGAAGTGCTCACCCAAACAACTGAACAATTGACCACCTTGGTTGATACCTTGCAGTTACTCACCGAGTACCCTGCTAGTCACTTACTGCAAAACCAAGTTAACGAATTAAATGCCATCTCATCAGCCGGTCAATTGCCGAATGATCAACAGCTTATGGCACTAGCCGACAACTTGCTCCAAGTTGAATCGTTGTTAAATACCACGCCGTCAAACACCTTGTCACCTGAACAAAAACAATTGCAACACACGGTAATCAATGAATGTTTACTTGAGTTGAGCAATATTAAAGAAACATTATCCACTCAAGCTGAATCTGCTGGTAACGACAATAGTTTCTTAGAAGATACCGCGTCACAAATTACATTGATCGCAGGCAGTTTGACCATGATCAACCTGACTTATGCCGCTGAGATGCTCAATAAAACCGTTGCTCAAATGCAAAAAAGCATGAGTAATAATGATGAGCTAAGTTTGGTCGAGCTCGAGCTGTTTGCTGAAATTATTGCCGCGGGAGATTTATACTTAGAAGGCATTAATCAACACGGTCAATCACTTAATCAATTTTTAGACTCTGCAAACGCTAAACTTGACGACTTCGATCGGATCCTTGCTGATAACATCGCAGCAGAAGCGGCTCAACCATCAACAAAACCTACAGCTATACCATTAGAGCTGGAGTCGAGCTTAGAGTCTGAACTAGAGTCTGAACTAGAGTCTGAACTAGAGTCTGAACTAGAGTCTGAACTAGAGTCTGAACTAGAGTCTGAACTAGAGTCTGAACTAGA
>ENA-ORXI01001172-ORXI01001172.1-sediment-metagenome-genome-assembly--contig:-NODE-1172-length-20830-cov-8.069484_pt1 | contig 20830 bp, 24 predicted proteins | sample MGYA00237861_ERZ511468 | MGnify/ENA primary metagenome ERZ511468 (study PRJEB26299, sample SAMN06266213) | sediment metagenome | isolation source: Hudson Canyon methane seep mesocosm | place...
GTTCTGCCAAGAGCATCGTTGGGTAGCTACGTACGGATGAGATAAGCGCTGAAAGCATCTAAGCACGAAGCCAACTCCAAGATGAACTTTCCCTGAAGATCCCAGCAAGACTAGCTGGTTGATAGGATAGATGTGTAAGTGCAGTAATGCATTCAGCTGACTATTACTAATAGATCGTTTGGCTTATTTTTAAACTTATTCTTTAGTTTACTATCTTATTAAGTGTATACACTTAGTGAAATAACTAAGAAGTATTATAAACCGTATTTTTATACAAAGACTTTAACATTAATTTCTCAAATCAACATCTTAGATGTTGGTGGTTATTGAGAGGAGGTCATACCCAGTCCCATTTCGAACCTGGTAGTCAAGCTCCTCATCGCCGATAATACTGCAGGGTCCCCTTGTGGAAACGTAGGTCGCCGCCAACTTCTAAGATGTTTTTTTTTGCCCGCTTTTCTGGGTGCCCTTTTTTACTATTTCTCTTGACTTTATCCTTTACTGTTTTTAATCTTGCTTTTTAATTCTTATTATGATTAGTTTCTTTTTATTCATAGACCTAATTGGTCTATTTTTATTGTTTATCTTGTTATTTTTGTTTGCGTTATAGTGACTTTGTTCTTTAATAAAGTGAGAGTAAGAGAGAGTGTTCTTATATTATTTAGATAATTGTTAGTGTTGAAATTTTGGCTTTTATATTTAAGAGATGGCTTACATGATTTAATAGTAAAGATGAGAAGGGTTAGTTATATGTTATGTAAATGTTATCTAGATAGTATATACTTTCTTATCTGATTAATAGATACAGATATTCAGATAATAGATTCGCTCAACATTTATTATCAACGAATTGTATACTTATTAAGAAAGAAATGTTTAACTCCATAAGTAAATTGACTGAATTAATATACTGTTATGAAAAACTAACGGTATATTAAATAAATTATTTATGACCTACTGAAGTAAATAAAAAAACCCCTAATGTTAGTATTAACAATCCACCAATTATTTCTAAAATGTATCCTTTTGAATCTAAAAAATTGCCTGCTTTTTTGTTGAATAAAATAGATAAGATTCCTGCAACAGAAATAGTTAATCCCATTCCTATACTCATAGTTATTGCAGCAAGTATTCCTAATAAATATTGCTTTAACACAATACAAAATAATACAATTGTCATTACTCCTGGACAAGGTACAATTCCTGCACTAATTGCTACTGCATATTCACTTTTAGTTGATTGTTTAATTTCTTGTTCTTTAATTTTTTTACTCTTATATGCTTCATATATAAGATATAAACCAACGAATATAATCATAACTGCAGATATTTGCATTGCTATACCCGACATCTCATTAAAGTTACGACGAAACATTGTTTTTAGAATATAAAAAATACCAAATGTAAAAACTAATGCTGATATTGCATGTATTATAGATATCATATATCCCATTTTAAAAGCTTTTTTATAATCAGATTTATTGGAAGTAAAATAAAATGCAACTAATGCTTTCCCATGTCCTGGTCCTGCTGCATGGATAAGCCCATATAAGAATGCAATAACTAAAATTAATAATGAAGTAGAAAATGAATTATCATCATTGATACTTCTAATTGTAGTAGATATATAACTATTTAATTGGTACTGCAACATTACAATTTGTTTTAGTAATTGATTATAAAATTCAATCATTTTAATTCCAATCTATATCCAAAATAGAAATCATTATCTAAATCTGACACAACTGCCTCTGCACCAGTAACTTTAGCAAATTCTTTTTTTAGAATCATTGCAATAAAAAAGTCTGGATCTCCAAAATCAAATAAAGTATTTGTTATATTTAGTTTCTTTTCTATTTCAAATGAATAACATAATTTATTGTTTTCAATAAAGGCTTTAAATTTTTTAGGTTTTGGAAATTTTTCTATTTTATCATTTATTGTAATATCTGTATAAAAATTATAGTCTATTAAGGAATTAAAGTAGTTTTCATATATATGGTGTTGCTCTTCTGGGTCTAACTTATTATTGGCATTTACATCAAATTCCATTATTAACATAGATGATGTCATCTCATCCATTTTCCAAACAAAATGTATTTTTTCTATAGTTTTATGTTTTACAGTAATTGTAGGGTAAACCTCTATAAAGGTATGTGGGTGAGCATATAATATATTAAATAACAATATTATACTTATAATAATTTTCATGTAATTCTTTCTTCTTATTTAATCAGATTATAACATATTTTTTATAAATGGATATTTATGATAACAATTCTCAATATTAAGACTATATTAAGTTCTCTTTGATATTATTTCAATATTAATAATGAATATCATTACAGAAAAGGTTATAAAATGTCAGATTCTCAACTAAGATTACAAGTTAATAGATTGATTATTCAATCTGGGTTCGATAAAAGTGAAGAGTTATTATCTCCTATAGTAAAGATAATCAAAATGCGTCATGGTAATATTAATAAAGATCAAGTATTAAGAATTACTAAAGAAGCACTAAAATAGGAATATAAAATGAGTGTATTAATAATAGGTGGTGATAATGTTTCTAAAATTTCTAATGTACTTAAATCTTTAGGTGCAAAAAAAATTAAACATTGGGATGCAAGAAAAAAAGCTAGTGCATGTAAAAAAATAATTCCAGTTGATACTAATTGTGTAGTAATGCTGACTTCTTTTTTAAATCATAATGCAATGAAACACTTTAAAATAGAAGCTAAAAAAAGAAATCTTCCTATTGTATGTTCAAAACAAAGTGCAAATTGCGTATATGAAGAATATAGAAAAATTATGAATATAACTAATTGTGATGATTGTTATGCATCATCAGATTGTAAAGTGAAAAATTAAATAATGTGTAAATTACCAACTGTAGAAAATAGTGAATTTATAAATATTTTTAATATTATTAAAAAGAGATTTGAAAAACATAGCCAAATTTTTACAATAAATAAACAAATGATTTTTCAGATTTTATATGACAATAGTGAACATTTAAGTGTTGATGATATTGTATTAATTGCAAAAAATAAATTTGATGAAGAATTAAATAACTCTACTGTATATAGAATATTATCAGCATTTGAAATGTTAGGAATTGTTGATAATATTATGGTCGATGATAAAAAAAGATTTGAATTAGTATATTTTAAACAACCTCATTATCATTTATATTGTCAAGAATGCAATACAGTAATGGAATTTGAAAGCTTAGATATTCATGACTTATTTTTAGGACATTTAAAAAGTATTGATTTTAAACCAACAAATTTTAATGTAATTATAAATGGGGTTTGTACAAAATGTCAGAAATAATAAAAATGATCAGAAAAATACTGAAAAAGTATTCTAAAGTTAATGGAAGATATCGAAAATAATATTTAAAAGAGGAGAATATAATAAAAGTTAAAATCGTTGTTAAATTTCAAATAATAGGTGCTATAACAGCTAAATAAAAAGACGAAAGATGTAAGGCATTCAACATTTGCATCTTTCGCTCAAAATATTCATAAATAAATTGAATAGTAGTATAACATAAAAGGGAAGAAATGAAAAAAATATATATAAGTACAATTGCAGCAGCAATTTTATCAACAGGTGCAATGGCTGAGAGTAATTCAATTAAAGAAGCATTTGCAAATGGTAAAGCAAGTGGTGATATCTCTGTATTTTCTGAAAATGTAAGTAAAAATGGAGCAAATAAAGATTCTGGATTTATTATGGGTTCTGCTGGATTAAATTATGAGACAGATTCTTTTAATGGATTTAAAGTAAATTTAGGATTTAGAACAAATCATAAAATAAATGAAAAAGAAGACGGTGATTATATTGGAAGTAATGATACTATTTCTAATGATGATGATGTTGAAGCTGCAATGAGTACTGCAAATATCTCATATACTAATGGTGATGCTACATTTATTGCTGGTAGACAAGAGATTGATTTAGAATGGATGGGAGATTTTCATGAAGCAGTAGTTGGTGTATTTAATTATGTTCCTAATACAACAATTGTTGTAGGTCATACAAGTAGATTCATGGCTGTCGATCCAGATGCAGCATTAGGTAAAATGCAAGATATTGGAACTAACAATGATGGTGCAAATGTTATTGATGTTAAATATGAAGGTATTCAAGATACTGTAATTAACCCTTATTTTATGGATGCTAAAGATACCTTTAGTGCTTATGGTTTAAAAGTAACTTCTACTATTTCTAATATTGATTTAACTGCTCATTATGCTGCTACAAGTGAGGATGTTGCTACCACTAAAGATGGTTCTATTGCACATGTTGAAATTGGTACTACTGTATCTGATATTTCTTTTGCTGCTGGTTATATTACTACTGATAAAGATAATGGTATTGCTTCACTTTCTTCTTTAGGTGATAATATTGATCCTACAGAAGATATTGGTGATAGTGTTTATGCTGCTGACGCTGATACATTTTATGCAAATGTTGCAGCTGATATTTCGGCTATTTCTTTAAGTGCTCAATACACTTCTGTTACTCATGGTTCAAACAATGAAAAAGATTCTGAAATTCTTTTAACTGCTGGTACTAGTATTACAGATGAATTATCTCTTGATTTACTTTTCTCTTCGGCAAGTTATGAAAATAGCACTTCTGACACAGATAAAGTAACTGTTATGGCTACTTACTCTTTCTAGATTTATAAAAATACAAGGAAATAAAATGATAAAACAAACTAAAATTATGTTAACAGGATTAAGTCTAGCAGCAGTGCTAGCACTTACAGGTTGTAACTCAAATAATGCAACACCAATGAATAGTGAAGCAAATATGATTACAGCATATGCAAATATTGCACATGCTAATTATAATGATACTTTAAAAGATGCAAAATCACTTCAAATGGCAATTGCAAAATTTGTAAAAAATCCAAGTGAAATAACTTTAGCAGATGCAAAAGCTGCTTGGTTAATTTCAAGAGAATCATATGGTCAAACAGAAATTTTTAGACTAGCAAATGGTCCTGTTGATGCAGAAGATGGTTGGGTAGCAGAAAAATATGGTGCATTAGAAGGGCAACTTAATGCTTGGCCATTAGATGAAAATATGATTGACTATACTGTAAATGCTAAGGGTGCTAAAACTAGTGGTAATATCATCGATACTAAAGGTTCATTTAACCCAGGTGGAGAAGAAAGTACATCTGTAAATGTTTCAAGTATTACTGTTGAGGCATTAGCTTCTTTAAATGAAAATGGTGGAGATGCAAATGTTGCTAGTGGTTATCATGCTATTGAGTTTATTTTATGGGGACAAGATCAAGATTATAACAATTTTGTAAAAGATTCTGTAACTAAAGGACCTATGACAGCAGGTCAAAGACCACTAAGTGATTTTACAACAAATAAAAATGCAGATAGAAGAAAAGCTTATTTACAAGCAGCTTCTCAAAAAGTTGTTAATGATTTAACAGTTATTGCAAATGCTTGGGAAAAAGGTGATAATACAAACTATAGAGCAGCATTATTAGGAACTAATATTGATGCTAAGAAAAATATTACATCTGTAGATGCACAAAAAGCTATTTTTGCTGGTATGGGTGTATTTGTTAAGTCTGAATTAGCAAATGAAAGAATTGCTGTTGCAGTATTAACTCCAAGTGAAGAAGATGAGCATAGTTGTTTTTCTGATAATACACATAGAGATATTACAACTAACTATCAAGGATTTAAAAATATCTTAATGGGAACATATAAAGATATGGATTATGGACAAGCTCCAATTGATGCAATGAAAACTGATGCTAAAAATGAAATCTTAGTATTAATGGCAAAAATTGAAACTAAAATTGCTAGCATTAATGCAGTTGCAAAAACAAGTAGACATTTTGATTATCAAATTAAACCAAATGATCCTCAAGCTAAAGTTATCGTAAAACTTAAAAATGAACTAAGAAAACTTGGTGATAAAATGGTAGGCGTTGCTAGTGCAAATGGTATTAATCTTTCAATAGAAGATGTAACTGATGCAGATGAAACAAAACTTTAAGAGTTTTAAAAATCTGTTAATAATGAGTTCAGTAGTTTTTACTACTGGACTTTTTGCAGTTTCAGAGCATACTCAAAAATCATATGATAATAAATATACTACTTCAATAAACTCAAAAAAAGTATTTATGAAACAAGTTGGTGGATTAAGTTATGAAGAGCAAGATAAATTTATGCTAGGGAGAAGTTTTTTTACAATTCCTTGGGTTGAAGCTCCTAGTGCAACTACTGCACGAGATGGTTTAGGACCATTATTTAATTCTAATACATGTGTAAACTGTCATCCTAATAATGCAATCGGTTCAGTAAATACAAAAAATAATAATATCTCAAGAAATTATGTTACACGACTTTCAATTCCCTCAAATGGTTCCTTTGAACATAAAAAAATGTTGAAATACTCTGGTTTTATTGAAGAACCAATATATGGTGAACAGATCAGTATCAATGGAGTACAAAGTGTACCTTTTGAAGCAAAATCACTTATAAAATATGAAAATATTACAGTAACTTATCCTACAGGAGAGATTGTAATTTTAAAAAAACCACTTCAGGGAGTTGAGTATCAATTAAAAGATTTACAATATGGCAAAATGCATGCTAATGTAAGTATTACAAATAGATTAGCACCTGCTTTAGTAGGTCTTGGATTATTAGAACAACTGACAGATGAACAAATTTTAAAAAATGAAGATATATATGATACAAATAAAGATGGCATATCTGGTAAAGCAAATATTGTTTTTAGTGCTAAACATCAAGATTTTAGAGTAGGTCGATATACAAAAAAAGCAAGTGCCCCTTCTGTGATACATCAAAGTGCAGCTGCTGCATTTAATGATATGAGTTTAACAAATCCTTATTTTCAAAATGAGAATTGCAAAGATGCTCAAATAGAGTGTCTGAAAGCTCCAAAAGGTGATGCTGTTGGTGGAAAAGATGTTTTTGATTTACCTATGCAAAGACTTGAGGCAATTACTTTTTATTTGAAAAATTTAAAAATACCAAAGTCTACAATAACACAAAATGAAGGGCAAACACTTTTTAAAGATGTGGGGTGTGTAAAATGTCATACTACCTCTTTTACACTAGCAAATGGAAATAAAATTAAACCATTTAGTGATTTACTTTTACATGATATGGGTGAAGATTTAAGTGATGGTAGAGTTGAGTTTAAAGCAAATGCTAATGAATGGAAAACCGCTCCTTTATGGGGTATAGGAAAATATGAACTCGCTACTGGTAAAAGCCCAGAGTTAATGCATGACGGACGTGCTAAAACAATCGAAGAAGCTATTCTATGGCATGGGGGAGAAGCTCAAAAAACGAAAGAAGTTTTTATGAATTTAACAAAATTACAAAGAGAATCAATAATAAAATATATAAAGGAGTTATAAATGAGTTTAAAAACAGTTATCAAACTGATGCAAATTAGTTTAGGTCTAATCTTTTTTTGGTATGGAATATTAAAGTTATTTGATGGAGTTAGTCCTGCTCAAGAACTAGCTACAACAACTATTTCAATATTAAGTTTACATATGATTTCAGCAGAATTATCAATCAAACTATTGGGAACTTTTGAAATTTTAATAGGACTTGGCTTTATATTTGGGATTTATATAAGAGTTACATTACTGTTGTTTTTTGTACATATGATTGGTACATTTACACCATTGTTTATATTAACAGATGTGTCATTTACACAAGCACCATATGCATTTACTTTAGTAGGTCAATATATTATGAAAAATATAGTATTTGTACTTGCAGGAATGTGTATATATTATTTTAATAAGGAAAATAAAAATGAAAAAATTTATAGTTAGTTGTTTTTTATTCACTACAACACTATTTGCAAATGAGGGATTGACTTCTATTTTTGAAAATATACTTTTAAAAAATAGTAAACAAGCAGTTTTAGATATTCAAAATGTTAGACAAAATATAGAAAAAAATGATCAAAAAGAGATATCTATGTCATTTAAAAACTTTGTAATAAGTTGGAAAAGTGTAGATGCTTTTTATATTTTAGGTGATTTAGATGATAACTATCTTGATACTCCAAGATATATAGATACTTTTCATCAAGGTAATGAAGATATAAAAAAACAACTGAATTTAATTATTGAAGATAATGAAGATTTATCAATAAGTTTATATAAAAACTCTCATAAAACAATAAATGCTTTAGAGTATATTTTATTTACACAAGATTTATCAAATGAAAGAGTTAAAGATATAGCTTTATTAATTACTGATAAACTGGAAGATAATTTAGAAGAGATATACAATGGGTATCTTGAAAATAAGACAAAATTTTTAAAAGATGAAGTTACTGCAAATGCTATGATGTTAAACTCTTTAATCGAAAATTCTTATAAAATAAAAGAGTGGAGAGTAGGTGACCCTGCAGGGTTAAGTAGAAAATTTAAAGCAAAACCTTCAAATGAAAGAGCAGAATATAGTATCAGTAAAAATTCTATAGTAGCAATACAATCTATTTTAAATACTCATTTAACTGTACTTGATAATCAAGAGTTCCCAAACTTTGGAAGTATGATACGTTCTTATTCTGTAAATGATGAGTTAAATGATGCTGTTAAATATTTGAAATCTAGTTTAATTAATACAAAAATGGTACAAAACGATGATTTCTCAAATTCTAAAAAATTATATAAATCATTAAAAAAACTTCATGCTACGTATTATATTTCATTAATTGGAAAATTAAAAGTGACAGCTAAAATTTTGGATGCTGATGGAGATTAATCTCTTTGATTCTTTTGTTGGGCTTTTTAGTCCTTCAAAAAGAATTTATTGGCAGTATATATTATCGTCATTGTTTATAGCTTTGATTTATCTTTTGACTTTGGAAAAAAATGTTGCCAAAAAAGAGATGAAGTTAAATCTAAGCCATAAACTATGGTTACATAAAAGTGCTGTTTTAGATTACAAATATTTTGTTTTATCATTTTTTATAAAAGTTTTATTGATTTTACCATTTGTTTTTAGTGTTCAAGAGATTACTATTTTTGTATATGAGTTTTTTCTTGATACTTTTGGATATATGAAAATAAATACTTTTTCTCATTTTCAAGTTATTGTACTTTTTACTGGGACATTATTTTTAGTGAGTGATTTTACACGATATTGGTTACATAGACTGTTACATACTATTCCATTTTTGTGGGAGTTTCATAAAGTACATCATAGTGCAAAAGTACTAACACCAATGACTTTTTATCGTGTGCACCCTATTGAAAACTTATTATTTGGCTTACGGTATGCATTTAGTATAGGAATAGTTACAGGAGTATTTATTTACTTTTTTGGAGCGATGATAGGGATATATGAAATTTTAGGAACAAATATTTTTTTATATATTTTCTCTTTGATGGGCTCAAATTTAAGACATTCTCATGTGAAATTGAGTTATCCAAAAATTATAGAAAATATTTGTATTTCACCATTTCAGCACCAACTACACCATAGTACAAAATACTATGACAAAAATTATGGAGGTTATTTAAGTATATGGGACAATTTATTTGGAACATTACAAACATCAAGTGATATTTTGAATAAAAAAGAAAAAATTAGATTTGGTGTACAAATAAAGGATTTTCAAACGATAACAAATCTTTTGTTTGTACCATTTATAAATATATATAACACAAGGAAAAAGAATGATAAATAATGTAAAAATAGGTTTAGTTGTTTTCTCAACATTAGTTGTATTAAGTGGCTGTAATTCAAATCAAGTAGATATAGAATCACAAAAAATAAAAGATAAACAAGAGATTGAATTAGGTAAAAAATTATTTTTTGATACATTATTATCTAAAAATGGAACTCAAAGCTGTGCTACTTGTCATAACCCAGAACATGGTTTTGTAGATGATAGAGCTAATGGTGTTCGTGGTGCTGGAAGTTTAGGAGATGATGGAATAAGTATCGGTGATAGAAATGCCCCAACTGCTGCTTATGCTATGTTTTCACCAAAGTTTCATTTTGATAAAAAAAATAATGAGTTCGTAGGTGGACAATTTTATGATGGAAGAGAACATACTCTAAAAGGACAAGCTGGAGGACCTCCAACAAATTCAGTTGAGATGGGAATACCATCAAAAGAATTTATGGCTAAAAGACTTGAAAATGATATCACTTATAATAAAGAATTCAAATCTATTTATGGTCAAGATATATTTACAAATAGTGAAAAAACATATGAGATGATGGCTCAAGCAATTGCTGCTTTTGAAACTACAGAAGAGTTTGCACCATTTGATAGTAAATACGATAGATTTTTAAGAGATGAATATGACTTAACACCTTTAGAAGATCTAGGACGAACTTTATTTTTCAGTAATAACAATAACAATTGTGCTTCTTGTCATGTTCTTAAAACAGAAGATGCTCCAAAAGAAACATTTACTAACTACAAATATCATAATATTGGAGTACCTCAAAACCATGAGTTAATGGCTAAAAATGTAGTAGACCCTAAAACTTTTGTAGATCATGGTCTTATGCAAAATCCAATAGTAAAAGATTTACCAAATGCAAAAGAATATGACGGAAAGATAAAAGTACCAACGCTACGAAATGTTGCAGTAACAGCTCCTTATATGCATAATGGTGTATTTCAAGACTTAACAACAGTTGTGAAATTTTATGACAAGTATGTAAATGAAGATCAAAAAATCAATCCTGAGACAAATAAACCATGGGCTAAAGCAGAAGTGGTTGTTGGTAAAAAAGATATGAAACTTTTAAAAGAAGCAAAAGCTTTAAATGAGAGAAAAATAAAAGCATTAGTAGCATTTATGAACACTTTAACAGATAAAAGATATGAACATTTAGTTAAGGAAGTGAAATAATATGATAAAAGGATTATTGGTACTTAGTATATTTATCAGTACATTTTTAAGTGCAGGTGAGATAGTAAATGTTTACTCTCACCGTCATTATGCTGTGGATAAAAAACTATACAAAGAGTTTTATAAACAAACAGGTATAAAAGTAAATTTACTAAAAGCATCTTCTGTGCAACTTATCAAAAGAATAGAAAAAGAGGGTAAATATACTTTAGCAGATGTATTACTAACTACTGATGTTGGGATGTTAGAGTTAGCTCGAAGTAAAGATATCTTTCAATCTACAAAATCAGAATTTTTAGATAAAACTATTCCTACATACTTAAAAGATAAAGATAATTTATGGTTTGTACTTACTAAAAGAGCTCGAGTAATAGCATATAATATTGATGAAGTAAAAGCAGATGAATTAAGTACATATGAAGATTTAGTGCAAGATAAATGGAAAGATAGAATTGTAGTAACAAAAGCCACTGAAGTATATAACCAATCATTATTGGCTTCTATTATTGTAAATGATGGAAAAGAAAAAGCAAAACAATGGGCACAAGGAATCAAAAATAATATGGCTCGAAAACCTAGAGGTATAGATAAAGATAGCTTACGAGCTATTGCTTCTGGTATAGGTGATGTTGCTATTGTTAATACATATTATATAGGTCAAATGATGAAAGGGCGAAGTTTTTCAGACCAAGCAACTTCAGAGATGATAGGTGTATTTTTCCCAAATCAAGGCTCAAATCAAAGAGGAACTCATATAAATGTATCTGGTGCTGGAGTAGTTAAGTACAGTAAAAACAAAGAAAATGCAGTAAAATTTATAGAATTTTTAGCAAGTGTAAAATCTCAAGAGTTATTTGCAAAAGTAAATTTTGAATATCCAGTAAATCCAAATGCTAATATCTCTGATTTATTAAAATCATGGGGTACATTTAAAGAAGACAAAACAAGTTTATATAAAATTGGTAATCAAAACATCTCCGCTGTAAAAATGCTTAATCATGTTGGCTGGGATAAATAGGTAACACTAGGTGTTATTTTCTAGGATATTCTGATATTAAAAAAGGTATAATACAAAAAAATATACAAGGACATAGACTATGACAAGTAATCTTGGTCATTTAGAGATTAAATTATTTAGATTTAATCATAGTATGGATTATCTACCATATTATCGAACATATAAAATAGAGTATACAAAAGATGATTGTATATATGATATTTTAAATAAAATAAACGAAATAGAACAATTCTCTTACGATACAAAAGAGAATTGTAATCTCAATATAAATCATTCTTTTTTATCAGCTGATCTATTAGTTACTGATATAGTAGAAAAACTAGGAATTGAGCTAACTATAGAGCCTGTTAGTTTATATAGAGCTACTACTGATTTAGTTATAAATGAAAAAGACTATGCAGAAAAATTAGCATTGTTTGATGCGTATTTAAGTGATGAACAAAAAGAGACTTTTAAAGAAAAATACAAATTAGAATATTATGCATCTCATAGTATGATAGTAAATAAAGATTATATTGGAGATCATTGTTTATTGATAGCTGATGAAATAATCTCAGAAAATCCAAAGTTAGAAAAAGAAGTATTAGAGATCATTACAAATAATGATACTGGTATTTTATATCACACTACACTAAAAAAACGTTTATTTGTAAATAGATTTGATGTAGATGAGGTATATGTAAAGTTATTAAATAAAATCACTAAATATAAAAATATTAATTTAGTAAAAAAAGAAAAAAGTGAACTACCTGAAAACTTAGAAATCTCTCAGTATTTTAAAGGTTTTATAGTAGGTTTGTATAATAGTGAAGGTTGTATCTATAGAAAACTTATCAAACAAAGTAGAGCTACATATATTCATCTTGATTCAAGACGAAATGATTTAGCTTTAAATTCTCAAATTATAAATAAAGAATTTTCATTAAGAATTGCAGGTGAAATTCTTTTAGAAGCAAAAGATAGAAGTGCAGACTTTTTAATAGTACAAAATAAAGAAGACTTAGCTATTTTTGATGGTATGCAAAGTAAAATAGCAACAGTAGTAAATAGAGATATAAATCTACCTATCATCACTGAAGAACAATTTGTAATGCTTTTACAAGGTGAAAAAGATACTACTAAATTGGGATTTAATCAACATAAAGTAAAAGTAAGTTTTTTAGAATAATATAATTAAACATCTATATTGATAATAGTAATCAATATTAATAAATAGTTAAGTTAATAGTCGTTAGTATTCTTTTAATATTCAATATTAAAAGGTCACTAATGAAAAAACAATATTTTTGCAGTATAAAATTAACTTTTTTTTTACTTATTGCAAATATCACATTTGCAACTTATGTATATGCAGAAGAAGAAAACTATGTAAATCTTGTCAGCGCTAGACAAGAATATCTGATCAAACCTATCTTAGAAGAATTTACAAAAGATACTGGTATCAAAGTTAACTATACAATATCCTTTGGAAATATTATGGTTAATATGATAAAACTTGAAGGTGAAGATAGTGAAGTTGATGCATATATAGCTAATGATGCAGGAGATTTATATAATCTACAACAAAATGGAATACTCCAATCAATACGCTCAAAAGTTTTAGAGAGAAATATTCCTTCACATTTAAGAGATCCATCAAAACAATGGTATGGAATATCTATGCGAGTACGTTCTGTAATTTATAATACTAACTTAGTTAATCCTTCACTCCTTCAAGACTACAAAAGTTTAGGGGAACCTAGATGGAAAAATAATTTATCTTTACGTACATCAAAAAAAGTTTATAATAAATCTATGGTAGCTATGATGATTGCACATTATGGTTATAAAGAAACAAAAACAATTATTAAATCTTGGATGAAAAACTTAAGTACTGCTCCATTAAATGATGATATAAAAGTCATAAATGCTCTTCTTAAAAATAAAGCAGAGATAGGAATCGTAAATAGTTACTATTTAGCAAAAATGTTACGAGAAGATCCAACACTACCAATAAAGATGCATTTTTTAGGTGATGAAAATAATCGTGTGCATATTAATATCTCAGGTATAGGGGTAACAAGATATGCGAAAAGAAAACAGAATGCAATAAAACTTATCGAATGGCTCAGTTCAAAAAAAGGACAACAACTATTTGCAAATATAAATATGGAATATCCTGTTAACAAAAGAGTCAAAGCTCATAAAATACTTCAAGACTGGGGTAAATTTAAACAGATGAAAATAAATGTAAAAAAAGCAGGTGAGTTACGACGTGAAGCTGTAAAACTTATGAAAGCAGTAGCTTATGAGTAGACTCTATAATTGTTTTAATACAGATAGTTTAAAGGGAAATTTGAGATTTTTTATATTAAATATCTTATTGTTTGTAATCTTATCTGTTACAGTTTTTTTAATATATATGACAAAATCACAGTTAAATAATACATATTACAATGAACTAAATGCGATTGTAAAACTGCAAAGTCAATCAGTCGAGAAATGGATAAATGAAAGAGAACTTGATATAAAGTTTTTGGCATCTCAAAGTTATACAGACACTTCAAAAATAAAACAATTTTTTGAGTCCTTTGTATTAAATCAAAGTGAATTTTATTCGATAAGTTATGTTAATAAAGATGGAAGCACTTTAGTAGAAAGTACTTTTGATACAAAACACTATTTTGGTAATGAACAGTTCTTTCTTGATGCAATTGATGGGATGGATACAATTAGTAAGGTGAGAATTTTAGATGATAGCCAGATGCCTATAATATATTTTAGCTCACCTGTATTAGATGAATATAATGAAGTACTAGCTGTAGTTGTTGGAGCAGTAAGACTAAGTAGTATACAAAGTTTAGTTGAGGATTTTCGTTTTAGTAAAACAGGTGAAACATTTATAATCAATGAACAAAATCAATTATTAACAAAAAGAAAGTTTGAAGATATCAAAAGGTTAAAAGCGATTGATGATAGTTATAAAAGTCATGGTTTTTATACTAGTTATTCTGGGGATGATGTTTTAGGAATCACAACTAAAGCACTTTTTGATAGATGGACAATAGTAGCTCAAATTTCAACAACAGAGATGTATAAAGTTTTTAAAACGTTTATAGCCTATATGTCAATTTTTGTGATTGTTCTTTTAATAATGATAATCCCTATAATTTTACATTTTTCAAATAAAATAGAAAGACCTTTAAAGTCATTATTAAAAGGCTCGAAAACTATTGAAAATGGAGAATACGGACATAATATAAATTCAGATTCAATAACACATTCTACTATAGAAATACGTGAGTTAACACACTCTTTTAATTCGATGTCAAATAAACTAAATAATGTTATAGGAGAACTACAATTAAGTTCAACAATAGATGTCTTGTCTCAATTGTTTAATAGAAGAGAACTGATGAGGTTATCTGCTGTAGCACATAAAAATGCAAAAAAAGAAAAGACAACTTTTGCAATCTTGATGATTGATATAGATCATTTTAAAAAAATTAATGATAACTATGGACATAGAATAGGTGATATTGCTATCGCAACGGTATCAAATACTATCAAGACATCATTAAGTTCTTTTGATATTGCGGGAAGATATGGAGGGGAAGAGTTTTTGGTATTTATTCCAAATACCAATTTAGAACAAGCAGAACAAATTGCACAACGTATAAGAAGAAATGTTGAGGACTTAGAGATAAGAAGTGATGAGTTGATTTTTAGAGCTACTTGTAGTATAGGATTGTTCTATAAAGACAGTCTTGACTTTACTCTTTCTTTAGATGATATGATTGAATTATCAGACCAGTCATTATATAAAGCAAAACAAAATGGTCGAAACAAAGTGGAGATAACTATAGGATAATCTCAATAATGATAACTAGTATCATAATTAAGAAAACTATAAGTGTTTTGTATGTATACTTCTTCTGATAACGGTTATCAATATTAAAAAAGGAATACAATGAGTTTTAATGAATGTAAATTAATGTTTAATAAATTAGATTCTTCGAGTACTTTATCAGATCAATTTTTTGATTTTGTTTTCACAAAGATATCAAAAAAGAAAGCAAATAGGTTTGTTGAGAAAGATCATTATTCGATTGATATTATCCCCGTAAGTCATGCTCCAATTAAGATTATACCAATATTTAAAGATATGGATAAAGATAATTTAGTTTTACACAAAGAGATAGAGATTGCAAGTAAAATTATACAAAATAGTGAAATAAAATGTATCTATTTTGTATACCCAAAAAACAAAAAGTTTGATAAACATATAGAACTAAAAGTAACTAGTTTAGAAAATATAGGTAGTGAATATATTATAAAAGTAATACCTTATTCACTGAATGATTTACAGAAAAAAGGAAAAAATAATGGCAACTGCAATATTTTATGCAAGTAGTACAGGAAATACAGAAATAATATCTAAAGAAATTTCAAAAGAGTTAGGAGATATAGAATTAATTGATATTGCTGATAATGGAGTTTCAGGAATCAATGATTATGAAAATATCATATTAGGAATTGCTACATGGGGTGATGGTGAGTTACAAGATGCTTGGGATGAAGAATGGGATAATTTTAAATCTATTGATTTTTCAAATAAAACTGTAGCTTTATTTGGTTTAGGTGATCAAGAAGGGTATGGAGATAATTATTTAGATGCGATGGGTATCGTATATGAACATTTAGTAGAGACTGATGCAAAATTAGTTGGAAAATGGGCAGTAACAAATGAGTATGTTCATGATAATTCACGTGCTATAGTTGATGATCTATTTGTTGGATTAGCTTTAGATGAAGATAATCAAGATGATTTAAGTGCTGAACGAATTATTAAATGGTGTGAAGATATACGAGAGAATATTTTATAAGGATTTAAAATGTCACAAAAAATAATTGATGAAATAAATAGATATAGTTGTTTTAAATTTGATCAAAATCAAAATAGGGTAGTAAATTTAAAATCAAAAGAACATACAAATATTGACGAATTTTTAGGAATTCAATTTATGTTAGATAATAATAGAGTTTTACATAAATTTGAAAATAATTTTGAAATACAAATAGTTATATAAAAGAGTTTATCTCTTTTATATTTTTAAAGAAGTCTTGCATAAACTGTCTTTTTCCTAGTCCGACACTTTCATGTTATCTATAGTACAAATAATTTTGGCATAAATTATTTTAAATTGGCAAGGCTTCTTTAAGAATATAAAAAATAGAGGATAATATGAAAATATTAAATAACTACGATGAATTAATTATCTGTATTGATTCGCAAGATACTAAACGATTTGAAAACTTACTTGCATATAGTGATTGTAGAAACGAATTAGTAAATAAATATATACAAAATTTCGGAATAGATAGTATTCAGAAATTAACTCAAAATATAGAAGCCAAAGCTTTAAAACTTAATGTAGAGAAAATTTGTTCAGAATGTAAAATAAGTGAATGTAATTTGCATATAAAGAACTCAAAATCATTCGAAAAAAAGATATTTGTGCATCACTCAAATGTAGCCTCAAATGTATATTCTCACAATTATAATCAATTTAGTTAGAAGTCCATTATTTGGGAGTTCTACAACTTAAAAAAATAATTAAACTTACCCGATAATGATTATTATAATAACTATTGACTTATATCAAGAAATATAATAATTAACTATTATAAAATACGCGTATTATTTTTAATAAATTAAAAAAGGTTATCAAATGTTAAAAAAAATAAGTTTACTAGTATTATTTATGATTACAGTAAATGTTCAAGCTTTTGAAAAATTAGAAAAAATTGTATTAAGTGGACCAGTTGCTTCTGTATCTCATCCTTTAATTCATATGGTAGAATCAGGTGCTTTAGATGATATTTCTAAAAAAGTTGAGTTTAGATTATGGAAAAATCCAGATGAACTACGAGCTTTAACTATCCAAGGTGGAGCAGATTTTATAGCAGTGCCATCTAATGTAGCTGCTAACTTATATAATAAAGGTGTAGATATCAAACTTTTAAATATCTCAGTATGGGGAATATTAGGGATGATTACAAGAGATAAAAATCTGAAAACTTTGGCAGATTTTAAAGGTAAAACAATAGCTATGCCATTTCGAGCAGATATGCCAGATATTGTTTTTGAAGAGATTGCTAAAGCTCAAGGTCTTAATCCTAAAAAAGATTTTAAACTACAATATATGAGTAGTCCATTTGATGCAATGCAGATGTTAATTATGAGAAGAGTAGATCATGCACTTTTAGCTGAACCTGCTATCTCTATTGCTTTAAAAAAGACTGGTTCTTTTCCTTTAAAACTAATCGCTCCTGATTTATATAGAAGTACAGATTTACAAAAAGAGTGGGGAGAAACTTTTAAAGTAGAAACAAAAATCCCACAAGCTGGTATGGCTGTAATTGGTGATATGATTAAAAATAAACATGTAATAGCTCGATTTAATGAAGAGTATAATAAATCTTTACAATGGTACAAAAATAATCCTACAAAAGCAGGTGAATTAGTAGTAAAAACTATTCCTATGTTAGATGCTGAAGGCGTAACTAATAGTATAAAACACGTTCAATTAAATACTGTAAAAGCACTTGATGCAAAAAAAGATTTAGAATTTTTTTATAAAATGTTAGAACAAAACAATCCTAAAACAATAGGTGGAAAGTTACCTAATGATGGATTTTATTACTAATGAAATTTTTATTTAAAATACTCAAAGATTTTCCAGCATATTTATGGAGTGGATGGGGAGCTATTGCTTCTATTTTACTTTTTATAGCTTGTTGGGATCTTGGCAATCAAATCTATGGTAATTTAGTTTTACCATCTCCATTAGAAACTTTTAAAACTTTAGCTTTGATGTTACAAGATGATTCTGTACTTGCTGAAATCAACACTACATTATATAGAGCCTTTATAGGTTTTGGTATCTCATTGATTTTTGGTTCATTATTGGGTCTTACTGCTGGATTTTTTGCAACAGCATCTATGATGAGTCGACCTATAGTTACAATTTTAGTTGGTATGCCTCCAATTGCTTGGATTGTATTAGCGATGATATGGTTTGGAATGGGAGATGAAACAGTTATCTTTACAGTTGTTGTGGCTTCTTTTCCTATCATATTTGTAGGAGCTTTACAAGGTACACGAACACTTGATGGGGAACTCAAACAAATGGCAGAGAGTTTTAATCTGCCTTGGCATATGAAATTTATAGATGTGTATTTTCCTCATATTTTTTCGTATGTTTTTCCTGCTTGGGTAAGTGGTCTTGGAATGGCTTGGAAAATAGTTGTTATGGCAGAACTCTTAGCAACATCTGATGGAATAGGGGCTTCACTTGCGGTTGCTAGAAGTCAGTTAGATACTCCAACAGCGTTGGCACTTGTAACTATTATGATTGGGTCATTGATGTTTATAGAATATATTGTTTTAGAGCCTATAAAAAGAGAGGTTGAATCATGGAGAAGTTAGAGGTATTAAACGTAAACCATCATTTTGGATTTACTGAAATTTTAAATGATATAAATTTTACTCTGAATAAAGGTGAAGTTTTAAGTATCGTTGGACCATCAGGTGGTGGAAAAACTACACTTTTACATTTGTGTGCTGGATTATTAGATGTTGAAGAGGGAAAAATAGATAATAGTTTTACTACTTCTTCTTTTGCTTTTCAAGAAAGCCGTTTACTTCCTTGGAAAAATGTGATTGATAATATTTCTTTGGGACTTTTAGCTAATGGTGTTAAAAAAGCTGAAGCCATTAAAATGTCTCAAGATGTTGCTTTGAAGTTTGGTTTAGAAGAGGATGACTTTGAAAAGTTTCCAAAAGATTTAAGTGGAGGGATGAAACAGCGAGTGAGTTTTGCAAGAGCTTTAGTTGTAAAACCATCGCTATTATTTCTAGATGAGCCTTTTTCTGCTTTAGATATAGGACTTAAAAAAGAGTTACAAACACATCTTTTAAATGAAGTAAAAGAAAATAATCTAACTATTTTATTTATTACTCATGATTTAATGGAAGCAATAAGACTAAGTGATAAGATTTTACTTTTAGAAGCAGACCCTGGACATATTGTTCATACATTTAAATATGAATCAAAACAAAGTAGTAGAGATGACAAGTTTGTATATGATGAAACAGCAAAAATACTTTCACATGAGCAAATAATTAGCACCTTTGAACTAGAATTAAAATAAAAGAGTTGATATGAGTGAAGAAAAAGATTTAAAATATTACGCAACAAGTCATTATGCTTATTATCCAAAAGGTGTGTTTCCTTCTTATTTAGCATATGGGTTTAGACCTATGTTTTTATTACTTGCACCTTATATTGTTATCTCTATTATTTTATGGGGACTTGTTTGGGGTGGAGTTATAAGTTTAGGTTTTACATCTGATATTGTTACTTGGCATATTTATGAAATGTTATTTGGAATAGGAACGGCTGGTATTATCGCCTTTTTCTTAACAGGAGCGCCAGAACTTTTTCCAGGAGTTGTTCCAACTGTTGGTAAAAAACTTCTGTTTATTATAGGTCTTTGGCTTCTTGGACGCATGAGTTTTTGGCTTATTGATTTTGTTGGAGTTTGGTATTTGTTTAAATAACTTATTTATATCGTATAAGGAAAATAGCAAACTGGCGTAGTTATCCAATTTAACATCTGTCGGTACTAAGTAATTTCGGTGTTGAAGCTGCACTGCATGCCCAGCGTAATATAGCATTGCCAATACGTTATCATCGTCATATTGGGTTAACTGCGCGTAAAACGATTTAATAAGCGGTTCAATCTGTTTAGATGTTATGTCAGTTAACATAGTGACTTTAAAACCTATCTCATTAAGGTGAGAGGCTATAGCTTTTGCGTCGTTAATTGGGTTAGACAAGGGA
>ENA-ORXI01001173-ORXI01001173.1-sediment-metagenome-genome-assembly--contig:-NODE-1173-length-20819-cov-22.805371_pt1 | contig 20819 bp, 19 predicted proteins | sample MGYA00237861_ERZ511468 | MGnify/ENA primary metagenome ERZ511468 (study PRJEB26299, sample SAMN06266213) | sediment metagenome | isolation source: Hudson Canyon methane seep mesocosm | place...
CGTCCCCAGACGGACTCGAACCGCCAGCTATCCCTTAGGAGGGGACTGCATTATCCAGTTATGCAATGGGGACGTAAAGAGTGGCTATTATAACAACAATTTTTCTAACTGCAGTTAGAATTTAATGCTATTAAAAAAGGCGCACTTTATAAGCTGCGCCTTTTGAGCTTAATGACTGATTTTTTTGTATTTAATACGTTGTGGGTTATCAGCATCAGTACCTAGGCGTTTATGACGATCAGCTTCGTAATCTTCATAGTTACCTTCAAACCAAACGACATGACTATCACCTTCAAAAGCTAGCATGTGTGTGGCGATTCTATCTAAGAACCAGCGATCATGCGAAATAACTACGGCACAACCTGGGAATGCTAATAGCGCTTCTTCAAGAGCTCGTAGTGTTTCTACATCTAAATCATTGGTCGGTTCATCGAGTAATAGTACGTTACCACCGCTACGTAATAACTTAGCTAAATGTACACGGTTTCGTTCCCCACCGGATAAATCACCAATACGTTTTTGTTGGTCGCCGCCTTTGAAGTTGAATCTTCCGCAATATGAGCGTGAAGGTGTTTCGTAAGTGCCTACCGTGATTAAATCTAATCCGTCAGAGATTTCTTCCCAAACAGTTTTATTATCATCAAGACTGTCTCTTGATTGGTCTACATGAGAAAGCTGTACTGTTGAGCCTAGCTTAATATCTCCAGAATCTGGCTGTTCTTCACCTGACATCATACGGAATAGGGTGGTTTTACCCGCGCCATTAGGGCCGATAATCCCGACTATGCCGCCTGGAGGTAATTTGAAACTTAGGTCGTTGACTAATAAGCGATCTCCAAAGCCTTTATTGACGTGATCGATATCAATAACAGAATCACCTAAACGTGGGCCAGGTGGAATAAAGATTTCCTGTGTCTCATTACGTTTTTGTGCTTCCTGAGATGACATTTCATCAAAGCGAGCTAAACGGGCTTTACTCTTTGCATGGCGACCCTTGGCATTAGAGCGAACCCATTCTAGTTCCGCTTTCATTGCTTTTTGGCGTGAAGTTTCTTGTTTGTCTTCTTGTTCTAAACGGTTTTGTTTTTGCTCTAACCAAGACGAGTAATTACCTTCCCAAGGAATACCTTGGCCACGATCAAGTTCTAAAATCCAACCAGCAACATTATCTAAGAAATATCGATCATGGGTTACTGCAACAACGGTTCCTGCATAGCCATGTAAAAACCGCTCTAACCACGCAACTGATTCTGCATCTAAATGGTTAGTGGGTTCATCAAGTAAAAGCATGTCAGGTTTAGACAGCAACAAGCGACATAATGCAACGCGGCGTTTTTCCCCTCCTGATAATTTAGTCACATCAGCATCCCAAGGTGGAAGCCTGAGAGCATCAGCCGCAATTTCTAGTTCACGTTCAAGCTCCCATGCATTGGCTGCTTCAATTTTTTCTTGTAATTCTGCTTGTTCAGCCAATAAGGCATCAAAATCAGCCTCTGGGTCAGCAAATGCATCGTTAATTGCATTATACCGATTTAAAACGCCTTGGATTTCACCTAAACCTTCTTCAACATTACCGCGCACATCTTTATCTGGGTTTAGTTGTGGTTCTTGTGATAAATATCCAATATTAATCCCTTTCATTGGGATTGCTTCACCTTCAATTTCTTTATCAATACCGGCCATGATTTTTAGTAAGGTAGATTTACCTGAACCATTGAGACCGAGTACACCAATTTTTGCACCTGGGAAAAAAGATAATGAAATATCTTTTAAAATGAATTTTTTGGGCGGGACAATTTTGCCTACCCGGTTCATAGAGAAAATATATTGTGCCATGTTGGTTTTATGCGTAACTGGTTAAGAAAAGTGTACCTATTATTACATTTCCCCTAGCAGTAAAAAAGCCCAGTATTTTGGGCTTTTTTCTTAAGGAGAGATTAATGGGAAAATTAAGGTAGTTTAGCGGGCTGAGTAAAGACATAGTCCATTTGTTTGGCTGCTTGATGACAATCAAAACAGGCTTGTGCGGCAGTACTGTCTTTTCCATGGGGTGTTAGCTCTAGCCCTGTCCAGCGCGCAAAGCCCCAGCCTCCCGTTGCCTTATATTTTTTGCTATCTCTTACCATAATTTCAGCGTGTACAAAATCACCGGGCACGGTGGCAGCTTGCCACGTTGATAAAGTCTCATTTTTCCAAACTAACTTTGCTAGGATCGCGCCTTTAGGCCAGTTTGTGTTTTTAGGCTGTGCGCGAACTGCTTTAATGGCTAGCGCATTGCCTAAAATAACGCGCTGAGTATTATTGTCATTACGAATTGAGGTGCCTATCGCTCGCCAATTGACTAAGCCTTTAGGGTATTCAATATCATTGGCAGGCGCAGTTTGTTTTTCTGCGTAACTTGTTTGTGCTAGACAAGTTAGTATGGGTAAAAGTAATAGGTGGGCTAATTTTTTCATAAGAAATACTCGTAATTAAAGTTAATTAGGAAGGCTTAGCTGCTCGCATGCTGCTAAAAGTGTAATTAATGAACAGGCAGTACTAGGAAAATCTATACCAAAAGCAATGACTCCATCTTCATGGCCAAGCATAGTAAATATGGATTGTTGTTGAAATTGTTCATCTTTAAATAACTGTGTTACTGCTTGTGCCATTTCTGGTGTGCCGTAAGCAATATTTGAGGATGTATGAGGAAGTGCTAAGTGTTGGGTCGCATGCCAAATTTCTGGGCTGTGCGCATGAATTACACAGTTAATATTATTATTTTGTTGATAAACACTCGCATGAGTTAACGATTCAGATGAGGGCTGGCAAGGGCCAGAGGAATTAACCTGGTTGCGAACTAAGTCAACTTTTTCTATTAAGCAGTAATGTTTAGCGAGTAGTTGTGCAATGCCGCCAGTTTGTGTGCCACTAATAATAAACTGTTCGCCAGAGTAGCGTTGACTAATATTGCCGTAACCATAGCCTAAATAGCGAGTTGGATTTTGACCAATTAACTCTAATTTATAGAGAAGGTTACGCCAGCTATTAATCTCTGACAATGATCGTTCTTGGCTAGGTGCTGTTTGTTTATGGTCTAAGTGGTATTTAATAACACCTTCAGTTTCTTGCATAGTTCTAAGTTTACTAATAAAAATCAGCTAGGATCAGTAATTTATTGTAAAATTGACCGTTTTTTAATGGTTATGCCACATTTTTTACTTTCTAGCAAAATAAATTCCTATGCGTTGTCCTTTTTGTACCGCCCAAGATACACGAGTTGTTGACTCTCGTTTAGCTAATGAAGGCGATCAAGTGCGCCGTCGTAGAGAGTGCGGAGAATGTAAAGAGCGGTTTACAACCTATGAAGTCGCTGAATTTGATTTACCAAGAGTTATTAAACGTGATGGGGTACGTGAACCTTTTAATGAAGAAAAATTACGTGCAGGCATTTTAAGGGCCTTAGAAAAAAGGCCCGTTACTACTGATCAAATTGAATCGGCTGTGACGCGTATTAAAAAAGAATTAAAAGCTAAAGGTGATAGGGAAGTTGAAGCGTTAGATATTGGCGAGTTAGTTATGAAAGAGTTAATTACTTTGGATCATGTTGCTTTTGTACGCTTTGCTTCTGTGTACCGTAGTTTTCAGGATGTCAGTGAATTTACCGATATGATTGCTGATTTACAAAAGAAATAATGGGAAATTCACAAGCATACCAAGACTCCTTATTTATAGCGCGGGCTATTTATTTAGCTAAAAAAGGGTGCTATACCAGTAAACCTAACCCACGTGTCGGCTGTGTTTTAGTTAAAGATAATAAAATTATTGCCGAAGGCTGGCATGTTCGAGCAGGGCAAGGGCATGCAGAAGTTGAAGCATTGAAAAATACTCAAGATGCTCAAGGTGTGACGGCCTATGTCACTTTAGAACCTTGTAGTCATTTTGGGCGTACACCACCTTGTGCTGAAGCATTGGTTAAGGCTAAAGTTTCTCGTGTTGTTATAGCAATGCAAGATCCAAACCCTTTAGTCGCTGGAAAGGGAATTGCTATTTTGGAGCAAGCAGGTATTTCAGTCACTTGCGATATTTTAAGGTCTGAAGCTGTTGCTATTAATACCGGATTTATTACGCGAATGACAACGGGAAAGCCTTATGTCATTAGTAAAATGGCAATGAGTCTAGATGGCCGTACTGCAATGGCATCAGGTGAAAGTAAGTGGATTACTTCGCCCCAAGCTAGACAAGATGTACAGAAATTACGAGCAGAAAGTGGCTGTGTATTGACCGGGGTAGAGACGGTATTAGCGGATGACCCCAGCATGAATGTTCGGTTAGGCGATGATATTTCAGTCGAACAACCCTTACGGGTTATTTTAGATTCTCAATTACGTACGCCTGTGCATGCCAAATTATTTGCTTTAGCAGGGCGAACTTTAATTTTAACCGGATCTGCCGAGCAACATAAAATTGATGCATTGACGCAGGCTGGTGCTGAAGTTTATACGCTAAATGTTACCCGCGAGGGGCGCTTAGATTTAAATGAAGTTTTAAAATTTTTAGCTAAGCAACATGTTAATGATGTATTGGTTGAAGCGGGAAGTATTTTAAATGGAGCATTAATGGAGCAAGGCTTGATCGATGAATGTATCGTTTATATGGCTCCCAGTATTTTAGGTTCTAGCGGTCGAGGGTTATGTGCTATGCCGCATATACATAAAATGATTGATAAAACAGAATTAGAATTTGTCGATGTACGTAAAGTAGGTGTCGATTTAAGACTTCAATATAAGGTACAAAAATAAAATGTTTACAGGCATTATTTTAGCAATAGGTAAAATAACTCAAATTGAACAAAAAGCGGGGGATGTGCGCTTATCAATTGATACAGGTAAGTTATCATTGGCCGATGCAAATTTAGGCGATAGTATTGCAGTGAATGGTATTTGTTTAACAGCCGTTGAGTTAAGTGCGCATGGTTTTGTGGCGGATGTCTCGAACGAGACTTTATCGCGCACAAATTTAAAAAATGCAAGTAGTGGTACGCCAGTCAACTTAGAATTGGCATTAACACCACAAACACGATTAGGCGGACATATTGTTAGCGGTCATGTTGATGGTTTAGCAACGTTAGTAGAAAGAAAGGCTGATGGCCGTTCGTTTCGTTTTAAGTTTAAAGCGCCTGATGAACTAGCAAAGTATATTGCTGAAAAAGGCTCTATTTGTATTAATGGCATCAGTCTCACAATTAATAGTGTTGATGGGGCTTTATTTAGTGTTAATGTGGTACCGCATACCTTAAAAGAGACCACATTAGGTGAGATTAAAGTTAGTGATAAAATTAACTTAGAAGTAGATTTATTGGCGCGCTATATGGAGCGTTTAATGAAAGGTGAGGCTGCTGCAACGTGTGCAGCGGGTGTAACAACAGAATTATTACAAGAAAGTGGATTTATATAATTAGATGAATACAACTGAGGAAATTATTGAAGATATACGCCAGGGAAAAATGGTCATTATTATGGATGATGAAGACCGTGAGAATGAAGGCGACTTAATTATGGCGGCTGAGCATGTACGTCCAGCAGATATAAATTTTATGGCACGTTATGGTCGTGGCTTAATTTGTTTAACCTTAACCGGAGAACGCTGTCAGCAATTACGTTTACCTTTAATGGTTAATGATAATAACGCTGCCTATGCAACTAACTTTACGGTTTCTATTGAAGCGGCTGAAGGTGTGACTACGGGCATTTCTGCTGCGGATCGTGCTAAGACTATTTTAAGTGCGGTTGCTAAAGATGCTAACGCCGAAGATGTTGTACAACCTGGACATATATTTCCTTTACGTGCTCGTGCCGGAGGTGTATTAAGTCGTGCAGGGCATACAGAAGCAGGTTGTGATTTAGCGCGTTTAGCGGGTGCAGAACCCGCATCAGTCATTGTTGAGATTCTTAATGAAGATGGCTCGATGGCTAGACGGCCTGATCTTGAAATTTTTGCCAAAGAGCATGAACTTAAAATTGGTACGATTGCTGATTTAATTCAATATAGAACAAAAAATGAAGCGACTTTAGAGCGCATCAGTGAGTGTGCTTTACCCACCGAGTTTGGTGACTTCCGTTTATATGCCTATCAAGACCGTAATGATAGCAATGTTCATCTCGCTATTGTTATGGGCGATGTAGCAAATGGTGAGCCTGTTTTAGTGCGGGTTCATGCACGTAATTTAATGGATGATGTTTTAGCATCTACGCGTAGTGACTGTAAAATGCCAGTGCGTGATGCAATGAAGCATATTGCAGAAGCGGGCCGTGGTGTATTAGTTTTAATTCGCCAAGAAGAAAATAATAAAGCATTAGCTGAGCTTATTCATCAATATCAGTTAAAAGATAATGGTGTTGTCGCTCCAGCAGCGACTGAAAAATCAGATGCATGGCGTACGACGGGGACAGGTTCACAAATTCTTGCCGATTTAGGCGTGCATAAATTAACTGTTCTCGGTGAGCAAAAGACTTATTTCGGTTTATCAGGTTTTAATTTAGAGTTAGTTGAAAATAAAGAATAAAAAAGTAATGTAGAGAGTTTAGGGTAAAACCTGTTTTACATTTTTACAGTTTAAATATTTAGTGAGGTTTATATGTCAGCAGTAAAGTTAGTCGAAGGTAATTTTTTAGCGCAAGGTGGTAAATATTGTATCGTTGCATCTCGTTTTAATAGCTTTATTGTTGAGCAATTAGAAAACGGTGCGATTGATGCGCTAGTACGTCATGGTGTTAACAGAGATGATATTACTTTAGTAAAAGCGCCTGGTGCTTATGAATTGCCAATGGTTGTACAACGCCTAGCAGCGAGTAAAAAGTACGATGCGATTATTACTGTTGGTGCTGTTATTCGTGGTGCTACCCCTCATTTTGAATATGTTTCTAATGAGTGTGTTAAAGGTATTGCGCAAGTTTCTTTACAGTATGATGTGCCGATTAGTTTTGGTGTATTAACGGTTGATAGCATTGAGCAAGCCATTGAGCGTGCAGGAACTAAAGCTGGAAATAATGGTGCTTCAGCTGCTTTATCTGCGATTGAAATGGTTACCTTGTTTAAAGAATTGGACGCTTAATGAGCTCTGCAAAAACAAAAGCACGACAGTGTGCGGTTCAAGCACTTTATCAATGGCAAATGACGGGGGCTGATTTAACAACAATCGAACGTCAGTTTGCAGAAGATAAGCGCTTAAAAAATGCTCAAAAAAGTTATTTTTCTGACTTATTTCATGGTGTTCCTAAGGAACTAAATTTAATTGACACAGCCATGAAAGGCTTTGTTGACCGTGAAGTTAATGATATAGACCCTGTAGAACGTGCTATTTTAAGAATCGGTGTTTATGAGCTAATACATAAGCCTGAAACGCCTTACCGAGTTATTATTAATGAAGGTGTAGAGTTAGCTAAATGCTTTGGAGCTGATGGTAGCCATCGCTATGTTAATGGTGTACTTGATAAAGTTGCACAGGAACAGAGAAAAATAGAAGTTGAAGCAAAAAGAAAGAAAAGCTAGTTATTACAGTAATAACTGCGAGTTTAGTTGTAAGTATTCAGAGCCCTCTAGTTTATATTCTCAAGTGCTGCTAGTTAGGTAGCTCCCTCTCCTGCTGGAGAGGGCTGGGGTGAGGAGAATAAAATTAAGACTTTTCTTATTCCCCCCACATCCAACTTTCTCCCGCTGGAGAAGGCTTTCGCCGAGAGATAAAGTGAGGGCCTCTGAATACTTACGTTTAGTTTGTTAATGGACAAGAAATTAAATTAAGAAAATGTAGGTTCGAATTTATTCGCACCTACAGACTTTTTTTCTCGTTTTTAAACATTGAGCTTTAATCCTCGATTAATAAATAGTTAAAACAGCAAATGAAAAATAAAGTTAAATTTGGTACCAGTGGCATTCGTGGCTTAGTCAGCGATATGACCGATAAAGTTTGTTACGCGTACACACTGTCATTTTTACATTATTTACAATCAGTTGATGCGATTCAGGTAGGGCAAGCTGTTGGTGTGGGTGGAGATTTACGTAATAGTACACCCCGAATTATGAATGCAGTTGCGGCAGCAGTTGTTGATGCGGGTTATAAGGTCGTTAATTGTGGGCTTTTACCCACGCCAGCTTTGGCGCTTTATGGTATTCAACGTCAAATTGCTACAGTAATGGTAACGGGCAGTCATATTCCTGAAGACCGTAATGGGATTAAATTTAATAAACCAGACGGTGAAGTACTTAAGCAGGATGAGCAAGGAATTTTAGCTCAAGACCCTCGTTTAAATGATGCTTTATTTGATGGTCAAGAAAACTTATTAACCAAGAATTATTTACCTGAGATTGACCTAGCTGCGGAGCAACACTACCTTGCACGCTTCTTAGATTTTTTTCCTAAAAACTGTTTAACAGATCAAAAAATAGGTGTTTATCAACACTCTTCAGTCGCACGAGATTTATTGCCAAAAATTTTATCAGCACTAGGTGCTGAAGTTGTTTGCTTAGGCCGTTCTGATCATTTTATCTCTGTTGATACAGAGGCTATACGCCCAGAAGATGTCGTACTGGCAAAAAAATGGTCGGCTGAATTTTCTTTAGACTGTATTATTTCTACGGATGGCGATGCTGATCGGCCTTTAGTGAGCGATGAAAATGGCGAATGGTTTCGAGGCGATGTCGCTGGTATTTTAGTCGCTAAATTTTTACATGCCGATGCGGTAGTTACCCCTGTTAGCAGTAATAGTGCGGTAGAAAAAAGTGATTTTTTTACACAGGTCTCACGCACAAAAATTGGATCACCTTATGTGATTTCTGCCATGCAGGCTTTAACTGATTCAGTGAGTGTTGTTGGTTATGAGGCGAATGGTGGTTTTTTACAAAATACAGCGATTCAATTAAATAACAAACAATTATCTGCTTTACCAACCCGTGATGCGGTGATTGTGCCGTTATGTTTATTGCTACAAGCACAACAACTTGCCTGTCCTCTTTCAGGTTTGTTAAACACATTGCCTGCGCGGTTTACTTATAGTGGCCGGATCAAAGCATTTCCTACTGAGTTAAGTCAGTCTATTCTAGCGACTATGCAAAGTGGGCAACTTGAACAAGATGCTAATAAATTAGCAAGCTTGTTTGTAGGGAAAATTGAACAAGCAACAGCTTTTGATTATACCGATGGCGTACGCATTACATTATCTAATGATGAAGTCGTTCACTTACGTGGTTCGGGTAATGCTCCTGAGTTACGTTGTTATACTGAAGCTGATAGCTATGAGCGTGCACAAGAATTAAACCAGTTATGTATCCAACAAATGCATGAATGGAAGTCTTAGTTAGTTAATTTTATGAGTAATAATTTAATAGTGATACCCAGTGAATAGAAAAAGAACCCCACCTAAAAATTATTTTTCTTTTGTTTCAGCTTTGCCATGGCGATGGCTTTTTCTTGCTGGATTATCATTAGCCGTGTTACTAGGACTTACCTTATTAATTAAGGGAACAGCTAATCAAAGTGAAAGCCTTGAAGCTTCGGATATTTTTGGGGTATTGGCTTTAATTATTATTCCTTGTGCCAGTTTGTTTGGTGGACTCATTGCACTAGATAAATTTACTGGCGTTTCATGGCTACGTGGTATTGAAAATGTTGGTAAATATACTTTATTAGGTTTTGATTGGTTATATGTGACTATTCAAGGCTGGCGTGGAATAAAAGTTAAAAAAGCAAACCGTCGTGTTGATATTCCCCCTTCTAGCAGGCATCAAGTTTCAGCGCCTAAAGTAGAGCCCCCTGTTTCAATCCCAGAACCTACAACACCAGAAATTAAACCCGTTAATATAGAGCCTCATTTTAAAGAAAGCCTTTTAGATGCTGAGTCGGATTTAGGGCAAGTTCAAAAAGATGAACCTACATTTGCACAGGCTGATTTTCCTGAACAAGTAAGCCATGAAGCCGAAGTACCAGAAAATACAGATATTAATACTGCGCCAATAACACCCATTGAAGAAACAATTGATTCGAATATCATTGCACCAGAACCGGTAGACAATAGTGTTGTTAATGAGACCAGTGCGCTTGTCATAGAGCCTGAACAAGAGAGTGAAATAACAACTGAGGCTGAAATTTCTGATGAGATTATTTCTTACGATGAACTAAAAATACCTAATGAACAACAGGACTTGAATAGTACTTCAGCGATTATTGAGCCGTTAGACGATATTAGGCCTGAGTCTGATATGAGTAGCACTACAACGGAAGATGAAGCCAATATATTACCAGAAAGTTCAGCTGAATTAGACAATAACTTAAACACTGAGGTAGACGATAGTTCGGAGCCAACTAAACCCTCTTCTATGGCTGAAATGATGGCTAAGCTTTCTACTTTTGTAGCTAAAATACCAGAACAGCAAGATGCTTCAGACAATGTTCCATCACAATCAAATGAAACTGCTGTGCCGTCAAAGCCAGCACTGTCTATGGCTGAAATTATGTCATCCGTTCTATCTAAGCCTGAAAATAATGCTGAGCAACCTTCTTTGCAAGATCAAGCAAAACAAGAAACAGCACGCTTAATTGCAGGGTTTTCTACTAATTTTTCTAAGCCGGCTAGTGATTTAGAGACGAACGCTTATGCTTTACCCTCAATTACATTATTAGATCAGTATCAACAATCCATTCATGCTTACTCTGAAACTGAGCTTGAGGAAATATCCCGCTCAGTTGAACGAGTGTTGCTGGATTATAAAATTTCAGTTGAAGTCGTAGGGGCTTATCCTGGGCCGATTATTACTCGTTTTGAACTCTCTTTAGCGCCAGGAATTAAGGTTAGCCGAGTCACGGGCTTAGCAAAAGATTTAGCACGCGCCATGTTGGTAACGAGTGTTCGTGTTGTTGAGATTATTGAAGGTACCCCATTTATTGGTCTTGAAATACCAAACCAAGAACGTGAGTTAGTTTCATTTCGCGAGATTTTATCATCAGACCCCTTTCAACAAGCAAAATCACCGATTACCTTAGCCTTAGGTAAAGATGTCTCTGGTGGTACAGTCATTGCTGATTTAGCAAAAATGCCACATTTGTTAGTGGCGGGAACGACAGGGTCTGGTAAATCGGTTGCTATAAATACCATGATTTTAAGCATGCTTTATAAGGCAACACCTGATCAAGTACGTATGATTATGGTGGATCCAAAAATGCTAGAGCTTTCTATTTATGAGGGGATTCCGCATTTGCTAACCCCCGTTGTAACAGACATGAAAGAAGCACAAAATGCATTACGCTGGGCTGTAGCAGAAATGGAGCGCCGTTATAAATTAATGTCTAAAGTCGGGGTGCGGAATTTAGCTGGATTTAACCAGAAAATTGAAGAAGCGGCGGCAAGAGGCGAAACAATACGTGACCCTATCTTTCAATTAGTAGAGCCACTAGAAGAAGGGCAAACTTTTCCAGTATTATCAACGTTACCTAATATTGTCATTGTCATTGATGAGCTCGCAGATATGATGATGATCGTTGGTAAAAAAGTAGAAGAGTTAATTGCACGACTCGCTCAAAAAGCAAGAGCTGCTGGTATTCACCTGATCTTAGCAACACAGCGCCCATCTGTAGATGTACTTACCGGCTTAATTAAAGCGAATGTACCTACCCGTATTTCTTTTCAAGTTTCATCGCGTATTGATTCACGGACTATTTTAGACCAAGGTGGTGCTGAAGCTTTATTAGGTAATGGAGATATGCTTTATCTACCATCAGGCTCTGGCGTTCCTATTCGATCTCACGGTGCATTTGTTGATGACCATGAAGTGCATGCGGTCGTGGATTATTTGAAATCACTCGGTGGCGCAAATTATTTAGATGAAATTGTTAGGGATGAATCTCTTGATGCCATGCCTAATAATGAAGTCGTTGAGGATGAGACGGATGCTTTATATGGCGATGCTGTGAGCTTTGTTATGGAATCAGGTAAGGCATCAATTTCAAGTGTTCAAAGACGCTTTAAAGTCGGCTATAATCGCGCGGCGAGAATGATCGACCAAATGGAAGCAGAAGGTATTATTGGTGAGCCAGAAGGTAATGGTACCCGAAAAGTTCTCAATCAAGATTAATTCATTTTTTAAATTAAAATAAAGAATAAAAACGAATGTTAAGAGATTATTTAGAGTTATGCTGGTTTAAAGGTTATCCCGATGAATTACCTGTTGAGCGAAGGTTCCTTTGGATCAATATTAGTATTTATTTAGTATTCGGCTTATTTATTCAAGCGAATATTAGTGACCCCATTGAAGCTTTTATGCAGGTTTTTTTGGAAGTTCTCATTACCTTAATGTTCTTAGCCGTTATTGTTATAAAGAAGGGTGATGGATTTTATAATTTTGAGCGCTTTTTAACCGCTATATTAGTGTGTGAAAATTTTATTTATTTGATGAGTTTGCCGCTTGCCTTTTGGTTTATCTTTGCAAAAGGTTCACATGCTGAGGTTTATCCCATTTATATCGCTGCCTTTTTGGTTTGCTGGTCTTTAGCCATTATTTCATATTTATTAAAAGAGCTTTTTGAGTTCAATTGGCAGATCAGCATTAGTTTGTCTGTGCTTTACTTTTTACTAACCTATCTAGGTTCTTTAGGTTTGTTGTTAATGCTTGGTTTATAAACAATCATGAAATTTGTTATGCATCGCTTTTTCATTGTATTGCTGGTTGTACTACAAGGTTTATCACCTCTAGTACATGCACATGTGCAGCTACAAGGGAGCGCTCAAGATGGCATACATATCCATGATATCGCACAAGCAGAACATCAGCATGATCAGAGGTTATCATTAATAAATGATGAGCATTCATGTACAGCTATCGGGATTCAGTCCGGTATACAGCAAAAAAAATGTTGCTCTGATGCAGGTTCAGTAGGCGCAGTTTTTAATGACTTAAAATTAGAACACCGCTCTAACCAAGATAATAAAGTAATTGTAACCGCTCCTTATTTTATATCGATAAAACACACCTGTCTTTTATCTACAATAAGCCCACGCGCGCCCCCTCATAGCTAAAACCTCATAAGGTATTTTTACCTTAGAAGATGATTAACTAGTTCTATTACCTTTCAGGTTGCTATGTTGATCTCACCTTTATTTTCATTGCTTGCTCTTAATACGCTTTTACCTAAGTATCGTTTTTACATTATTGCTAAGCTAAATGAATTTCCCTTATTTTATTTTAAGGAATAAAAATGATTGTTAAACCCCTTATTCATACACTTGTACTTTGCCTAATTATTGGCTTCGGAAGTGTACGAGCAGAAGAGGAAACAATTGTCGGTCATGTGGATTTAATTATCCCTGACGCACAATTGAGTTTATCTGGTTTAATCACCCAGACAGTAGAAAAGTACCCCGACTTTGCTTTAATTGAAGCATTACACCAAGAAAGTGAAACCTTACATGAGCGAGGTAGTAGCTGGATATCGGGTGCGCCTCAAATATCCGCAATTTATAAAGATGATTTTGCCGGTTCACAGTTAGGGGCTTATGAATTTGATGGTTCAGTCCAAGTTCCAGTCTGGAATTGGGGCCAAAGAGATGCAGGCCTACAACTTGCTGAGCAAGCCAAACAAAATGCAGGAAATCAATTAACACTAGTTAATTTAAAGGTGGCAGGACTTGTACGTGCCTCATTGTGGCGGATTAAGTTAGAAGACTTACGCTACGATATGGCGAAAAAAATATTTGCGATCTCTAATCAATTATTAAATACAGTACAGCGACGAGTTGAATTAGGCGACTTACCGCGCTCAGATTTTTTATTAGCTCAAAGTGAATTACTAGAGAAGAAGGTTAATTTAATTCATCGAGAGGCTGAAGTTATGCACGCTCGTAAAGCGTATTATTTTTTAACACAAACTCATAAAATACCCGCCAATATTGAAGAAACTCAATCTACACAGCTATCAATTAGCGAGCAACATCCCGCATTAATAGCGGTTAATACTAAAATTGCTAAGAAAAAGGCAGAATTAGAATGGATTAAATCTGCAGGTTCTGGAAAAACGACAGTTTCAATCGGAGGGGTAAGTGAAAGAGGAGCAATTTTAGATATCCCAATTAATAGTATTTCTTTTGGCGTTAATATTCCTTTTGGTGGTGCTGCATTTTTAGCGCCTAAAATAGCGGCTGCTAATCGTCAGTATATTGCTGCTGAAGCAGAGAAAATGCATTTGTATCGTGCGTTATTGGCACAGCTACATGAAGCAGAACACGAACTCGAAGTAGAAGTGATTGAATTGGATATTTCTAAGCAATTGAATGCAAATGCAAAAGAGCATTTAAAAATGGCTAACCTTAGCTTTTCTGCCGGTGAAATTAATTTAACAGATTTTTTAAGAGTACAAACCCGCGCACATAATGCAATTAAAAAAGCACAAGAAAGTGGTCTACGTTTACAGCGTAATATTGCTTTTTATAATCAAGCTGTAGGAGTTATGCCATGAGAACATTTATTATTTTAACCGCTTGTTTATTGAGTACCACTTTATTTGCTAACCAACAAATTAGCCTTTCAGCTAAACAAGTTAATAACTTGGGTATCAAGGTTAGTCAACTGCAAACTATTCAATCAGTGCCTTTATTAAATGCATCTGCAAAAGTTTCAATTCCACCTGTTAATGAACATTTTGTAAGTGCGGCTTACTCTGGTTTAGTTAATCAAATTAAACTAAGTGTAGGAGATCAAGTTAAAAAGAACCAAACCTTAGCGACTCTAAAAAGTGCTGAGCTATTAACTTTACAACAACAACATTTACGATCAATGAATGATTTACTGCTTGCGAAAGCGGATTTTACTCGTGATGAACAATTACATAAAGAAGGTGTGATTGCTGACCGTCGTTGGTTAACAACTAAAACTAATTTCCAAGTCGCCACAGCACACCTTAATGAAACTCAACAGCTTTTAGAGATGTCCGGTGTTTCTAAAAAAGAGATTAAGACATTAGAAAAAATGCGTCAATTAAGTAGTCAACTGAATATTACTGCACCTATTTCAGGTGTTTTATTAGAGCGTATGGTCACGGCTGGTGAGCGTGTCGATGCATTAACGCCTTTATTCCGTGTTGCGAATTTAGAAACACTTTGGCTTGATATTAGCATTCCACAACAGCATATAGCCAAAATACAGGTGGGTGATAAAGTCATAGTCAGTGGTTTGGATGCTCAAGCACGTATTTTTTTATTGGCTAAAAGTGTTAATGAAGCGAATCAAACTATCTTAGTGAGAGCGAAAATTACTGAGACACAAGGTAACATTCGATTAGGACAAACGGTTAATGTAAAAGTTACTCAAAGTAGTGAGCAACTTTTATTTCAAGTCCCTAATTCTGCATTAGCCCAATCTGAAGGGATTATATATTTATTTGTCCGCAATGCAGATGGGTTTACTGCAATGCCCGTTCAAGTTCAAGGTAAAGACGCAGGTAAAACTATCATTAGTGCCGCTAATATAAATAAAAACAGTGAAATTGCTATCACCGGTGCTGTTGCATTAAAAGCTAATTTATTAGGTTTAGGCGGTGATGAATGATAGCGGCCTTAATACGATTTGCATTAACACAACGGTTGTTGATGCTATTAGTCACCTTGTTGTTAATTGGGGGAGGATATACGGCGTTTAAGCAAATTCCTATTGATGCATTTCCTGATGTATCACCGATACAAGTAAAAATCATTGTCAAAATGCCAGGCATGCCACCTGAAGAAGTCGAGGCTAGAATTACAGCGCCGATTGAGGTTGAATTGCTAGGTATTCCACATCAAACGATGTTACGTTCGATTGCTAAGTATTCATTAACGGATATTACTGTCGATTTTGAAGAAGGCACTGATATTTTTTGGGCGCGTCAGCAAATTGCAGAACGCTTAAATTCTGTATGGGCTGATTTACCTGAAGGCGTCGAAGGGGGGATTGCTCCGATGACAACACCGTTGGGAGAAATATTTATGTTCACCATTGAAGGGGGGGACTTAAACCTTATGCAACGGCGTAGTTTATTAGACTGGGAAATTCGCCCAGCACTCCGTACTGTTTCAGGCGTTGCTGATGTGAATGCATTAGGCGGCTTAGTTCGATCATTTGCGGTTGTTCCTGATAATGCATTAATGAGCGCACGTAATATTAATATTGAGAAATTAGTTCATGCGTTAGAACACAATAACCGTAATGATGGAGCAGGGCGCTTAAATGAAGGCGAGGAAGCTCTGTTAGTTCGCGCTGAAGGACGTATTAAAACATTACAAGATGTTGCCGCTATTGTGGTGGGTAATTCCAATGGCGTACCTATTTTAGTGAGTGACATTGCTCGGGTAGAGCTGGGAGCATTAACTCGTTATGGGGCTGTTAGTCGTAATGGTGAGGGTGAAGCAGTCGAAGGCTTAGTGCTAAGTTTACGTGGCGCTAATGCTGGAAAAACAGTCACCAATGTACGCAAAAAAATAGAAGAAATTAGTCGAACCCTGCCAGAGGGTGTTTACTTAGATGTTTTTTATGATCGCGGCCAATTAGTCAACTCTGCACTGTCCTCTGTGACTAATGCCTTATTACAGGCAATTGCCTTTGTGATTGTTTTATTGGTGTTATTTTTAGGGAATTTACGTGCTTCTGTCGTGGTTGCTTTGATTTTGCCCTTAGCTGCTTTAGTCACATTTATTATGATGAAGGCGATGGATATGTCGGCAAACTTAATGAGTTTGGGAGGCTTAGTCATCGCGATAGGTATGCTCGTTGATGCTGCCGTGGTGGTGGTAGAGAATATATTGACGCAATTTTCTCAAGGTAAAAAATCACAGCGATTACCTCGCTTACATATTATTTATAGAGCGACACGTGAAGTGGCTGTACCTGTTGTGTCAGGTTCTTTAATTATTATTATTGTGTTTTTACCCTTACTGGCACTACAAGGTTTAGAAGGTAAGTTATTTTCTCCTGTTGCTTTAACCATTGTTTTTGCGCTTGCAGGTGCTTTGATATTATCACTTACCATTATTCCGGTTTTTGCATCTTATTTATTGAAAATTGAGGAAACTAAAGAGCCATGGTTAACGAGAGTCATGCATCGCCTTTATATGCCTACTTTACTTTGGAGTATTGCTAATAGTAAAAAAGTATTCATCACTGCCGCACTAATGCTACTGACTACCATAGGGCTTTACTCACAGATTGGTAGTACCTTTATTCCAACAATGGATGAGGGCGATATTGTTATCCAGTTAGAAAAACTCCCTTCAATTACACTTAAAGACTCTGTTGCCTTAGATGTGCAAGTACAAAAAAATATTTTAAATCAAGTTCCTGAAGTTAAAAATATTATTGCACGTGTTGGCTCAGATGAAATTGGTTTAGATCCGATGAGTTTAAATGATACCGATACTTTTTTAGAGTTACAGCCGAAAGATACTTGGCGTATGGAGACTAAAGAGCAGTTAAAAAATGAAATTCGTAAAGTCATGGCCGGAACACCCGGTGTTGCTTTTGGGTTTACACAGCCCATTGAAATGCGAGTTTCAGAAATGTTAACGGGCTCTCGCGGTGATGTGGCAGTGAAATTATTTGGTACTGATTTAAGTTTGTTAAACCATAAAGCTGAAGAAATTGAAGCCGTACTAAAATCAGTGGATGGTTCCATTGATGTTTTTACCAGCCAAAATGAAGGGATGCAGTATTTACAGTTATCTATAAAACGCATGGAGGCAGGTCGTTTAGGTTTAGATGTCGAAGAAATTGAGCAATTGCTACGTGCTCAAGTAGAAGGCTTACGCTTGGGTATTGTCCAAGAAGGTGTACGCAGAACCCCTTTAATTTTAAAAGGTGAAGCGAAGAGTGCAAATTTTTCAAGCTTACAAATTACGCTTGCTAATGGCAGCCAAATTCCACTATCAAGTGTTGCTACTTTAGAAAAAGTTGATGGTATGGTCTCTATACAAAGAGAGCAAAGTCTACGTTTTGTCACTATACGCAGTAATGTTCAAGGGCGTGATTTAGTCGGTTTTGTTGATGAAGCAAAACAAGCAGTACAAGCTCAAGTAGAATTACCTACAGGCTATTTAGTGCAATGGGGCGGACAATTTGAAAACCAACAACGCGCAGCCTCACGTTTAGCATTAGTCGTTCCGGTTTCATTATTGCTCATCTTTCTATTGTTATTTACAACCTTTGGTTCGATACGACAAGCAACTTTGGTATTTTCTAATATCCCATTAGCAATGATTGGAGGCGTATTTGCACTATGGATTTCTGGTGAATACATATCCGTCCCTGCTTCGATTGGCTTTATTGCTTTACTAGGCGTTGCCGTACCCAATAGCGTGGTCTTGTTAAGTTATTTTAATCAATTACGAGCAACAGGTATGGCTATGTCAGAGGTTATTATTATTGGCTCCGAACGCCGTTTACGCCCAGTACTAATGACGGCAAGCTTAACGGCTTTTGGCTTATTACCGATGTTATTTGCCACCGGCCCAGGGTCAGAAATACAACGCCCATTAGCCATCGTCGTCATTGGTGGCTTAGTATCATCGACATTCTTAACCTTAATATTATTACCCGTCCTTTATGAAATCTTCGGTGAAGCAAAGCAGGAGCAAGCATGAGCAATCAAGAGTATTTAGTCTCAGTTAACGTACCGCCAATATTAGAAGAGGGGGTCGTCGATTGTTTATTAGCGATTGAGCCCGAGATTGGTTTTAGCAGTACCGCTGTTAATGCTCATACAAGTAATCACGAGCACTTATCTTTAGCCGAACAAGTCGCAGGCAGGCAAACACAAATCCATTTCCAAATGTATATTTTGGAAAATCAGTTAACAGGATTAACCAAGGCGTTAAAGCATAACTTTTCTGGTTCAGGTATTCGTTATTGGGTGACACCGGTTATAGAAAGTGGTGAGATTTAATGTGCAGTAATATCGCTCCCAGGCAGAGCATCACTGCCATTAAGTTAAGGAAAAAAGAATTTATTTTAATTTCTCCACCCCCAACCCCCTCCATCAAGAGGGGGCTTAAGAGCAAGAAAAAATCACCCTTAAACCGCTTAACTTAATGGCAGTGAGGCAGAGCATGAGAGCGATAATTTTTTCTTGTCCGGTAACACTAAGTCAACATCACTGGGATGAGATGGGGTTAAAATGCCTGACTTTTATTTTTTAATGAAAAGAAAATTATGTCTTTAAATTTATCAGAAACCTTAGTCATTGGGATTTCCGCAACGGCCTTATTTGACCTCAAAGAAGCTGACCAAGTTTTTAGGGATAAGTATGAGCAAGATAAGAGTACTGCAATCGCTGAGTATCGAAAATATATGCTTGAGCGTGAAGATGAAACGCTCGAAGATGGCACTGGAATGCCTTTAGTTAAAGCGTTACTGACTTTAAATCAATATCAGCCAGCAAATGAAGCACCTTTAATTGAAGTGGTAGTGATGTCACGAAACTCACCAGAAACGGGTATTCGTGTTTTACAAAACATTAGAAATAAACAATTACAAATTTCACGACATGCTTTTACGGGCGGTGAATCCGTTGTAGATTATCTTGATGCCTTTGATGTTGATTTATTTTTAACGACGATGGTTAAAGATGCGCAAAAAGTAATCGATAGTAAAACTTGTGCAGCCGCTATTTTAAAAAGCCCGCCTATTGCACATAAAAAACCAAATCAAGGGCAGGTTAGAATTGCCTTTGATGGGGATGCTGTCTTATTTGATGAAAGTAGCGAGCTTGTTTATAAGGCAGAAGGCTTAGATAAGTTTTGTGAAATTGAAGACAACCAACAAAACCAACCCATGCTTGAAGGTCCTTACGCCGCATTATTAAAGAAGCTTTCTAAATTACAAGAACGTTTACCCTTTAGTGTGGAGACTTCACCTGTCAGAATTGCAATTGTTACAGCGAGAAGTGCGCCTGCTGAAATGCGTGTGATTAAAACACTTAGGCATTGGGGCGTGTATGTTGATGAAGTGTTTTTTTTAGGAGGCTTGGAAAAAACAAAAGTATTACAAGCCTTTCAACCACATATCTTTTTTGATGATCAAGATTTACATATAGAAAATGCAGCTAAAGTGGTACCCGCAGGAAAGGTCCCACATCTCAGCTCTTCCCAACTTAATGAAAAAAATAGATAAATGAGCTCAAGTATAATAAGTTTCTCTGAACCTTCTACAGCAGAGGAAATAAAATTACTTGCAGGTTTAGCGCGTGAAATTTGGACGGCTCACTATGTGCCTATTATTGGCTTAGAACAAGTTGACTATATGTTGGATAAATTCCAAAACGAAGTAGCCATTTGTCAGCAGCTAGAACAGGGATATCGTTATTTTATGATATATCGTAATGAGAAATTAGTGGGTTATATCGCTTTTATTTTGCAAGAAAATAATTCCAGTCTGTTTCTTAGTAAATTTTATATAAAAGCAAACTTTCAAGGCAGTGGTATAGGGCGTACAGCGATGGAATTTATCGAGCAATATTGCCGAAGTCATGTGATTCACCAATTATGGCTTACTGTTAATAAGCATAATACAGGGGCGATCAGTTTTTATAATAAAGTAGGCTTTAAAACGTTGAACAGCTTAGTCCAAGACATAGGGTCTGGGTTTCTGATGGATGATTATAAAATGGAAAAGTATTTAACTATTTAATCGTAAGTATTCAGAGACTCTTACTTTATCTCTCGGCGAAAGCCTTCTCCAGCGGGAGAAGGTTGGATGAGGGGGGAATAAGAAAAGCCTTAATTTTATTCTCCTCACCCCAGCCCTCTCCAGCAGGAGAGGGAGCTACCTGACTA
>ENA-ORXI01001175-ORXI01001175.1-sediment-metagenome-genome-assembly--contig:-NODE-1175-length-20805-cov-3.453155_pt1 | contig 20805 bp, 22 predicted proteins | sample MGYA00237861_ERZ511468 | MGnify/ENA primary metagenome ERZ511468 (study PRJEB26299, sample SAMN06266213) | sediment metagenome | isolation source: Hudson Canyon methane seep mesocosm | place...
AGAAGAACACACCAAAAGAAAAACCGTCTCCACCACCTACCACGGGTAGGCAGTTAGCCGATAACCTACAAGCCTTGTTTCATGAAAGAGACACAGCTAATAACTCAATCACTGAGCTAGACGCTATAGCCGACAGCCTACTAGAATCTGAGAATGTGAACCATCAGGCTTACGGGAAGTGGGTGAAGTCTGCTCTAGAAAAGTCTGAGTTCACCCAAGCAAGTCTGGATCAAGCAGTAGAGCACGCCGCCGATGTCCTTAACGGGTTCGGCACAGAGAACGGAATTCAATACGGACAGATTGGGAAAGAGGGTATGACCTTCGTAACCAAGGCTAAAGCCGATAGTGACCCTAGAGGTCATGGTCTACACTTTGAGTTGGATGGGCAGAAGATTACCCTGATTCCCAACGCTAGCAATACTCAATGGTCAATGAAAGGCGCGGACGGGAAGTTAGTTCCTGTTGGCAAGACCCGTGAGGAAGCGGTGCTGGCGGCTAAAGCCAAGTCTATCTTTGACGGAGTCTCCAGACCTTCGCACTTTGAAGAGGAGACAGGTCAGCTATCTATATTTGAAACAGCCGACAAACAAGAACCGACACTAGAGAACCTTCCTGAAGGTACTAAGGCTAACCCAAACAACAGACTGGAAGCAGACTTATTCCAATACCAAGAGCAAACAACATTACCACTTGAAGCACCAGCACCAAAAGGCAAACCGGAACTTACCCGACAAGAAATTCCCACGCCTAAACTTGAAGTTGAACCAACCCCTGAGAAGGAGGTTAAGACTGAAGCAGAGCCAGAAAAAGTAACGCCAGACGATTCCACTTATGATGAGATTAACCAAGAAGATCACCCAGCCAATATTGAAAACGCTGAAGACTTCCTAAACTCAAAGGGTCAGGGTGGAACTGAGGCTAGGTCTTCCACGGAAGAAGTTACGGACGCAGTGTCCAAGACCTTCGGGTCGAAGATAGCTAAGTCTATTGAGGAAGGATCAACCGTGGTGGTGCAGACTGTCGAAGACTTGAAGACTGCGCTAACAGAGAACGGTTCTACTAGGGACACTAGCCAAGTGGAGAGTACGACAGAGGGGTTGTATGATGACGAGACTAAAATTCTTTACTTGGTTGCAGACAACTTAGACTCTGAGAACTTGAACAGCGTAATGCTCCATGAGACTTTACACAAAGCTCTGGACGAGGATGCCAATCTACGGGAGAAGTTAGACTCTTCCGAGGCGGCTATGCGTGAAGTCTTTGATGCGGCGGAAGCGGGCAAGTTCACAGGTAAAGATGCGAAGCTTCACCAAGAAGCTATGGACAGAGTGAACGAAGCTGACACCTCTCCTGAGCACAGGTTTGAAGAGTTCCAAGCTTACTTGGTGTCTGTCTACAACGAGACTCCCAATAAACTGTCGGGCAAGTTGCAGAAAGCTGTGAAGGATATGTACGCTAATATCCGAATGGCTCTCATGGCACGGGGCGTTAACATTAAGAATCTGTCTGCCGCTGACTTGAACGCTGTAGCTGTGCGGTACTTGAAGAATAAGAACTCTGTATCCGAAGTTAATACCGAGCGGGAACAAAGCAACGCTTTACTGGCAAGTAAGGGTGAATCTTTACCGAGCGGGAATACTCGTCTCAACAGACCGCAAGTCCTGAAGGACTCAGTAGCTGACTCCATGACTAACGAGAACTTCGATCATGAGGAACACGCTAAGCTGGTGGACGAGCATCTAGACACGCGAGCATATGAAGAAGTTCCTGTAATGGCAACTGACGATGAGGTTAAGAATGCTCTCAAGAAATCTAAGGACAATGAGGATGGCACGCCTAACACAACAACGGGTCAGCGAAGTAAGGTCGGCAAGGCTAGGAAAATGGAAGACGGTGCAAACTCTCGTCTTCGCCTTGATATCCCAGCCTACACCGAGCATGACACATGGGTCGTTGCTGTCTACGGGTCTGACAACAAGATCGTGGGCTACCAAGGCGGCGCGATTATTGACGGGAACATTACATTCGGTTCTCCTGAAGGCGCGGCTAAGATAGGGTCGGGAAAGGGCAACAAATCTCCTATCGCCACGATGCGAGGCAACTGGGTTAACGCTACTAACGAAGAGATACAGGAGCAAGCGCAAGAAGCACTAGAGAATGCTGACGGTACTTGGACTCAGGTCGGCTACAACCCAGACAAGCATCAGTACTGGCACAACAGGGATAACCATAGAGAAGCTATCGTCAGCGCAGACAAAGTTATCCAAGTCGGTAACCTAGTGTTCGCACGGAACGCTACGACTAAACCTAACACAGACTTCAAGTACTCAAAGGCTAACAAAGATCACCGCAAGAATAAGGGCTTCGATGGAATCAGTGACGAGGACATGAAGGCTAGTGAGAAGTTCGGTGAACCTAGTATGCCATCCATGATGGAACTGGTTAACAAGTTCGCCACGGACTCAGACTTTCGGAATGGGCTAGTCCGAAAGCACCAGTTCATCAAGAGACATATGAGACAGGGAGTATTCGACAGGTACGATGCAATCAGAAATATCCTTGGGGATGAGCGTAGCTGGATGATGAGCCACCTCTCTAATATCGGTGGTCAGGTTGCTGAAGCGGCGATGCTACATGGAAGACCGAAACTGCATTCCTCTAAGGGCATTGATCTGGAAGAGAACAGCGAGTCATTGGCAGAGATACTTGAGCCACTAGGTAACCAGCTTGAGCCATTCTTTCAGTGGATTGCTGGAAATCGCGCCAAGAGTATGCGGGAGCACAACGAGAATCTGAAACTGCAAGCGGCTCAGCTTGATCTTGCGATAGAGCCTTTAGCGGCTCAGGTCAAAGCTTGGGGTATACATGGTCAGCCGGAAGGGAACGCCGAGAGGCTGAGGGTTAACAAAGAACTGGATGCTTTGCGGAAAGAAAAAGCGGCACTACTCAAAGCGGCTAAGGTTGATGACGGTCTGTTTACTAATGACGAGATTGAGTCCATGACAGACGGCTATATCTACAGGGATAATGAGACTCTAGAAGAGAGTGAAGCTAGGCTGGAACTCTACGAAAGTGTCCGAGAAAACTTTGAAGAGATGCACAATGCTATCGTCAAGATCGGTGTTGAGACTGGGGTGATCTCAGAAGAGGATGCGGCGATCTGGAAAGATCAAGGATACTACGTCCCTTTTTACAGAGTGTCTGAAGAGACTCAGGCTTCCGATGGATTCGGGGCACAAACCGTAAGCGGGCTAGCCAACTCAAAAGCGTTTGATAGACTCAAAGGTTCAAAGAAAAATATCTCTGACCCGCTTACCAACGTCATGATGAACTGGACGCACATAATCAACACGGGTTTGAAAAACCAAGCGGCTCAATCCGCTCTTGACTCAGCAGTAGAGTTAGGACTGGCACAAGAGTTTAAGGCAAGTGCCGCTGACCAAAAAGATAAACAGGTGATCTTCACTAGAGAGAACGGTATCAAGCGGTACTATCGGATGTCGAATGACCCTGAGTCTGCCCTAGTACTAGACTCCCTTACCCAGCTTCAAGACATTGAAGTGGGTGGTTGGGTTATGAAGCCTCTCAGGCTGGCGAAGAAGTTACTCACCTTTGGGGTAACCGTATCTCCTGAGTTTAAGATAGCCAACCTCATGAGAGATACTCTAATGGCGGCGGCTACTACCGGAGCATCGGCAAACCCCTACATCAATATCAGAGACGGTTCTAAGGCTCTTCGCAACAAGCGGAAGAAAGGACGGATGATTGCTGGTGGTGGATTATTCGGTGACTCTGGGTACATTCATGGTGCTGACCCTGATGCCACAAGAAGAGTACTCCAGAAGGGACTCAAGAGACATATTGTTAGTGACCAATGGCTGGCAAGAAAGTTGTTTGACCAGTATCAAGATGTCGGCGCGGCTATGGAGAACGTCAACCGCGCGGCTGAGTTTGACCGGAAGGCGGGCAATGACCCTGACGCAGACTTGCTAGCCGCTAACTTCGGTGCACGGGATCACCTAGATTTTTCTAGAACTGGATCGTGGAAGGCTGTCAGAATGTTGGCACAAGCTATCCCTTTCCTCAACGCCAGACTGCAAGGCTTAGACAAGATGCATCGTGCGGCTACCGATCCAGCACAGGTTAAGCAGTTCAGAGCAGTGACAGCAACATACGTCATGGCTTCGGTTGGGTTGTACTTGCTGATGAAAGACGATGAGGAATATAAGAAAGCTGAGCAGTGGGAACGTGATACCTACCACCTGATTCGGATTCCAGATACCGATGTGATGCTCAGAATACCACGTCCGTTTGAAGTTGGCTCACTTGCCACGATGGCAGAACGTATGGTAGAACAGATAGCCGATGACTCTGTAGACCCAGAACTATTCTTTGAGAGAATGATGCACATCGGTTCTGACACATTCATGCTTGATCTGACTGCTATCCAACTCATCAAGCCGCTAAATGAAATAAGAAACAATAGAGACTCTTTCCGTGATCGCCCCATTGAGTCCGCGCACATGCAAAATATGCGGACTGAGGCTAAGGTCAAGCACGATACTTCTGAGACTGCCATGCGGGCAAGTCAAGGTCTGGGAGCAGTTGGTATTGACTTCAGTCCTGTAATGGTAGACCACTTAGTGAGCGGCTACATGGGTTGGTTTGGTCAGACTATAGTTGCTGGAACTGACATCATCCTTCAAACCGCTCAGGGTAAAGACACTATATACTCAAAGGGCACGCCAGACTGGAAGCTGGAGGATTATCCGGTCACTGGTAGGTTTGTGCGTGATGCAGATAATGGACGCTCCCAGTACGTCACTGAGTTTTACAAGAATATGCAAGACTACGAAAAGACTGTCAACACTATCAGGGAGTACCGCACGACATACAGCCCCGAATCACTAGCGGATGCTGAGCAGTTACTTGACGAAAACCCTGACGCTATCTGGAAGGGTAAGGTGTACAAGAAAGTTGCCAGAAATATGAGTAAGATGCGGAAGAGGATCAAGCAGATCAAAGCTGACGCAACGATGACAGGTACTCAGAAGAAGAAGGAGATCGATGCGATCCAGACTCAAAGCAACCAAATGGCTATGGGGGTTGTAAAAGACTTAGACTAAGCTATTGACCCTGTACCGCAGTACGGGGTTACAATAAGATCGGTGAGCGAGACTTTTTATTCAAGGTTAAACTTGAAACAATCTCCGTTGTTTTGTCTCGCTCACCACCCTACTTAACAGCGTTCTGACAGCAATCCACCGTAAGCCTTTGATTTCATTGATCGGCAGAAGAATAGCATTCTTGTTATATAGAAGGTTCTGCCCCTTATAAATCAACAGCTTACGGTATATCCACTGTCAGAACTTGTACTCAAGTATACATGATAGCACTGGATTTGACAGCTTTTTTGACAGCTTTTTGACCGAACATCTCTGCGGCTTTACTGCCGGATGATGTCTCAGCCTCTGGCATGAATCGACTGTAGGTCTTGGCAGTGAATGCCCAGTCTTCATGACCCATCACTTCCGCTATCCACATAGGATTTTCCCCAGCCATAAACATAGATGATGCAAACGTATGCCTAATGTGACGCATTCCCCGATAGCGTACCCCCGCCTTCACCAGCAGTGGTTTCCAAAAGTTCCGTCTGAACGTGTCACCCCCATCCCACGGAAGTCCGTTTCTGGGGTTATGGAAAACCCTACCCTTCAGCATGAACGTGTGTTCCTTCTGAGCCAGCAAAGCGGCAAGCGCATCTGGCAAGAGCGGCACTGTCCTGATCCCCTTAACCGTCTTCGGGTCTTCCGGTTCTTTAGCCCACCAAGTTAGCGACTTAGTTATGTGAACTGTGTTGCTCACGAAGTCGATGTCTTCCCAGTCTAGCGCGGCTAGCTCACATGGTCGAAGACCAGTCCACAAACCAAACTGAATTCGGTTAGCCACCTGTGGTTCGTTGCAAGCATTCAGAATAGCGACACGCTCTTCAGGAGAGTACGGGTCTACACGTCTGCGAGTCTCGCCAGCCTTCTCCTTGTGGCGGTACAAGACTTTGCCTTCCATCGGATTAGTCTTGATCATCTCCTTACCCACGGCATCCTTGCAAATCTGGCGGAGTGGCGTGAGCACGGTGCTCATAGTCTTTGACTTGATGTCAGGCTTGCTCTCCCCAAACTCCATGATGTGCTTCCACTTCAGTTCGTGGATGAACAACTCCCCAAAGAACGGTATGAGTTGGAAGTCTAACGTGCGGCGATAGGTTGCCACAGTTGAAGCCTTCCACCCGTCCTTGCGCTGGTCGTACCAAGAGTCAAGCAAGCTAGAAATTTTCTCTGAGTTTACAGCAAGCCTACCCCGCTTGGACTTGGGGAACTCCAAAGCATAATCAAACGTACCCTCATCAATCGCGTGGAGCAGAGCTTCCCTTCGCCGAGCCATCTTCTTTAAGTTTGCTGGGGTAGGGGAGAGCTTGACCCTCTCCCTTTTCACCCCGTTGTAGTTGAATGTTATCTCAATCGTTGACGAGCTAGCTTTTCTAACCCCCGTATATCCTTTTCCACCCATAGATTGAACCCCTCAGTATCCAATAAAATACGCCCGTCTGAGCACTTAATAAAAAAGTCCCAGACTCCCCTTCCAATCTTACGGCGAATCGCGCCCGATGTGTAGCCCGTAAGCTCAGAAAATTTATCTATCGTCACATACCTGATCACGCAAACACCATCTCATGTTTGCCTTCAGAGATAGACTCCAAGCTGACTCTCCTGTCAATCTCAGGATCGCGCATGATCCCGCCGGATAAGACAGCCAGCACATCGTTGAACATCTGCTCGTAAGTCCAAATCAAATTACCCCCTACGTTGAGTTGGTAGTTCGCTTCTTTCGCTCCCTTTATATGCGTCATTCTTTTTGGGTCACGGTTCGTTGGTGTGTCCACGGCATACGACAGCCAAGCCTTACCAGTTGCCCTGAAGCAGAAACCATATTTCAAATCTAGTTGGTAGCCCCCATTAAAAGTTACCACCTCATCTCCATACAACGCATTAAGCGAGTCCATGTGTGCGGTTATTGCTTTCCGCAAGTGCCGGACTTCGGCGGGGTAATCGTTCACCCCTAACTTTTTGTGCTCGTTCTTACACCCTTTCTTTCTGCCCCTAGTCTCTTTCTTTTTTAGGCTGTCTATCTCTTTATTCTCTGACATAAAGCAACTCCGTTCTTGGCTTGACTTTAAACCCCCTCGCGCGGCACTCTTTCCTGATCTCCAACTCTGTCATACGATCTCCGCCGTGGAGTACAAACTGCGTGTCATCGTAGATGTCTGGGACTAAAACATACTGAGTCTTCTTACCCGTTACTTGCAGACATTTGACTGGCTCACGCCCCATGCCCGCTGGGACATCCTTGCGCTTCCTACCCATCGTTCTTCACCGATACTTCTACCTCTTCGTACTCAGGCTTACCTACACCTTTAGGCATATGGAGAGACATAAGTTTTTTCAAGTAGAACTCCGCCTTGCCGAGGTTCTCGTACTTAATTAAGTTCTTCTGATCCTCGTCCATGTCAGCTTTGATTCCTTTGGAATCCCATCGCCACATATATTTGAGCATATTGAATACGAGTGCCCCAATGAACATAGAGCGTGGCATGAAAGAGCGCATCACGTCTATGAATTCCAGCCCCCCTTTTTTGTAATGCTTGGGGGCGTTGATGTTCTCAAGAACGCTATCGAACTCGCTCTTCTTCCTGACTCTGACTTTGATCTTTTCTTCCGTGTACATACTTTCGACATCACTCATGCTTGTCCAATCTCCCTAACGTGTGAGTTAAAATAAAATCAATTGCCCCAACAATAATTATTAGAGGTGCTACAAAAACAAAATATAAATAAGCCATCACACCCCCTTCAATAAAGTTTCTTGCACTGACTGCTTGTTCACTAATGCTCTAACCACCTTCTCATCCACCGTGCCTGAAGCTACTATGTAATGACAGGTGACCTTCTTCTCTTGACCCGTTCTGTATAGCCTTCCGATAGCTTGCTGATGACATTCATTACTCCAAGTGGGGGTGAAGAAGACCATGTTGCAAGCCCCACCTTTTTGTAGGTTCAACCCATGAGCCATGCTTTGGTAGTGACCGCACAACAGTTTTACTTTCTTGGTAGTGTCGTTCCAATCCTCAACAATATTGTCATCCTTAATATGCATTGCATAATGGAAGCGTTTTGCTATCTTCTCCCAGTCGGTTTTATATTCGTAGAACAACAGGACTGGTTCATCCAGCGTGCTATCCAGAATCTCTTCCAGCGCATCCAGCTTAGCATCGTGCACAGCGTGTGCCTTCTGGTCTGGGTCGTACACAAATCCACTCGCGCACTGCCTCAATTTGTTTGAGAGGATTGCGGCACTGTCGGCAACCACGTCTTTCCCGTTGATGCTTAGATAGAACTCCCTCTCAAGCTCCTTATATAATTCTAAGGCGCGGGCTGGCAGACTGACGGACACGGTGTTGTGCATCAGGTCAGGCAGATTCAAATACTCTTCCTTCGACAACCGGATCGTGCAGTCACGAATCAGCTTCCTAATATCAAACAAGGCGGTATGCCGTGGAGTCCAGTAGAACTGGTTGAAATCGCGAGACTGGAAAAACTCGTTACGATAATGTGTAAAGTATTTACCCAGCCTCGCGCCACCGTCTATCATGTAATACTGTGACCACAATCCCAGCAACGAATCTGCTGAAGGCGTAGCACTGAGTAAATAGGTGCGAACTACTTCGGGTCTTAGCTTCTTGAGAAGTTTGAACCTCGCCGAAGAATGACTCTTAATCGCGCTAGCCTCGTCCAGTATCAGAGTGTCGTAATCCCAATCCTTTTCTTTGCACAGCCAGCTAAGTAACCCGTAGCTGATAACGTGAACATCCGCCTCTTCCTCTAACGCCGCCTTCCGTTGCTTAGGAGTCCCAACTATCGCCACCACTTTCAAGTTCTTCAAGTGCTCCCATATCTCAGACTCTTGTACCCACACCTCAGCCGCTACCCGTGGTGGGGCAACGATCAGAGCCTTGCTTGAGAACCCAGTCTGCATAAGCTTTAGTACTAATGATAGTGCGGTTACCGTCTTGCCTAGCCCTGTGTCCAGAACAAAATAACCACCCCCTTCGTTAGCCTGACCCAGCCCGAAGTTCACAGCCCTGACTTGGTAATCTTTTAGGAGAGACTCTGGAAGTTTAGGCATCCTCTTCCTCATCTTTCTTCAAGCCACCACCACCAACCTGATGGTAGTAGTCCATGTACTCCATGAAATCAATGTACTGCTGTACCGTTGTCCTCTTGTCTGACGGCAAGTCCAAGTCTGGAAACTCTATTGTTGGATTAAATATTGCTTTGAGCCATGTAAAAATGATCAAGTGAAATTCCCTATAAAATTATCTGCTTTGAGTTTGCTATCTATAACCACCACGTCAATCCCCAACTTCCGCAACAACCTGTGGTTGAACTGTTGCAACTTAGTTGGTCGTTTCCCCAGTGCCTTAACTTCTACTGCTATCACTAGTCCGTGTGGCAAAATTATTATCCGGTCTGGAACTCCCCTGTGTGATGGGGATGACCATTTGAAAGCCATCCCCCCCAGACCTTTCACACGCGACACTAGATAATTTTCTATGTCGCGTTCTCTCATGCGGCTTCGCTGTCCTTATCTACTAAGGTAGCATTGCCAGTCTTGGCAGACTCAAGAGCCTCATCGATAGACTTATACCAAGTGATCACCCTGAAGGCTGGCGCGGCGTTGTCACCTTGGCGAGACTTCATTGTCCACGCTCCAAGCGTGACCACTGGGTACAGATACTCACCCGTTTCCTTAGCGTGTTCCATCCACTCTTTCACCAAGTTCTCAATGCCAATACGAGCACCCGTGGATGACGATTGGAAAGAGTAGGTGTGCCCGCCAGACTTCAAGTCATTGAACTTGATGCTCCGTGTTGCTGACCACCCATCACGGTTGCCCTTGTACGGTGAGTGATCGCGTAGCTCTTCTTCCTTGACAAACTCTGCCTCACCTTTTTCTACATCTGAGTATAGGATGTTGACCTCTTCGATTGGCTTGCCATTCTTCCAGCACTGCCATCCTTTAGCCAAAGTTCCGGCTATGTCCGCCACGAACAGACGGTTCTTTTCAATCACCTCTGCGTCTTGACCAAACGTCCATGTGCTGTCCTGATTGAACCTCATGTAGAGGACACGATCTTTTGGATCACCGTCTTCTGGGCTGTCGAATGAATCAAAGACTGATCCGGTTTTTTTGATAACTAATTCGCTCATACTTTCTCCTTTTCCTTTAGGGTTTTCACACGCAGTGTGTCTGATGGTTTGCCATGAATATAGAATTCTTCAAGGTCAATTCCCGCATCCGATACAGCTTCAGTATCCAATTTCTTACGCCCCTTGGTGAGGGTGTACGAAGCTTGATACAAGCCTGTCGTTGCAGACTGTAAGTTCTGCTCACGAAGGAGCACTTTAATTTCTTCAGTAACTTGACCGATGTCAAAAGTGGCTACTCGTTTGATTGTGTCCAAGCTAATCTTCCGCTCAAACAATTTGTCCAGCTTGTCAGCAAGGTCTTCGTCAACATCCTGTTTACCAAATGGAACGTCTCGCAAGATTTGCTCACCACAAATACTTGTGTACTGGCAGTAGTTGCAGTCACCCAAGTACTTGCCTTCAGCCGGAAGGGTGGAAGGGTCGTGAGCGAAGGCAAGCTCTGCTCTCTCTTGGGCACGAAGGAACAGAGCCTCGTCATACTCAACGTCAAACTGTCTGATGTTGCTGAAGCAAGAGGCTTCCACATATATAATGATTGCGCGTGTACATGGATGCGCTGGGTTGTCCCTAGTGAGTAAGCCCATTTGAATGTGGGTCTGGTAGACGTGCTCTTTTTTAGGCAACGTGCCACCAAATCTAGGGTCGATGCTCTTGATCTCCACGGCAATGTACTCACCGTCTGGCGTGATTAAGATGCCGTCCGGCGTAGCCGATAGCTTTCCTAGTACTAGGGTTTCTTGAAACTCACCCCACTTAATGAAGCGGTATCCTTCTGGCAGTGATGCGTTGATTGCCTTGGACAACCAGTCTTCAATGACGTTGCCCCGCGCGAAGAACCCCCACTCTTGCACAAATCCCTCATCCTCTGGTGCGTCTTGCTTACTGTACGACAGCTTCCGCAGACAAGAGAAAGTCTCACTCGCTCCCGCAGTTAGGTTGCGGTCATGCACCTCACCGTCAGTGGTGAAGAACTGAGTCTTCTCCCCCGAAACATGGGACACGACTCCCTGTACTAATTCCTCAGCCTTCATGCTCAGTTATCTCCTTACTTAGTTTGTCGATCTCTTCCTTCTGCTTGTCCTTGTCCAGTCTCCCTAGCCTGTCGCTCCACTTGAGGAAGGCTGTGAAGAAGGACACCCCACTAGTACTAGTGTCCGCTCTCCAAGACTGCATGATTTCTTCGATGCCTTTGTCACTCATCCTCGTCATCCCCCGTGTCTATAGGTAGCTCTCCCAAATCGTCCAGTTGGTTTATGCAGACTGTAGTCACTTCAATAAGACAGGCTGGGCAATTAACATCTTGGATGTTGTGCCTCTGCTTTGCTTGGGGTAGGTTTTGGTACGCAGTTCGCCAAACAGTTTCTTCGCGATCCTCAGCTTCTGGTGTGTCTGGCTCAATGTATGACCGCTTCCGCCGCTCCCGCAGACTAGAGAAATCAATGTCCGCATCCGTAAACTTGACGTGCCTAGTCCTGTAGCCCGCTGGGTAATCCAGCTTAGCTTTAGGGCAGAGGTGTGCGTAATGGCGGTAATGAATTACTTTAGGCATATTTAAGCTCCGTCAATCCCCATTCTTGGAAGGACATATCAAGCTTACCGAGTTGTCGGTTGACTAGATCACGGCGTAGGTAACGGTATATCTTCTGAAAGATTTCACCGTGAGATCGGTTCTTGATTCCCTCAAACTGAGTGCCCTCTCTACCCCACAGATTGGTAACGCAGTACTTGTACTGAACGTGGTGGGATACTTCGTGAGCAACCAATAAGAACAGGTAGTCCCAATGATCTGTCTCAGAGACAGTCCCAATCACAGGGTCTTTTGCGTAAGCGGCATACTCAGTGAAGCGGTTTCCACGGTCATTGACCTTAGCTAGATTAAGTTGGATCAGATTTTTACCCCCAAGACCCCCGTGATTTCTCTTGTTGTGGTATATCTTCAGGGAGTCTAAGGCGTGCGCTACTGCGGCGTTACGGCTTTTGATACCAAGCTCATATAGAGGGTTAGCCAAGCAGTGAATGCAGTCAGCAACCATCTGCTTTGTCACCTCTTCATTATAGGAAGTGTCTTGCTTAACCAAGCGAGGCTTACGCGGAGTCTTGACTCCTCTAAGCTGGCGTTCTATTGCTCTCTGCTGTCGCGTAGTCAGAGCAGTCATGTCTTCAATATCCTCAATCAGGTCTTGGATTATTTGCTGATTGTTGGGAATGAAATAAGACCAGTGCTTCTTGCCAGCACGCTTGCAATCTATAGACTGAACATCTTCGATGTGCTTGGCACGTTCTAAGGCTGTCCAGCCTAGCGTTGTCTCGCAGTATCCCTTAGAGAATACCTGTACTGGATCAGACCAGCGTTCAAAGTTTTGCAGGATGTGATCTAACTCTCCCGCTTGGTTCTCTGTAACTTGAATGTACATGATGCGCCTCCGTTGTCTTTGCTACGTTTTGTTAGTTTTAGTAACTATAGCATATGCTTCACACGGAGTCAAATTTAGATTTACTTTAGTTCTTAGCAACTGCTGGTTGCAATCACTTATATTGTCTGGTAGGGTGGTCTTTCAGTTTAAAAACGGAGATGTTTCAATGAGTAAGATAAGGAAGTTCAAGCGGGGTTTAAATGGATGTATATAGAGTTACATATAAGTCCCGTGGTGAAGAGGAATCACAGTGGGTCAGCACGCTAGGGGAAGCAGAGTCTCTGAGCGCAAGGCTTCACGAAGAAGAGGGGTACATGGATAGTAGGATTGACAAGCTCCGCGTGCCGTTGGAGAGCAAGCCGGACTTGCTGGACTGGTTGAACGTGTACGCTTACAGGAGTATCTAAAAATGGGGGCTTAAAGCCCCCATCTTTTTAAAGGCTCAACAACCACTGGATGAACCAGACAAACACATCAGCCCAAGAGGTAGTCATGTCCCTTTAATTAATCTCTTCTGAAAGAACATGACAGTGCCAAGTATGGTCTGGTCTGTCAGAGGTAGCAGAGGGTAAAGGTTGTTAGCGGATTTAAGGTAAACCTCACCACCGTCTATTAGATAGTGTCTCATTGTAGCTGACCCACCGTTGACCCCACGGTATACAATGATGTCACCGTGCTGGGGCTTGTGATTTGGTGACACCGTGACCACCGCACCCACTGGTATCTCAGGGCACATCGCATCACTCTCTACCTCAAGGGCATAGCAAGTCGTGCCGCAATCCCAAGCCGCTGTTATCGCAGACTTAGGACGCTCTTGCCCCATCGGTGCATCTTCCCATGTAATGACAGGGACTATCTGTCTTGGTGGGGCTGGTGGTTTCTTTATATTTGTTTCTTGGTTGTCCGGTAGCTCAGACAGCCAGCCTTCTGGTAGGTTTAGCCTACCCTCAAACTTCTTAGAGCTTCGCTCACCTAAGTTGCGAATGCCTTTAACTATTTGATAAACGTACCCGCCGGATACCCCCATCGACTTAGCCAGTTGTCGTTGGCTCCCATATCTCTCAACGAGAGCTACCACATTGAGCCTACGGATTTCTCCTATATCATCTTCGTCTTGCGCCATGTTAATTCCCGATATTCCGTGATCATTAAGTATTTATTTACAAGCTCTGTCCACTTTGGACTACAAGCCCTACAGAAAAGTGTGGCATATGACACACTTCTATCTGGATGGTAGCAAAAGCTATCAAGTATTGCAATAGCGAAGGCAAAGTTTATCTGCTTGATCTCTCGTAAAGCAACTGCTATACTTGCTAGCATGGAATTTAAAAAACACTACAAGAGCCTAACGGCTACACAAAAAAAGGAACTGGCAGAACGTCTTCACACGTCTCCAGAATATCTATCACAACTTTGTAGCGGACACAGGTTCGCCGGACTCAAGCTCGTCAGGTCTATACAGCCAGCGACAAGAGGCAAGGTCAAATACCATGAGCTACCAATGAAGCCGCTACATGACGAACTAAAAGTTAGCTTTTAATACACCAAACAATCGTGCTGATTGAACCTCGCCCCTCTTGCAGGGGCTTTTTTTCGCCAACGCATAGGAGAGCACATGGCAGAGACAACACAGGCAGTCGATAGGGTACTAACCCCCAAGCTGATAGCAGAAGAGCTTGGGGGAGCAATCAAGGATGGGGATGCTGGCTGGCTGGCGTATTGCCCAGCACATGAAGACAGTAATCAGTCTCTCCTTATTAGTAAGCCAGAGAATAAATTGTTAGTGCACTGCCGAGCCGGATGCTCTCAGGCTAAAGTGATTAAGGAGTTGCGTGACCGTGGGCTATGGGTGACCCAGCGGGCTAACGCCGAGGGGATCACGGACGAGTACCATTATATAGATGAGACAGGTCAGCGGCTCTTCACAAAACGCCGCATCGAAGGTCGTGATGGTAAGAAGACTTTCCGCATCGGGACTTACGCTGATGACGGGACGTGGAAGAACGGCAAGTCACGGTGTGAGCCAGTCTTGTTCAATCTTAATGTACTGATCGACAACCCAGACTCAAAAGTTTTTATAGTTGAGGGTGAGAAAGATGTCAAAAATCTGACAGACTTAGGCGTGCTTGCTGTCTGTAACTTTGACGGTGCGGGCAAATGGCATCCATCGTACTCAGAATGGTTAACAGATCGTGATGTCATCATCATCCCTGACAATGACAGGGCTGGTAGGGATCACGCCTGTCTTGTAGGTCAGGAGCTATCGGGTGTGGCTAAGGATGTTAAGGTTCTCTACATTGCGGGGCTGGCGGAGAAGGAAGATGTCTCTGACTGGATTAATAATGGTGGTACGATTGAGCGGTTCGCCAGACTAGTCGAAGGTGCTAAAGACTTTGACCCACAGGACGCACTGCCGTGGATGGATCGCGTTATCGTCAATGACCGTGGTGGTATTGAGCGGTGCTTGATGAATGTCGAACTGGCGTTAGCCAACGCTGACAAGCTGAAGGACACCCTGTCTTACAATGAGTTCCAGCAACGCATCGAAGTTAGTAATGAAGTGCCTTGGCGCGGCAAGGGTGCAAGACCAAAGGCTACAGACTACGACACCCTGAAGTACACTTCAGAATTAAACAGGCTTGGCATCTTGGTGAATAAGGGGATGGTCGATGACGGTATGTCCAGCATCGCACACGAATCCGAGAACCGCTTTGACCCCCTCAAGGAATACCTAGAAAGTTTAGTCTGGGATGGTGTGCCTCGCGTGGATGGTATGCTTACCCGCCTTGGCTCAGTCTCTGGTGAAGCCTACAGCGCACGGGTTGGCGCGATCTTTATGATCGGCGCGGCGGCGCGTGGACTGACGGGTGGCAGTAAGGTCGATACCATCATGATCCTAGAAGGTGACCAAGGTATCTACAAGTCAACCTTCGGAAAGGCAATCGTCCCACATCCTGACTGGTTCACGGATAGCTTGGATGGTGACCTTGGCGATAAGGACACGGTGATCAAGATGCAAGGTCGTTGGATCATCGAACTCCCAGAGCTAGCCGCCTATACTAAGAGCGGAATCAACCAACAAAAAAGTTTTCTCGCGCGAACTCACGACACAGTCCGTCTACCCTACAGCAAGAATGATGTTACCTATGAAAGACGGTGCGTGTTCTTTGGCACGCACAATCCTGAAGGGGAAGGCAACTATCTCAAGGATAGCTCAGGTAACAGGCGGCAGTTGCCTGTCAAGATGAGCAAGTCTATCGATGTGGATTGGGTAGCTGAGAACAGAGATTCTCTCTGGGCTGAAAGTGTGGCTAGGTTCAAGGCTGGCGAGGCTTGGTGGATTGAAAAGGATGATCCGATTTTAGTTGAGTTTGAGAAGCAACAAATGGATCGGTATGACGAGCATGAGATCATGGAAGAGGTCGCTCAGTATATCTATGAAGCTCCGGTATTGCGGGCTGGCGTGGTGACGTGGGTGAAAAGAGATGAGCCACTCGTATTGTTCTTCCCTAAAATATTCTGGGAAGAATTAAAGGAGAGTAGTTATGCTGAGTGTGGCAAGCATATCAAGACTGGGATCGCGCGTGGTATGCGGATAAGGAAGTGGAGTAAAGGTAAATTCTATTGTAAGAAGAATGGCAAGACTGGCGCGGGCTGGAGACTTGAGAAGGATTCTGTCGGTTTTGAGGACGAAAATACTCACCTTTTATTTAGTGATAAAAAAGGTGAGGTGGATTTTCGTGGTGAATCCGCAGTCGGAAAAAATAATTTGAAAAAATCTGAAGTTTCAAAAAAGCCTGAAAATAAAAAAGTTGCGGTGAGTGAGGAAAAAAGTGAGGAAAAAAGTGAGGTCGTGAAGCCAGCAAACACGGGGGCTGTAGCTATTCCTCACCTTCCTCACCTTAATAATATAAATAAACCTAATAATACAGCCTCTTATAATACACATACATATAGTAGTACTAATAACACACGCCATGTACAGAGAGAATGTTTTGGCGAAAAGTGTGGTGAGGAAGGTGAGGTCGATTTCTGGCTTGGATCGGGCAAACATCCTCTCATAAAGCAGACCACCACGGTTGAAGACGTAGTCGAAAGTCTACGGTTATTTCTCTCTGAGTCTGATGAGGATTTCGGTATCGATATCGAAACCACGGGGCTGTCAGGTGCTTGGTCTTTCGGTGGGCGGGTACGCTTACTTCAAATCTATAGCTTAGTTCAGGGCATTGGAATTGTTATTGATGTTGGTGATTGCGGGCTTGAACCATTCAAAGGTGCAATGGAAGGTCACTCATTCGTAGCACACAACGCCACGTTTGAGCAAAGCTTCATACGCTACGCTGGAATAGATGTGCTCATCCACGACACCATGCTGGCATACGGTGCTGTTAGGGGCGGGTCAATCTCTCTTGCCAAGCTAGCCAAGAAAATTCTAGGTACTGAACTGGATAAGAAATTCCAGAAAGGTGGTTGGGATGTGCCTGAACTGAGCCAAGGTCAAATCGATTATGCTTTCAAAGATGCTGTTGTTGTTAGCCAGCTTTGGGAACTCTTTCAAGAAGAGTTGCTAGCTCGCCAAGTATTCCAAGGTTATATGCTGTTGATCGAAGCGATCCCAATGGTTGTAGAGATGCAACACACGGGCATTACTTTTGACATTGACTCCCACGAAAAGTTTGTTGCCAAATTCCAGAAAGGTTTTGATACCGCCACAAGTTATCTTGCGTTTAAGACAAATAACCTTGTGGCTAATTGGGGATCAACCAAACAAGTTAATGACTGGTTCAACAACGAACTTAAATCATGCAGTGAGTATGAGCGGATCAAGGTGGGTGAGTGGAAGACTACACCCTCCGGTGCACGGAGCTACGGTGCTGAGGCTATTGAAGATGCCTTTGACAGAGACATAGTTCCTAAGTCTCTGACCAAAGTGTTCCGAGCTTTCTCTGTTAGACAGAAACGCCAGAAGATTCTGTCCTCGTTTGGAACTAGCCTACTTAATTATATAACTGACGGTAGGATCAAAGGGTTCTTTAATATCGGTCGTGCAAAAACCTCTCGAATGAGTAGCGATCACCCCAACCTACAACAGTTTCCCAACGGTGCATTCAGGAATTTATTCCACGCCGCCGAGGGCAAGAAGTTAATCATCTGTGACTACTCACAGGTAGAGGTTCGGGTGTTGGCTGAAGAGGCAGATGAAACCGTAATCAAACAAGCGTTTAAAGACGGTCACGACTTCCATTACGCCACGGCTTCAGCAATGTTCAACGTACCCATCAGTAAGGTTACAAAAGAGCAACGCCGCCGCGCTAAAGCCCTCACATTTGGAGTGATGTACGGCATGGGAGTTACCTCTATTGCGGCTAAGTTAGGGTGCTCTAAAGACGAGGCTCAAGCTTACTTAGATGCTTGGTTGAACGGCTACCCTAAAGTGAGCGAGTGGCGTGAGAAAATGTTTGAGCTTGGTCGTACTGGTCAGCCCATCTTGACCGCTGGTGGCAGACAGATCGCTGGCACAAAAGAGTTAGCACCCTCACAGCTAATCAATTATCCGGTGCAATCGTCCGCCGCTGATGTCCTGTATAAAGCTATGGCGAGAGTGTGGGACATGAAAGCAGAGGGTGTTAAATCACTGGCTGTGGTTCACGATGAATTAATTTTAGAGTGTGACGACTTCTTAGCTGAGGATGCCAAAGCCATGCTTGAACAAGCAATGACCGAGGGGTTCTTAGATATTTATCCAAACGCTGACACAACTGAGCTTGTTGATGCATCAATAGCAACTTACTGGGGAGAAAAATAATGGACAAGTTTATTGAGAGAGTTATTGAATGGAACATGATAGCCGGAAACAAAAAGGGTGATTATGATAACCCTAATTGGGTGAGCGTTCATCGTCAATTAGAACTGCTCAAGGAAGAGCAACTTGAAACTAAAGTAGCTGTTGAGAAGAGAGATAGAATCGAATGTATAGACGGATGTATAGACGTTTGTGTGGTTGCTGTCGGTCTGATGCATAGGATGGGTCTAAGTGCCGGACAGATCAATCAGTGCATGGACGAAGTCCTATCGTCAAATGAGTCGAAGTTCACTTGTGACAAGAGGGTTGCCGTTGAGACGGTTGATAAATACCGAGCCGAGGGTAGTCAGGTTCAAATTTCTGACGCTCCACCCTACGTCATGAAAGTAGCTAGCGAGGGGGGTAAGCACCCCATAGGCAAGATACTAAAGGCAGTAACTTATCGCGCCCCCGATCTGCAAGCGGTGATGGATTTATGAGGGTAGTTACAGGAGAATATCGCGTATTCTTTTTTGACAACTACGGCGGTAAGGTTAAAGAGGCTAGAAAGGTTAAGTCAGGTGGGTTAATCTCCGCTATAAAAAAGGGTAGGAGATACGGCAAGCTGTGTGGGTACAACTCATTTCGGGTTGACCGAGTTATCTTCAATTCTCTTGACGGTCACTCTCTTTGAGAGCGTACCTAAATCAGTGGAACACGCCGCCGGAAAAGTGTAAGTGTGACAGCCTCATCGTCAGCTATAGAAAGAGAGAAGTTGAGTGTGCCAGATGTGGTGTGATCAAACCGTTCCCCACAAAAAAACCCCCTCAAGAATAATCTTGAAGGGGTTTCCCCTACTCACCTAATGCCCATAACCGCTCCCCTTACATTTGCACAGGAGTTAGAGAATGAACACCTCTCTTTGTTTTACAGGGGGTAATAAGCCCTGTGGCAGTAGTCTTTAGTGCATCGTTCCATTGTTCTCAGCCTCAACCACCACGTCAACGCCATTTTCTGTCATGCTATCTCCGATCCGCATCACATTCAAGCTGACAGTGTCAGCCCACTCTTTAACGTCTGAGCTGTGCTCAAGGAGCAGAAACAAACTGACTTGCAAGAATACATTTGCTACCTTTCTGCCCTCGTCCTCGTCAGTGTACTTGGCGTTTTCAAACGCCTTTATGATGTTCTGAACTGCCTTGCGTTCCAGTTTGCTGGGCGCGTCCACTGCTTTCATACCTTCCCTCTTCTCAGTGAATAATTCCCCACCTCTCTTTCAAAGTGGATGTCTGCTGGCTCATGCCCCCATCTCCGCAAATCTTTATAGGCTTGCTTGACAAGGAGCATTCCATTAGTGCCTTGCTCAGCACGAATTATAACCTGATTCTCAATCACCCATTTACAGTTAGCGTATGAAGGATCGACACGCTCATCAGGCACAGTAGGCTGGCAGTACAATGCCAAGGTTACAAAGTCGTGAGCCTGAGTGATGTGCCTCTTCCGAGTAAGCTCAGCTTTTCTGCACAGGTACTCAATCTCGCGAGACGCTGAGTTAAGGCTGTCCAGTACGCTTTCCCGTCCTGTTTCATCTAGTATTAGCAAGCCCTTGTGTCGGTGACACACTCTGACCAATGACAGAAGGGCATCACCGATTGATTCTTGAGCAACCTCAATTTCTCTTGCCACGTCAGCTAGACGTTGTTCTTTCTTACTCATTCCTCTTCCCCCTTTAGCCGGTACTTGTTTTTAGCTGGTTGTGTATAGCGGTAGCAGAAATTGTGCGCGCCCTTCCTCAGATTGTGTAGCCGCTTTTCCGCTGTGCTGAACTTTTTATTCTGACTCCACTTGCGTACCTTTTTAGTCATACTAGTACTCCCTCTGATTCTGTATCCACGATTCTGCCTTTACCTTTGATGGGAAAATAAGATATTGAAAACCTGTTCCCCAATCGTGAAGGTACAGGAACTGTTTTTCCCCATCTTGTTGCAGTACCTCTCTTATAAAATTTAATGTCATCGCTACGCTCCCGCAATTGTCCATTCACCACAAACGGTGCACTTGTCATCAACCGATACCCTTACCGTACCGCAAGGTCGGCAATATCCAGTTGCATCTGCCTTCCATTCCGCTAAAGCTGAGTTAGATACCTCTTCAGGCAGTGCGTTGTACTTATCAAGGGCACGCTTAATCAGCGCAGTCATTGATATACCGTGCAGACTAGCCTTCGCCTTCAGGTGGTTGCGTTGATCTTCGGTCATCTCAATGTTGACCTGAGTTCTTTTCT
>ENA-ORXI01001177-ORXI01001177.1-sediment-metagenome-genome-assembly--contig:-NODE-1177-length-20800-cov-10.086233_pt1 | contig 20800 bp, 21 predicted proteins | sample MGYA00237861_ERZ511468 | MGnify/ENA primary metagenome ERZ511468 (study PRJEB26299, sample SAMN06266213) | sediment metagenome | isolation source: Hudson Canyon methane seep mesocosm | place...
GTTGAGCAAGGTGATACAAAAGAATTATTAACGAACCCTAAATCTAATGAGGCTAGAAGTTTAGTTATTTCTGTGCCTCCCACAAATAAAAAAATTGATAGATTCAAACTTATTAGTCCTGATGGAAAAGAAATTACATCTGATTCTAAAAATTTAACAAAAAATATTATTAAAACCTGGGGGATAAGAGAGAATAAAAATCAAAAATTATTAAAACTGACAGACGTTACTAAAATTTTTGATGATAGATCTTTTGCAATTAATATTTCATTTGGATCAAAAAATGAGTCCACTGATAAAGTAGTGAAGGCAGTTGATAATGTATCTTTTGAACTATTTGAAGGTGAAACTCTAGGTTTAGTTGGTGAATCTGGTTCAGGAAAATCAACAATTGCAAAAATTATTACTGGGCTAGTAAGGCCAACTAATGGAGAAATTTTTTATAATAATATCTCACTTTATAATTCAAACAGAAAATACCAAATTGATAAGAGTAGGGGGCAAATTCAGATGATATTTCAAGATCCGTATTCATCTTTGAACCCAAGATTTAAAGTAAAAGACATAATATCTGAACCAATAAAGCTTTTTCAAAAAAATATTAGCTCTAATGAACTCACACAAAATGTTTACGATTTGATAGATATTGTTGGAATGACAAGACAATCATTGGATCGATATCCTCATGAATTTTCTGGGGGACAAAGACAAAGAATATCAATTGCTAGAGCTTTAGCCACAAGACCACGCTTATTAATTTGTGATGAGCCTACTTCTGCTTTGGATGTGAGTATACAAGCACAAATATTAAATCTTTTAAAAGATATTCAGGATGAACTTCACATGACTATTTTGTTTATTAGTCATGATCTTCCTGTAATTAGACAAATGTGTAATAGAATTGTAGTGCTTAAAAATGGTAGTGTTTGTGAAACAAAAGAGACTGAGGAATTATTCAACAATCCAGAACACCCATATACCCAGGAACTCATTAGGCTAATGCCTAAAATTGAATCTATAATTTAATTAATTTATAACGTGTCGCATAGATAGGGACAAGTTTATGCAAAATAAAATAAACTCAGTGCGTACTAGGATGAAAGACAACAATGTTGATTTAGTTGCTCTTGGTCCAGGAACTCACATGAACTGGCTATTAGGCTTCAACCCCTATCCTGATGAAAGGCCTTGTTTACTCTTAATTGGAAAAGAAAAGGAAGCATTTCTTATGCCATCAGTTAATGAACAAGGAATAAGGGAAAAAACTAACATAGCAATGAATTGCTGGAATGACGAAAACGGTCCAGAACAGGCACTTAAAGATGCACTATCCTATACTGGCTCGTCAAATGCAAAACACATTGCCATAGATGAGGCGATGCGATCACATTTTGCCTTGCTGCTTCTTGAGTCACTGTCAAATCCAACCTATGAATTCACCACGTCTACTGTTGGAGCGTTGAGGATGCGCAAAGATCAAAACGAATTCGTCAACCTCAAAGAAAATGCCTTGATAGATGACCGAGCAATGCAAGCTGGATTTTCAGCAATCAAGGAAGGAGTTAGTGAACTTGAAATTGGTGAAGCGATAAATAAACATTTTATATCTGAAGGCGCAAAGCCTCAATTCTGTATTGTCGGATCCGGCCCTAATGGAGCGTTTCCTCATCACCACACAGGCGATAGAAAAGTAAAACAAGGTGACGCTGTCCTAATTGACATAGGTGGAAGAAAGGGCACTTTCCCAAGTGATATGACTCGCATGTCAGTGCTTGGCCATCCACCCGAAGGCTATCTGGAAATACATGCAATTGTTGAACGAGCAGTGAAGGCTGCTTTATCAGCAGCGAGACCGGGTGTCATGGCTAAAGACGTCGATGCTGCTGCTAGGAGCGTGATCACTGAAGCCGGCTACGGAGAATTCTTTGTCCATCGTACAGGCCATGGTTTAGGTATTGACATACATGAGCCTCCATACATTACTGCCACATCTGAAGTGGTACTTGACGAGGGCATGGTGTTTTCAATTGAGCCAGGAATTTATCTGCAAGGTAGGTTTGGGGTCAGACTTGAGGAAATTGTAATTTTGCGAACCGATGGTCCAGAAATACTTTCAGAACTTACTCGTGAACTCAACCTCATAAAGTAGCTTCTAACCTCCAAATAGAAGAAACAGATTTAACAAAATGACTAAACTACTGTCTTGTTTTTAGTTCTGCTTTTGCAGGCTTGCCTGTTTGTGTGCGTGGCATTTCTTTAATTACTTCAAGAACTGTAGGAACCATAAAACGACTCATAATAGGAGCGCAGAATAAGCGTAATTCTTCCAGAGCTAGTGTTTTATTTTCTTTAAGTGTAACAAATGCCTTGACTTGCTCTTCTCCTGTTCCATCTGGAATTCCAATTACAGCACAGTCAGTCACAACAGGATGTGTAAATATACCTTCTTCTATTTCGTAAGCTGAAACCATTTCCCCTTTCACTCGAATCCTTTCCGACATACGAGCTAGCCAAAAAAGATCACCTTCTTCATCCAATCTAGCAAAGTCTCCAGTGTGGAACCATGAATTACGCCAAGCTTTAGCTGTCTCCTCTGGCATGCCAATATATTTGGATGCCATGATAGAAGGCTCAAGAGGACGAATTACCAGCTCCCCAGACTCACCTACTGGTAGCTCATTATCGTCTTCATCAACAACCGCCACTTTATAACGATCTAGCACTTTACCAGCTCCGCTCTTATCAAAAAGAGGAAGCGCTACACCGCCAGCTTCGGTAGAGCCATATCCAGTACCACGGGCTAACTTGAGCTGAAAGCGAGCTTCAAAATCGTCATGGTCAACAGGTAATGGCGTGCCCCAAATAAAGCGCAAATTATGCTGTGTTTCTTCAATGCACGGTTCTGCTGTCCAAAGCAACTGCTGAACAGAGCCCAAAGACATAAACCATGTTGCCTTATAACGACAAACATCACTCCAAAAATTAGACAGGCTAAAACCTTGACGAAGAATTGCCTGACCACCCACCATCATTGCCGACAATATATCGTACTGAGTGGCTCCTACATGATACAAAGGATATGGAGTGTAGACGCAGTCCTGTTCGGTGAGATTAAATGCCTCTATCATCGATTCTGCAGCTCGCACAGAAGACCTATGCGGAATGTCGCAACCTTTCGAGACACCTGTAGTGCCAGAAGTAAAAAGAATTACAGCGATTTCTTCATCACTAAACTCACAAGAAAAGTTTGAACTGGATTCACCAAGAATCGATTGCCATGGTAATATTTCCAGGCTAGGAAACAGCTTTTTAGCGGGACGATGGTCGTCCGTCATAATAACCTGCTGCAAATAATCTAGGCCTTCAGCAACCTCAGATAACTGCTGCAAATATTCGCCGGTAGTAATCAGTATTCTGCACTTTGTCAGGTTAATCATGCGAGCGAGAGATGGTCCGCGAGTATTATTGTTAATAGCCACTTCGATGGCACCAATCTTTTTTAGTGCATATGAACTGGCTAAAAATTGAATACAGCTTGGAAGCATGATAGCGACATACTCTTTGTCGCCAACACCGAGACCAATTAAGCCATGAGCAATATGGTTTGTTAATTGATTAAACTCAACATATGTCAAGCATTCTCCGGTTTCAGCCTGCGTCACAAAAGTTTTAGAACCATATTGTTCGACAGAGTTTTGAAGAAGCTTTCCAAGATTTACCTTCTGACTTTCACGACCAGTGAGTGGCGTCTTCTTCATCTGTGACTTTCCAAATAGATACGCATCCAGTCTCCAATAAAAAGCGGCCAAATAAGACCGCTTAGTAAAGAATATTTGGTGCCGACACACGGACTTGAACCGCGGACCTACTGATTACAAATCAGTTGCACTACCAACTGTGCTATGTCGGCTTAGGGCGAAATTATACAGTAAAGGATTTTTTTTCAGTGATATTTTAATACCCTAAGAATATTAATTTTTCCGTTGTTTTAATGCCAATCGAATGCCGATAAAGGCGAGTACAAATGCCATCAAAAACCACTGAATGGCATAGCCAATATGTCTTTCAATGCTACCAGTATAAGGCTCCCATTGTCTAACAAAGCCGTTCTCAGTTTCAGGGCTCAATAATCCAACCACGCTCGCAAAATCTAGTGAAGCTATGGTGCTCATTTCATCCAAATCAAGAGCCTGAATCAAGACTGGAAAGTCTCCTATAGTTTCACTGACTTTAAGCTCCATACGTTTAACTGGTATTGATATTTGCACCTTAACTTCTGTAAGCTTTTCCCCTATATCAACATTAGCTAATTTATCTCTTTTTCCGTTCCAGGGTATAAAGCCTCGATTTATCAAAATAGCTTTCGAAGCACCCCTTAAAACAAAGGGTGTTAAAACATAATAGCCTGAAATCTGATCAACGATTTGGTTGTCATAAATAAATTGCTTGTCGCCAATATACGACCCCTGAAGACGAACATGATAATACTCTTTGTCTTTAAGAAATTCGACAGAAGTAACAAACTCTACATCACCAGAATTAGCACTGGCAATTTGGTCTTCAATTGCTCGTTTTTCATCGGCACGATCAAGCTGCCAAAAGCCTAGAGAGATTAGTAGCACTAGGGTAGCGATTATTAGGGAAGCTGGTATGAAAAAACGAGACCTCATTACTGAGTGGGCAGCACATTATTAGGCACAATCCAGCCCATGTGACTTGCAAACATCAGCAAAACAAACAAAAACACCGACAAACCGATACGCAATCTTAAGGATTTAAACATTTTGTCCGAGCCCTTTTCTCCTCCCCTTATCATTCCAACAAGTGCAGAACCTAAGCTAAACAAAATGACAATAATGATTGCAATTATAATAATATTCATAACATTCTATGTTCGACTGCAAAAAAAAGACCCCATCCAAGGGGCCTTTCAATGAACCACTTATAAACAATTATAGCCAGTAAACAAAAACAAATAGTCCTAACCATACCACGTCAACGAAGTGCCAATACCAAGCGACTCCCTCGAAGGCAAAGTGGTTTTCAGAATTAAAATGACCTTTTTGAATACGATACAAAATAACAGTCAACATGATAGCGCCCACAGTCACATGAAAACCGTGAAAACCTGTCAACAAATAGAATGTAGACCCATAAATACCTGAAGTTAGCTTTAAGCCATCGTGATATGCATGGCCATACTCGGTAATCTGGAATCCTAAGAACAATACGCCCAAAGCGATTGTCGCAATCATCCAGGCAATCAATGCATTTCGATGACCTTTACGTAACGCATGATGAGCATATGTAATGGTAACGCCTGAAGTTAGAAGTAGGGCTGTATTAATTGCTGGCAATCCCCAAGCACCAACTAATTTAAAGCCAGTAGAGAAAGCTGTTCCGTTTTGCCCAATAGCGCCAGGTGTGTTAACCAGCGGCCAAGTAGCCTTAAACCCTTCCCACAACTGAGGGGTAAACATGTTGTTGCCTGCACCATCAAGCCATGGAACACTGAGAATTCTTGCGTAGAATAGAGCACCAAAGAATGCGGCAAAGAACATGACTTCGGAAAAAATAAACCAGCTCATGCCCCAACGAAATGTCCTGTCTACTTGCTTGTTGTAGGTGCCACTAATGCTTTCATTGACTACAGTTCCAAGCCAGCCAAAAAGCATAAATACAAGGACCGTCAATCCTAGACCCATAACAGGAGCACCCCAACTAACATCATGCATTAGATTGGCCAAACCAACAAACGTTGTAGATATTCCAATTGAGCCAATAATTGGCCAGTAGGTACCATGAGGGATATAATAATTTTGGTTACTCATTTTTCTTCCTCTCTTTAACTATCTAACTTAAAAAAATTATACGACAAACTTACATCTTTAATTCTTTCTTCCATTTCGGGCTCAATTACAAATCGAAGTGTCATTTCGACCTCCTCATGTGGCTTGAACTCCTGCCTAACAAAACAAAAACACTCTAACTTTTTAAAGTGAAGTGCTGCATCTGTTGGTGCAACACTAGGTATAGCTTGGCCAAAAACTATTTCATCTGTGTTGTTCTTAGCAACGTAACTCACAGTATAAAACTTTCCAGGGACAACTTCAATTGAGTTAACCTTGGGCCCAAACTGGACTGGAAATCCTGGCATCGTTGATGAAAAAAAACTTACCGTAACCTGTCGCTCTTCATTCACTTCATATTGCTGCTCAGCCTCTACCCTCCCAGTCGTCCCATTAAAGCCTGTGATGTCGCATAAGACTTCATAAAGCGGGACCAACGCAAAAGCAAAAAAGAACATCAAGATGGGGACCGAAACCAGTTTGATCCAAAACCCTTTTGTTATTTTTTTTCTTTCCATAATCAACCATTAAGCACAATGGTCGCTACATATACTCCTATTGCAACAGCGCCAGCCACAATAGCGGTTATGATGGCGCCTTTTTTATTTTTATTATCAGCCATTAGCTATGCTGCGACTCTTCCAAAATGTCCGCTCGTGTTGGAGGCGTATTAAAACTATGGTATGGCGCCGGTGAAGACAGCGTCCATTCAAGCCCTTTGGCACTATACCAAGGTCGTGAATCTGCAGGCTTACCGTTACGTATACAATCAACGACAATGTAAGCAAACAATACAAATGACAAACCGAAAGCGAAAGCTCCAATTGAAGAGATATAGTTAAAGTCAGCAAACTGTAGGGAGTAGTCTGGAATACGGCGTGGCATCCCTGCAAGCCCTAAAAAGTGTTGCGGGAAAAACACCACATTCACAGATATCATTGCCCACCAAAAATGCACCTTTCCAAGCGTTTCGTTATACATCTTGCCTGTCCATTTTGGCAGCCAGTAAAACACCGCAGCAATAATTCCCCACAACGCTCCTGTTACCAGAACATAGTGGAAATGTGCAACCACAAAATAGGTGTCGTGATACTGAATATCAGCTGGAACAATACCCAGCATTAGTCCAGAGAAGCCACCAATTGTAAATAGTATAACGAACGATAGCGCCCAAAGCATAGGCGTCTCAAAAGTCATAGAGCCCTTCCAAATTGTCGCCACCCAGTTAAAAACTTTTACACCTGTTGGCACCGCAATTAACATCGTTGCATACATAAAATAGAGCTCACCTGCTACCGGCATGCCTGTTAAAAACATGTGATGTGCCCAAACAATATAGGATAAGAAAGCAATTGAAGCGGTTGCATAGACCATTGACGTATACCCAAACAATGGCTTGCGTGCAAAGGTTGGAAGGATATGTGAAATAACACCAAAGGCCGGCAAAATCATAATATAAACTTCAGGATGACCGAAGAACCAGAAAATATGCTGAAACATTACTGGATCTCCACCACCAGTTGCGTCAAAAAATGCAGTACCAAAGTTACGGTCTGTAAGCATCATTGTTACAGCACCCGCCAAAATAGGCATCGCACCGATTAATAAGAACGATGTAATGAGCCAAGTCCATACAAACAATGGCATATCCATTAATCTCATCTCTGGAGCCTTCATGTTAAGGACAGTGGCAATAATATTAATTGCCCCCATGATTGAGGAGAAGCCTAACAAGTGAATCGCAAAAATAAAGAAGTCAGTTGAGTCAGGCGCAAAAGTGGTTGAAAGTGGGGCATAGAATGTCCACCCAAAAGCTGGCGCTCCGCCTTCCATAAAAAACGTGCTCAACAAGATTGCACCCGCAAATGGAAGAATCCAGAAACTCCAGTTGTTCAAACGTGGCAAGGCCATATCAGGAGCACCAACCATCATTGGAATGAGCCAGTTTGCCAATCCAACAAAGGCTGGCATAATAGCGCCAAAAACCATGATCAGTCCATGCATAGTTGTCAGTTGATTAAAAAACTGTGGCTCCATTAATTGTAAGCCAGGATGTAAAAGCTCAGCACGAATACCCATTGCGAATGCACCACCTAAAAGTAGCATTGAAAAAGCAAACCACAAGTAGAGTGTGCCGATGTCCTTATGGTTAGTTGTTTTAACCCATCTTAGTAGGCCTTTTTCAGGTCCATGATGATCATCATGTGCTGCTGCTGCTGAAATAGTACTCATTTATTTCTCCTTAAATTAACGTGCAGATGTAACATCTGATGGTTGAACAACTGTGCCATTGTTTCCAAAGGCTCTTCTTTCATAAGTAATCACTGAGGCTAGGTCAGCATCTCCTAGCATTTTGAATGCAGGCATACCGCCCTTGCCGTTAATAACAATGTTTAAGTGGTCAGAAGCTGGGCCATTGGTAATAGTTGAGCCTTTCATTGCTGGGAAGACACCTGGGATACCTGAGCCATCTTTTTGATGGCAACCCGAACAGTTGGCATTATAAATAGCCTCACCATTTGCAACAAGTTCGTCCTCAGACCAGGTTTTTATTGCGCTTGCAGCAGCTGCTACTTTGTCAGCTTGTTGTTCAGCAACCCATGTCGCAAAAGCCTCTTTAGAAACAACATCGACAACAATTGGCATGAAGCCATGGTCTTTACCACAGAGTTCAGCACATTGTCCTCTGTAAGTCCCTTCTTCAGTAACCTCTGCCCATGCATCGTTAATAAAGCCAGGGTTGGCGTCTTGCTTGACCGCAAAAGCCGGGACCCACCAGGCGTGAATTACGTCATTTGAAGTTATGAGAAAACGAACCTTGGTATCAACAGGCAAAACCAAACGTTTGTCAACTTCTAAAAGATAGTTTTCAGGCTTGTCATCGAGCTTAATAGCGTCTCTGGAAGACTGAGCAAGATTGGACATAAATCCTATACCTTCCTCAGGGTAGTCATATTGCCACTTCCACTGATGGCCAGTAACCTTAACAGTCATGTCGGCTTTATCTAAGACTTCAGCATCAATAAGTACTTTAGACGCTGGAATCGCCATTGCAATGAGTATTAGAATGGGAATGCCTGTCCAAATAAATTCAACAGTTGTGCTTTCATGAAAATGGGCCGCTTTGACGCCCTTCGCCTTTCTGTGATTGATAATTGAATAGAACATTGCGCCAAAAACAACAACTCCAATAACGAAACACACCCAGAAAACCATCATGTGAAGGTTATAGATATCTCCACTTATAGTGGACACACCTTTTGTCATGTTCAAGCCATATTCTGCTATCGCGGCTCTTGAGCTCATTAACGCGGCAATTGCGCCTGTCAGCGTCAATAATTGTTTCATAGATTCTCCAAATTTAATCTTTTTTCAAGCGATTACAATCAAAAAAACATACAAATGATACCTGTTTATCGCTTTTTTACCAAGCAATAACTCGCCTTTATTCTCAATGCGAATTGAACTTTTTTCATCACCAGAAAAATTTCCAATAATAGTCCAAATATCGATCCTAATAATTATATAGAAAAATCTAATATATGCTCATTTTTAATCAGCCAAAAATTAGATAAAATAGTACTTGTTTTGTCAGTGTTTGGCCATAAATTAATATTTGCTTTAAGTCGCTCTTGGGAACCTCGTATGTATACAAAAACTCTTAATCTTGCTCTTTTATTAGCTGTAGTGGTTGTGGTGCTGGGTGCATATACACGTCTTGCTGATGCTGGCCTTGGCTGCCCTGATTGGCCAGGATGTTACGGCAAGCTAATTGTTCCTGATGTCGCCTCAAGTGAGTTTGAAAGGCCGCTTGATGTTGCAAAGGCATGGAAAGAAATGATTCACAGATACGCAGCTTCAATCCTGGGGTTATTGATTGTAGGGATATTTTTCATTGCAGCCTTTCGTAAAACACCACGTTACCAATCAATAAAGCTACCTGCCGTATTGGTTCTGCTAGTTGGATTTCAGGGTGCCTTGGGAATGTGGACAGTTACCGAGTTGGTTCACCCTGGGATAGTTTCGATGCATTTAATGGGGGGCTTTACGACAACCGTTTTGCTATTATGGCTTCTGTTAAACCAGAGCGTTCCAAATCGAATCAATCAACACATTTTAAAGCGACACAAATTAATTCTGGCTACTTCTATTGTTTTATTATCGGTTCAAATCTTCTTGGGAGGCTGGACAAGTACCAACTATGCTGCACTTTCCTGTGGGGAATACTTTCCAACCTGTTTGGGAGAGTTATGGCCAGAAAACATGGATTTTAAAAATGCGTTTTTTTGGGGTCCGCTTGGTATAGATTATGAGTTTGGTGTGCTTGAAAACCAAACTAGAAGTGCGATTCAAATGCTTCATCGAATTGGAGCCCTTGTTGTAACACTGGCATTGTCCTTTTTGATTATCAATTTTAAAAACTACCCAAGGGTTAAAAACAATCTGTTGCTTATACTCGCACTATTAGTGACACAAGTAGTTTTAGGTATTATGAATGTTGTCTTATCTTTGCCTATGCTTGTCGCCGTTTTACACAACGCTGTTGCTCTAGGCCTTTTATTGAGCTTGATTGGCCTGTTACACAAAATAGTTAATAATCCAAAAGCTTAAAGTATAATTTGCGGTTTTCTCACTTAGACTAAGAACTCCTTAATGAATAAGATTACTCAATTTTTTTCACTAGTTCTTATAGCCGTTATTGCTATTGCTGGCTTCCTATATTTTGGTAGTCAACAAGATATCGAAGGACTAAAAAAATCGGTCGCACCTGCGGCGTCAATTTACCCTGAAGCCAAATCTATTTCTGAGAAACTTAATTTTATAAATGATCAATCTGAATCGTTAAATTTATCTGAAATATCTCAAGATAAATGGGTTTTAATGTACTTTGGCTACACTTCTTGCCCAGATGTATGTCCTATAGATCTTTCGAAAATTAATCTCAGTTTTGAGATGATGGAGAACAAAGACAAGCTTCAAGTTGTTTTTATTTCGGTTGATCCAGCTCGAGATATAGGAGTGCTTGACCAATTTGCTGGCGCCTTTAATTCGTCTTTTCTTGGGCTGACAGCACATAGCCACGAACTAGAAACTATTAGCAAATCTTTGGGAGTTTATCATCAAGTCGTTGAGGTGAAAAAATTGGCTCAATCGGACCACAGCATTGATGAGAATCACAATAATGATTCACAAAGGAATCAAGAGGCTGACTCACATGAACACTATAATGTTGACCACACAACTAGCTTTTTGTTGTTTAATCCTGACTTAAAACTAACAGCGCTATTAACCAGTCCTCACGAACCAAAACCAATGGCAGAAGCGCTTGACAAGATTATCGAGACACTAAGATAAGGCAAACCTAACTGCTACAAGTATTGTGCCAATAAAAAGCCCATTTGTAAATCTACACAAATTAAGATAGGCGATTTTTTACTCAGTTTCATTTACTCTCCTTACATCATTTGGCTTAAGTGAGTTTGTAGCTTTTGCCTCTCGATGACTTATGTATATTGTTGACATGAATATTATCAAGCCCCCAACCCAAGTCCAAGTGCCAGGAATTTCTGAAAAAATCATCCACGCAAAAAGAGCTATAATCGGCAGTTTTATAAATTCAATTGGCTCCAGGCTAGTAATTTCAGCCATTGAGTAGGATTTAGTCCATGAAAAATGCGCAAGCGTGCCTACAATTGCAATTCCCCATAGGTATAGCCAAGTTTCAAAACTTGGCCACTGCCAAACCGGAACAGCCGGTATAAAAGTAATTGGAATAAGGATTATTACCATCCATGTAATAATTGCTTGAGGCGTGTCAGTGAGAGTAAGTTTTTTGACAATTAAGGCACTAAGTGAGTGAGCTAAAGCTGCAATAATTGCAAGCATTATTCCAAATGAAAAACTATTGACCCCAGGCTGAACAATTATGAGCATTCCAATAATGCCAAGAATAATTGCAGCAATTCTTCGGGCCTTAATTATTTCACCTAAAAAAATAGTGGCCCCGATTGTTATAAATATTGGCTTTGAGAAGGTAATTGCAGTGGCTTGAGCAAGTGGTATGAGAGTTAAACAGGTAAAGCCCGCAAGCATTCCAATAGCGCCAAAAAAACCTCTCATAAAAAATAACTTAGTATTATTCATTTTTATTGCAGCTAGGCCAGTAGATTTTAATATTGGCAGCATTACAATAAAAGCTAATAGGTTTCGGAAAAAAACAACTTCAAGAATATGCAAGTTTTCTGATGCTTTTCTAACAAAAATAACCATTATTGAAAAAAAAACTATAGACAAAATATTTAAAATTATTGCTTTAGTTTGAGAGCTTTGCAATTTATAAAATCGAATTATCTGGAGGTCATTAAGTAGTTTTTTTATCAATTGGAAGTCTCTATTTTTTCATAATTAAACTAGACCTTAATAGGTAGTGGGGCGAGAAACGGGGCTCGAACCCGCAACAACCGGAATCACAATCCAGGCCTTGAAAACTTGAAGCGTACCTTTCATAACTAAGAGATAGTCCCAAAAGTTATCAAAAGATAATGATCAACCAAAAGCGAAACAAACAAAACCATTAGGTAGTTAACTGAATACTTAAATGTTTTAAAAGCTATTTTTGGGTTTTCAGGTTCGCGACAAATCTTAACAGCATAGCCCAAAAAAAGCACTCCAAGCATAACCGCCGAAACCAAGTAAATGATTCCACTCATGCCGGTTAAATATGGCAGAAGAGTAACAATAAACAAAAGCACCGTGTAAAGAAGAATTTGCACCCTAGTAAATTGAAGACCATGGGTGACTGGCAGCATCGGCACTTCGGCTTTTTTATACTCTTCATGCCTATGAATCGCCAGCGCCCAAAAATGAGGGGGCGTCCAAATAAACACTATCAAAAAAAGCAACAGCGCATATTCAATGCCTTGCACACCTGCAATTGATGTCCATCCCAAAATTGGAGGAGCGGCTCCAGCAGCTCCGCCAATAACTATATTCTGTGGTGTTGCACGCTTCAAATACATGGTATAAAAAACCGCATAGCCAATAAGAGAGAGAAATGTTAAAACCGCTGTCAGCAAGTTAACATAAACAAGCAACAAGCCTATACCAAGAAACCCTAAAAACAAACCCCAGATTAGCGCTTGATTTCTACTCACTTTGCCTTGAGGCAGAGGACGACGACTTGTTCTTGACATTTGAATATCGATTTTTTCGTCAACAATGTGATTGAAAACCGCCGCTGACATTGCCGAAAGCGCAATGCCTGCAGAGGCAACAATTATAAGCAACAAGTTTGGCAAGTATGGCACAGCCAAAAGCATCCCAACAACTGCCGTTAACATAATAAGCGAAACAACCTTTAGCTTACAAAGACCTAACAAATCCGCAATTGATGGCATAGTGTCCATTAACCTATTCTGGAATATTTAAATAGCCGCTTAAGGTCTTTAATAACCAGCCTAATATCTATATTTTGAGGCTCATAATAGAGCATGATATTGCCAATTGGGTCAATCAAGTAGATGGCATTTTCAGTGTATTTTTTCAGACTCTGTGTAAGTTTTTCACTAATAACCCTTGCCTTAATTAGAGTCTTATCGTCACTTGTCGGCGTTGAGTTATCCTCAATAATAATCATTCTTTGAATGCGGCGCATGTCAGCATTCATAAGCGTACGAATAGTTTTCATATCTACAACTGCTTTCTCACAAACATCGTCACAACGACTTGAGACGTAAACCATGGTCCATATGCCTTGCAAAGAGGCGCCACCATCAATTTCTATATCACCCTCATCAGTTGCGATTACTGGTCGAACCAACTCTCCATAATTAACTGTGCTTTCACTGAAATAGTTTGGGTTGGCATAAAAAAATAGCGTGCCAAAAGCTATTGGCAGTATAAACATAGCCAACAACATCCAAAATTCTTTTCTTGCAGTCATTGCTTTCCTTGAATCAAAAGTGCGTAATCATACGCTGTTGAGACTCAAAACTCAATACGCTCTAGAGTCGAACCTCAATGCCATTTTCCTGCATTGATTGTTTGGCTTCGCTTACCGTATATTCTCCAAAATGAAAAATGCTGGCTGCTAAGACTGCATCAGCGCCGCCCTCAAGAACGCCTGCTGACAAGTGCGATAAGTTACCAACGCCTCCAGAGGCAATTACAGGCACATCTACGGCATCAGATATAGCCCGAGTCAGGTCTATATCAAAGCCATCCTTTGTGCCATCCCTGTCCATAGAGGTTAACAACACTTCGCCTGCACCACAATCTCCCTCTGTCATTTGTACCGCCCACTCGATAGCGTCAATGCCGGTTGGTTTGCGACCACCATGAGTAAATATTTCCCATTTCGGTGGATTATCAACAACCCGCTTGGCATCAATCGCAATAACGATACATTGCGAACCAAAACGCTCAGAAAGCTCGTGGATAAGCTTGGGATTCAAAATCGCTGCAGAGTTAACAGCAACCTTATCAGCACCAGCATTTAACATGGCACGTACATCTTCGGCCTTGCGAATACCGCCACCGACAGTGAGTGGAATAAACACTTGTTCAGCTATTTTTTCTACCATAAGTGCAGTTGTATCACGCCCCTCATGTGAGGCAGTAATGTCGAGGAAAGTAATCTCATCAGCCCCTTCATTATCATATCGCTTTGCAACTTCAATCGGATCTCCGGCATCCTTAATATCAACAAATTGAACGCCCTTTACAACACGTCCATCACGGACATCAAGGCATGGAATAATGCGCTTTGCTAAACTCATGATGGGTAATTTTACCGTATAAATCCTAGCTAAACTGCTTTGCTATTCTGGTAAAAATTGTATTTTACGTAAACCCTGAATTGCGCCTGAAAGGACGTTAATAGTGATGACACTTTACATTGGGTTTCGCAGACCCTGTGGGTATAATTGCGCTCTATGAGTCCTACTAATAAAACATCAACAAATAGCGTTAAGGCGCCTCCAACACATATAGCCATTGTTATGGATGGCAATGGACGCTGGGCAAAATCAAGAGGCCTACCACGCTCTAGTGGACACCAAAAAGGTGTGAAAAGCGTTCGGACAATTGTCAAACATTGTGCCGAGATTGGTGTTAACACTCTCACCCTCTTTGCATTTAGTAGTGAGAACATGAACCGCCCCAGCCAAGAAGTTGGATTGTTGTTTAAATTGTTTCTCACAGTACTAAAGAATGAAACAAAGAAGCTAAAGGATAACAACATCAGGCTTGATATTATTGGCGATCTATCTGTATTCACTCCCGAGATTCAAGACCTTGCTGAAAAGGCACAACAACAACTTCAAAACAATACCGGCCTTAATTTAGTGATTGCTGCTAATTATGGAGGTCAATGGGATATTGCAGAAGCCGCCAAAAAGATTGCTGCCAAAGCGGCCAAAGGGGAAATAAACCCTGAAAGCATTGACAATAAAGTATTTAGCGCTCATACAGCCTTGGCGCAATACCCTAGAGTCGACCTATTGATTAGAACCAGCGGAGAGGTTAGGATTAGCAATTTTTTGCTCTGGGATATTGCTTATAGTGAGCTATACTTTTGCGAAACATTGTGGCCTGATTTTGACGCCAATGCGTTAGATATAGCTATCAATAGTTTCCATTCACGTGATCGCCGCTTTGGCGAAAGGAACGGTGAAAAATAATGTTAATTAAGAGGCTATTGACGGCAGTCTTTTTAGTTCCACTGGTTGTCATAGCAACTCTAAAATTAGATAACTCGGCGTTTGCCATATTCATGATGCCTATTCTTGTCATTGGTTCTTGGGAATTTAGTAGCCTAATTAAAATGAGTCATTGGCTTGCTAAAGCTTCATACGTTGCAGTTCTGATGACTACTACTTATTATTTAAACCAAACACCCTTCTTGTTAATGCCTCTTTTAGTTATCACATTGCTTTGGTGGATTATCAATTCATACTGGATTATCAACTTCCCTAAACATGCCCACTATTGGAATAGCTACATAGCAACAAGACTAGTTAATGGCTTTTTCTTTTTTGTTCCATTTGTTGTTGCGCTATCAGCACTGCATCAAATCGACAGCACGCTTGTTTTATTACTGCTGGCTCTAATTTGGGCTGCAGATAGTGGTGGCTATCTCGTTGGTCGTGCAATTGGAAAAAACAAACTCCTTCCAAATGTAAGCCCCGGAAAAACCATTGAAGGAGCTGCAGGTGGGGTACTGCTCTCTCTCGGAGTAATGCTCATCTATGTTTATTTTAGTTTTGAAAACGCTGCTTTTGAGCAGTATTTTTTCTATGGTGTTTTATCTCTGGTTACTACTTTTGCCTCAATTCTTGGTGATTTATTTGAGAGTCTCCACAAACGCGTTGCAGGCGTCAAAGATAGTGGTATTTTGCTTCCGGGACATGGCGGCTTGTTTGACAGAATAGACAGTCTCACTGCCTCAGCACCAATCTTTTTTTTAGCCTATAGTTTTCTCGCATGAAAAACATTTGTATTTTGGGCGCTACTGGTTCAATTGGGCTCAACACCTTGAATGTTATTTCGCTTCATCCAGACAAATACAAAGTGTTTGCACTTAGCGCAAATACTGACTGGGAAAAAATGCTTAAGCTCTGTGAATCACACAAACCAACTTATGCGGTACTAGTTGACCCAAATGCTGCTGAACATTTACACAAGTTGGCGCCTGAAGGTGTAACTGTTTTGTCTGGTGAGGAGGCTCTTGCCAAGGTTGCAGCTCACCAAAAAACGGACTATGTCATGGCAGCTATCGTAGGCAGCGCAGGAATGTCTTCTACACTTGCCGCAGCAGAGGCGGGCAAGCGCATAATGTTGGCCAATAAAGAGTCTCTGGTACTAGCTGGCAACTTGCTAATAAATGCAGTCAAAAAGTCTGGCGCAGAATTGATACCTGTTGACTCTGAACATAGCGCAATTTTTCAGTGCCTTCAAGGAAGTCATGTTGGACTTAGCAAAATTCAGCTAACTGCCTCAGGGGGGCCATTTCTTAATACACCGTTATCAGAACTTACCTTGGTGACCCCAAGTCAGGCATGCAACCATCCGAACTGGAAAATGGGACGAAAAATATCTGTTGACTCTGCCACTCTGATGAACAAGGGGCTTGAGGTAATTGAGGCACATTTTTTATTCGCCCTAAAGCCTAACCAAATTGAGGTCGTCGTTCACCCACAAAGTATTATTCATTCGCTTGTTCATTTTGACGACGGCAGTGTTTTATCTCAGCTTGGTCTGCCCGACATGCGAACCGCAATATCCTATGCGCTTTCTTATCCAGAGCGACAAAAATCTGGAGTCGCCTCACTTGACTTAACACAACAACCGTCTTTAGAGTTTTTGACACCTAATTTAGAGGCTTTTAGTTGCCTGGGGTTAGCTTACGATGCCCTGAAAGTAGGAAAAAATGCTCCTGCCACTCTTAATGCAGCCAATGAGATTGCGGTGGAGGCATTTCTTAATAAACAAATAGGTTTTCTAGATATTAGCAAAACCATAGAAAGCGTCCTTGATGCCACTCCCACTGCAAATCTTGACACGCTTGCAAGTGTCGTGGAAAATGACCAACTTTCTCGACAAATAGCGAAATCTGTTATTGAATCCCGTGCCTGATAATAAAGTACTGTCTTTAAGCAAGCTTATGTTGCTTGCAATTGCCCTGATGATCTCTGTTTTAATGCCTACAGCCAAGGCAGACGGAAAGCATGACTTTTACTTTGAGGCGTCTCGAGGAGATGCCTTCTATAAGTTTTTTTATAGCACGGGACTTTCTGGAGAGCTTTTAAAAAAACTCATGGACTCAGATGAGAGGGCGCAAAGGCTAAACCACATTTACCCAGGAGATAAATTTAAAATTGCACTTGATGACAACCACAATCTCAAAAAAATCGTCTTCGCCCCTCTGAACGCAAACCCAATGCTTATAAGTTATTCAAAGCAAGAGTTTAGATTTGTTGTCGTCAACATTCAGCCCACGCAAGACATAACACATTCAACAATTACTATTAATAAGTCTCTTAATTACGATGCCAAGAAGGCAGGCATTGAGGCTGAAGTCATTAAGCTGATGGTTGATAATTTTTCTTGGGAGCTCGATTTCAGCAGAGATCTTCGCAAGGGTGACAAGTTTGTGCTTGCCTGGGATGGTGAAAAAACACCTTGTGCTATGATTTATGTCGGTAACCGAAAAACTATCGCCCTTTTTGCTTACAAAAACCCAGCAGGGCAAAAAAAATACTACACCTCTGAAGGAAAAACTCTTAATGATTCTTTTAGTTTCCCACCATTAAAAAAATATACCCGCATTAGCTCAGGCTTCCAAAAAAGTCGCTATCATCCAACGCTTAAGGTATGGCGATCCCACCTAGGAACCGACTTTGCTGCGCCAAAAGGTACGCCAGTCTTCGCCTCAGCAAAAGGCATTATCAAACACTTAGCTACATTGACCGGTTACGGCAATGTAGTCTATTTAAAGCACGGAACCAAATATCTCACTGTTTATGCTCATTTGGCGGGCTTCAAAAAAGGCCTAAGGACTGGAGATAAAGTCTCTAAAGGACAAGCCATTGGTTTTGTTGGAAGCACTGGCCAATCAACCGGTCCACATCTGCATTACGAGATTCGCATCAATGGCATTCACCAAGATGCTGAGAAGATCAAACTCTCGAAGCAGTATTCTGTTCCAAGTGGCGCAATGGCGAGCTTTAAAGATAATTCAAACAAAGTGCTCTCAGAATTAGGAATAAAGTAACCCCTCTTCTGATTGACTCCTTGTCTCAACAGAGTCAAACGTTCAAGACATTCCATTAAAATAAAAACTTTATATTAGGCTGGGGTGGTTATGCGAACCCTTATAAAAACCAAATTAAGCTTGCCGCTTCTCCATAGAGGCAAAGTTAGAGATATTTTTGATATTGACGATGCCAATATGTTGATTGTTGCTACAGACAGACTCTCAGCGTTTGATGTTGTGTTTGACCAGCCCATTCCTGAAAAAGGAATGGTCCTAACTTCTATAGCTAATTATTGGTTTCAGAAAACCGAACACATTATTCAAAACCACTTAACCGGCATAAGTCTTGAAGAGGTTTTGTTAAAAAATGAGGCTGAAATGCTTGCTGGCCGAGCAGTTGTCGTTAAAAAGTTAAGACCTTTGGCAATAGAGGCCGTCGTTAGAGGTTATTTAATTGGCTCCGGATGGAAAGAATATCTCTCATCTGGCATGGTTTGCGGCATTCCGCTACCACAAAACATAAAGCTTGCCCAGCAACTCCTAAACCCCCTCTATACGCCCTCGTCAAAAGCAGGCGCTGGAGAACACGACACCAATATCTCCTTCAAAGAAACTGAAGCTATTGTTGGCAGCGAGCTTGCGTCTCAAGTCAAGGACGTGAGCTTAAAAATCTATCAATTTGCTGCAGAGCGTGCCCTTAGCTGTGGCATTATTATCGCTGACACAAAGTTCGAGTTTGGCCTAGATGAAGACAACCAACTGACCTTAATGGACGAAGTCTTAACCCCTGACTCTTCAAGGTTTTGGTCTGCTATAGATTATCAGCCTGGAAGCAGCCCGAAAAGCTATGACAAACAAATCATTAGGGACTATCTTGAAACGCTTGATTGGGATAAGAAGCCTCCAGCCCCCAGATTACCGGATAACATTATGGATCAAGCTGCAGAAAAATATCACCAAGTTTATTCAATATTATGCAACTAAACGGACACATAGATAAAATGCAGACATCACTGTCTGGCAGTTTGGCGCAATACCATCTTCTATTCGACGATAAGCAGGTAGATATGAACTCATTAGTGGGCAGTCCGATTGAGCTGTCCTTCAACAAAATAATACAGTGTGCCAATTGTAGACGAATTACTCCGAAAAGTTATTCACAGGGTTACTGTTTCCCTTGTGCACGCTCTCTGGCCAGGTGTGATCTATGCATTATGAGGCCTGAGACTTGTCATTACCACCTTGGGACCTGTAGAGAGCCTGACTGGGGCTTATCAAACTGTTTTGCTCCCCACATTGTTTATCTCGCAAATTCCTCAGGAATTAAGGTTGGCATCACCCGCAAAACAAACACTCCTAGTCGCTGGATTGACCAGGGCGCAATCAGTGCATTGCCGATACTTGAAGTAAAAACACGCCTAGAATCAGGCCTTATTGAAAAAGCCCTAAAGTCGTTTATCACTGATAAAACAAACTGGAGGGTAATGCTGAAAAACGAAACCGGGCCCGCTGACCTTGTTACTACTAAGGCATCTTTATTAGGTAAAGTTTCAAGCCTTGTAGATGACCTCGACGCAAAAACCCTCCCAGACGATGTCGTAAATATTGACTACCCTGTGCTAAAATACCCCACGAAAGTTGTCTCTTTGAGCTTTGACAAAACCCCTGTCATATCAGGCGTTTTGAATGGAATTAAGGGGCAGTATTTGCTGCTTGAGACCGGCGTGCTCAATATACGAAAGTTTAGCTCATACAACCTAACAATCTCAACTTGATGACAATGACTAACTAAGCCATAAGAAATATGAACGAAGACTATGAAGATCACTGCAAAAGAATTTAGAAGCGAAAAAAACAAACGACTGACTCTGCTCGGAATGTCAGGCGTTGGCAAGACGCACCTCGCAAAACTTATCGGAGAAAATGGCGGATGGTACCATTTTTCAGGCGACTACCATATTGGTGCAACCTATTTAAAGGATGAAATCATTAACAACATTGCAAAAAAAATGAAACAAGACCCTTGGCTTCAGAATCTATTAGACAACCAATCTATTAGTGTCAATAGTCAGGTTACCTTTGACAACCTAGAGCCCATTTCTGCGTTCCTTGGAAAAGTAGGCAACCCAGAAGAAGGAGGCCTTGCGATTGACGAATTTATTCGCCGTCAAAATCTTTTTCTGGAGGCAGAAATCAA